>ERZ779940.8-NODE-8-length-61972-cov-2.63023_pt1 | contig 61972 bp, 68 predicted proteins | sample MGYA00511063_ERZ779940 | MGnify/ENA primary metagenome ERZ779940 (study PRJEB29588, sample SAMEA2146682) | human gut metagenome | biome: human gut; feature: human-associated habitat; material: faeces | place: Denmark | collected 2008/2010 ...
GCTCTTGACCCAGATATGTATCAAGTTTATCATAAGGATTCAAAGGCTACTGCTATTCTTAACTGGGGTTATCCTTCAATTTTAAATAATTCTTCTAAATATTCTGAAGAGTATGCTATTATTAATAAGCTTTCTGATGTTATTATGCAAGCAAGAAAGACAACAGATCAAAATCAACGTACAAATTATTATAAGATAGCTCTTGATTATGTAATGCAGCTTGCAATTGAACTTCCTACATATCAAAGAAAAGATTTATCTGCATTCAATGGTAAGGTTGTTGAAAAGAATTCATTAAATGTTGGCGAAGAATTAACTTCTCTAAAGGGTGTTACAGCTGCAATTTGGCGTGCATCATTAGTTGCTTAATCATTAAATTATACTAAAATTTTATGTGGCTATTTAAACATAGCCACTTTTAGCGAAAATAAAGGAGTGTGTTTTATGTTTAAATACATATTAAAACGAATTGGAATTTCAATTCTAGTTTTGTTTGGAGTTTCAGTTGTAATTTATATGATTGTAAGACTTATGCCAACCGATTTCATTGAAAATAAATATCAATCACAACTTGCGAATGGGCAAATGACTATGGAAGATATTTATAATATGAAGGAGCCACTTGGCTTAAATGATAATTCATTTTGGGGTATCTTAAAGGGATATTGGAAATGGTTCTCTCAGGCTATTCAAGGTAATTTAGGTGACTCTTGGAAGTATAACCGTAAGGTAAGTGATGTTATTGGTGAAAACATGTGGATTTCTTTCTCAATTGCAATTATTGCAACGGCTTTGCAGTTTTTAATTGCAATTCCTCTTGGAATTACTAGTGCAACTCATCAATATAGTGCAAGAGATTATATCGTTACTGTTTTAACAATGATTGGTATTTCTCTTCCAACCTATTTCTTTGGTGCTATTTTAATTAAAGTGTTCTCTGTTGACTTAGGATGGTTTCCAACCGAAGGATTAAATTCCTCAAAGGTTTTTGAAACAACCTTTGCTGGATGGTGGGCAAAGTTATTTGATACAATTCATCATTTGATCTTACCTATTTTCTGTTCTGTTATCCTTTCAATTGGTGGATTAATGCGTTATACTCGTACAAATATGCTAGAGGTATTGAGTTCAGATTATATTCGTACGGCTCGAGCAAAAGGGTTAAGCGAAAAGAAGGTTATTTATAAGCATGCATTTCGTAATACAATGATTCCAATCGTTACATTGCTTGCTGGTATTTTACCATCACTTTTTGGTGGTATGATGATTACTGAGGAAGTATTTGGTATTCCTGGTATTGGTCGAATGGCTTATAAAGCTTTAACTGAGGGCGATATTCCCTTTATTATGGGATACAATATGTTCCTTGCTATATTAACGGTACTTGGTACTTTATTCTCAGATATTATGTATTCAGTGGTTGATCCACGTGTTAAATTAGGAAAGTAGGTGATTTTTGTGGATGATTCTAAAATAGTTGAAGAAAATTTAGAGGATGTATCCTCAGAAGTCACAATTGTAGAAGGCGAATTTGAAGATGAAGTAATCAAAGAACAAGAAGAAACATTTAAGCAAATGAGTCCTATTCGTTTAATTTTTAGACGTTTCTTCCGTTCAAAGCTTTCAATTGTTGGACTTATACTTATTATTGTTCTATTCTTGTTTAGTTTCATTGGCCCACTTTTTTCTCCATATGGACAGGCTGAACAAGATCTTTCAACAGTATATATTGAAACTACTCAAGCAGTTGACGTTACAGACAAAGATGGTAATGTTTTATATACTATATATGAAACTGTTACAACTAAAAGAGATATGAATATTTTAGCTGATCCATCTGGTAAGCATTGGCTTGGTACAGATGCTCAGTCATACGATGTTTTAACCCGTTTAATGTATGGTGGAAGAATATCTCTTACAATTGGTTTTGTAGTAGTTATTTTAGAAACAATTATTGGAGTACTATTAGGAGGACTTGCGGGCTATTTTGGTGGCTGGGTAGATGGTCTTATCATGCGTATCGTTGATATATTTAACTGTATACCAACTCTTCCTATTTTACTTATTGCATCAATGGTTATTGATGCTTGGAAGCTAACTGATAGTGTTAAAATTTATTTCATAATGATAATTATTACCATATTTAGTTGGAGTGGTACTGCGCGTCTTGTTCGTGGTCAAATATTGTATTTGCGTGAACAAGAGTATATTACAGCAACTGAGGTTATGGGTCTTCCTACTTGGAGAAGAATTTTCAAGCATTTAATTCCTAATGTTATGCCTCAATTAATTGTATCTATGACTTTAGGTCTTGGTAGTGTTATTCTTTATGAATCAACGCTTTCCTATTTAGGACTTGGAGTTAGTGGTGATACTGCATCATGGGGTACAATGATTTCAACTTGTAAGGAACGTTTAATGCTAATGTATCACGTTAACGTTTGGCTTCCTGCTGGTTTAATGATAGTGCTTGCAGTACTTGGATTTAACTTTATTGGTGATGGTCTAAGAGATGCTATGGACCCTAAGAGTAAGAAGTAGGAGGTATTTGTATGGCAAAGAAAAATTCAAATTACCTTTCTAATAAAGAAAGTAAACAAATTGTTCGCTATAATGTTGAGCAAATGCGCTATTATGAAAAAGAGAAAAAGCGCAAAAAGGATCCATCTGAATATACAACCGTGATGAAAAATCCTAATAATATTATCGAAATTGATGATTTAGTTACTTGTTTCTTTACTGATAATGGAACCGTAAAATCTGTAAATCACGTTTCATTTGATCTACCTAAGGATAAAATCATTGGTGTTGTAGGTGAATCTGGTTGTGGAAAATCGGTTACAAGCTTATCTATTATGCAGCTTGTACAGGCTCCTCAGGGTCAAATCACCGGTGGATCAATTAGATTTAATAGTGAAGCTCTTGGCTATGATGAGGCAGGTAATAAGCTTGCTTATGATATTGCTAAAATGCCAACTCAGGAGCTTTACAATATTCGTGGAAATGATATTACAATGATTTTCCAAGAGCCTATGACAAGCTTAAATCCAGTTTTTACAATTGGAAATCAGCTTGACGAGGTATCATTTATTCATAATAAAGGAATTACAAAAGAAGAAGCTAAGGCCCATAGTATTGATATGCTAAATCAAGTTGGTATTTCAATGCCTGAGCGTGTTTATAAATCATATCCTCATGAACTATCAGGAGGTATGAGACAGCGTGTAATGATTGCGATGGCTTTAGCTGGTAATCCTAAATTAATTATCGCAGATGAGCCTACTACAGCTCTAGATGTTACAATTCAAGCTCAAATTCTTGAATTATTAAAAAAGATTCAACGTGAAAAGCATTGTTCGATTATGCTTATTACTCACGATCTTGGTGTTATTGCCGAAATGGCTGATGAAGTTGTTGTAATGTATGCTGGTCGAGTTATTGAGCATGGTACGGTAAGAGAAATATTTAATAATCCTCTTCATCCGTATACTATTGGGCTTCAAAAGAGTAAGCCATTAATTACATCTGATTCACGTGAGCCTTTATATTCAATTCCTGGTTCTGTTCCTAGTCCAATTAATCTTCCAAATACATGCTTTTTTAAAGGAAGATGTAACAAGTGTATAAAGAAGTGTGAGGGACCTTATCCAGGCTATACCTATGTAACTGATACTCACTATGTATCATGCTACTTATATGATAAAAAGGAGGCTTCAGAAGATGGAACAAAATAAAGAAGAAATTGTTCAAGAGGAATTAAAACCTAATCCTGAATATATTCTTGAAGTAAAAAATCTAAAGAAGTACTTTCCATTAAATCGTAATTTTTTTGGTAAGCCTCAAACTTATTTACGTGCTGTTGATAATGTATCATTTGGCGTAAAAAAAGGGCAAACGATTGGTGTTGTAGGTGAGTCAGGTTGTGGAAAAACGACTCTTGGACGTACTATTTTAAAGCTTTATGATTCTGATGGTGGTAAAATCTGGTTTGATGGTAAGGATTTGACTGAAATCAAAAGAAACAAGATGAACGATCTTCGGGTTGATATTCAGCTTGTATTCCAAGATCCATACTCAAGCCTTCCTCCAAGAATGACTGTTGGTAGTATTATTAGTGAGGCCGTAAAGGTTCACAATATTGTTCCTAAAGAAGAAGTACAATCCTATACTTTAAAAATTATGGAGCAATGTGGTCTTCAACCTTCATATTATGATCGTTATCCACATGAATTCTCTGGTGGACAACGTCAAAGAATTTGTATTGCTCGTGCTCTTGCAGTTAAACCTAAGCTTGTTATTTGTGATGAGCCAGTAAGTGCACTTGACGTTTCTATTCAAGCACAGGTTATAAATCTTTTAAAGAAACTTCAAAATGAAATGGATTTAACATATGTGTTTATTTCTCATGACCTTTCAGTCGTAAAATATATTACAGATCAAATTCTTGTAATGTATCTAGGTAATATGATGGAATATGGAGATACTGATGAGATTTTTGATAATCCTCTACATCCATATACGAAAGCGTTATTCTCAGCTGTACCAGTTCCAAATCCTGATGCCAAAATGGAAAGAATTATTTTAAGTGGTGACATTCCTTCACCAGCTAATCCTCCAAAGGGATGTAAATTCCATACTCGCTGTAAAGAATGCATGAGTGTTTGTAAGATGCTTGAGCCTAAATATATTGAACATACTAAGAATCATTTTGTTGCATGTCACCTTTATAACGAAGAGGTTATGAACAATTTAGCTAAGTATGATGAAGAACTAAAGCGCGAGGAGCAGGAAGCCGCTGTAAAGAAGGCTTTGGAAGAGGAAATGCTTAAAGATAAAAATTGGTTCCAAAAATGGATGATCAAGAGAAAAAAATAAAACCTAAATATATCGATGATGGACATACTATTTATAATATGGATGTTGATGGTATGCCTAATAAAAGACCTAAAAATAATGAAGGTTTAGGTTTAACGCGTAGGGAAAGAAGAGCAGTCATTAGAGCTGCTCTACTACACTTTTTACCCATATTATTTGGGATAATAGTGTGTTTCACTTTAGTTATGATTTTACTTTATTTTTGGCTAAAATGATGAAAGGAGTCCAAAATGAAAATATTTAAAAAAATTAGCATTTTATCATTAACAGCTATTGGTGCTTTATTAGTTGTTAGCTGCTCAAGCAATTCTAATTCTTCGAATGAAAGCAGCAATACAACAGGTGATTCAAATTCACTTCGAGTAACATTAACAGATGGCAAATTATCTGATGCGTCTCGTCAAAATATGATTAAAGCTGAGTATTTAATCAAAAATGATGGCTACAAGGATTCAGATGAAGTTAGTGCTATTATTACACTTAATTCAGCTTCAATGATGGAATTATATTCAAGCTATGGCAATACTTATGATAGTGTTTCAGATTTTTATGAAAGTCCTAAAGGTATCGTCAAAAGAAGAGACCTTGAGATTGAACAAAAGAAAATTATTAACGAATTAATTGCTGCTGGTTATTTTGATTCAGTTGAACAAACATATACAGCTGTATTAAATGGCTTTTCAGTAAAAACAACCTATGGTAAATTTAAAGAATTAGAAGAATGTAATCTAATTAAGCAAGCTATTTTAGGAGATGCTTATAATTTACCTACTACAACCTTATCAACTGAGTCAAAAGCTGCAGATGCTGTTACAAATGTTGTAGATGTATATGATACTGGTATTTTTAATTCTTCAAATGTTGAATATAATGGTGAAGGAACATCTGTTGCAATTCTAGACTCAGGATTTGATTGTTCCCATACAGTATTCCAAAATCAACCTGAAAAGGAAATGATTAGTTTAGATTTAATTAATTCAAAGCTTTCTGATTTAAATGCTTCTAAGCTTACATCAAATCTAAAAGCTGAGGATTTATATTATAGCAAAAAAATTCCTTATACATATGATTATGCAGATAAGGATTACGATGTAAATCCATATGATTCTGAGCATGGTACCCACGTTGCTGGTATCATTGGCGGAAAAGATGATACTATTACAGGTGTTGCGACTAATACTCAATTAGTATTAATGAAGGTATTTGCCGATACATCTGGTGGTGCTGAAACAGATGATATTCTTGCAGCACTTAATGACGCGGTTATTTTAGGTGTTGATTGTATTAATATGTCTTTAGGTACATCTTGTGGATTTAATCGTGAGGCTGATAATGACGCAATTAATGAAACATACGATGCAGTAGAAGCTGCCGGTATTTCTTTAATTACAGCTGCAAGTAATGATTATTCTTCAGGAATGGGTGGCCCTAATGGAAATACTAATAAGACTAGTAATCCTGATTCAGGTACTGTTGGTTCACCTTCATCTTATACAAGTACTTTATCTGTAGCTTCAATTAGTGGACGTAAGAGTCCATATCTTGTTGCAAATGATTCTGATACATTCTTTTTCCTACAATCAAGAACAATCACTAGTAAGGAATATGACTTTATTCAAGGACTTAAGGATGCTGATCCTGAATTTGCCGCAGCTGGAACTAAGACATATGAATATATTACTATTCCTGGTACTGGTTCAAGTGCGTCTTATACAAGTGTTAATGTTAAAGGTAAAATCGCAGTTGTAAAGCGTGGTGATAATTCATTTGAGGATAAGGCTAAGCTTGCTAAGCGTAATGGTGCTCTTGCAATTATTATTTATAATAATGTAGAGGGTGATATCGCTATGACTATTAGTGATACAACGCATATACCAGCTATTTCTATTCTTAAAGAAGATGGTTTAAAACTTGCAGAGAAGTCTTCTGGTACTATTACAGTATCTGATGAATATTTAGCAGGTCCATTTATGTCTGATTTCTCAAGCTGGGGACCTACTCCATCTTTAGAGTTAAAACCAGAAATTACTGCTCATGGTGGAGAAATTTTATCAAGTATTCCTGGTGGTGGATATGACAAGATGAGTGGTACATCAATGGCATCACCTAACATGTGTGGTATTGTTGTGCTTATTCGTCAGTATTTAAAGGAAAAATATCCTAATATTACAAGAACTGAACTTCAAAATCTTACAAATTCTTTATTAATGTCAACTGCTACGATTGCTTTAAATGAAGAAGGCAATCCTTATACACCACGTAAACAAGGTGCAGGGCTTGCCAATTTAGCTAACGCAACTAAATCAAATGCGTATATTTCAGTTGAAAATAGTACTAAGCCTAAAATTGAACTTGGTGATGATAAAAATCGCACAGGTTCTTATGAAATGAAATATACAATTAATAATATTTCAAATAAGGCTTTAGAATATACGTTAGATTTAGATGTAATGACAGAGAGTGTATCTTCATCTGATTCAAATTATGTGGCTGAAAAATCATATATGCTTGATAATACATTTAAAGCATATGTTAATAATGTTGAGGTAACTAATAAGAAGGTTACAGTTCCTGCTAATGGTTCTTTAACGGTTACATATAAATATGAATTAAATGATACTGATAGAGCATACATTGAAAGTAACTTTGCTTATGGAATTTATGTTGAAGGCTTTGCCAAAGCTGTTGCAAGTGATTCTGAGGTTTCTTTAAATGTTCCATTCCTTGCCTTCTACGGTGATTGGACAGAAGCTCCATTATTTGATAAGACATATTATGAAGTAGAATCAGAAGCTCATAATGGAAATATTGATGCTGAGGATAAGATTCAAGCTGATTACTGGGCAACTCGTCCTTATGGTTCTTATATGTATAATTATATTATGCCTCTTGGTACTTATATTTATACATTGGACGAATCAAAGTATGACGCAATTCCAGGAAGCGAAGATCATATTGCTATTTCATCTACTTTTGGTACAATCGATGGAATTAGTACTATTTATGCAGGATGCCTTCGTAATGCTAAGACAATGCATTATACAATAACTGATGATGTAACAGGTAAGGTTGTTTATGATTTTACGGATTATAACTGCCATAAGGCATTTGGTTATAATGGTAGTGCTATGCCATATTATAAATATATTCGTCAAACAGCTGAATCACTAGGGCTTCAAAATAATCGTACATATACATTTAATATGCTAGGTACAATTGATTATGGTGACGGTGGCCTTGAAACAAACGCTCGTAATTCATTTAGCTTTAATTTCACTATGGATGATGAGGCTCCAATCATTAAAAATGCTTCATTTGAAAAAGAATATGATGATACGCTAAAGAAGGACCGTTACTATGTAACATTAACTGTATATGATAATCATTATGTACAAGCTGTTACACCAGTAATTTTCACATCTAAGTCATCTTATACAACATTAAGTGAAAATCCAATTCCTGTATATGGAAATAAGGGGGAGGATGCAACTGTTAAGATTGAAGTTACTGATTATATGGATTTATTATCATCAGATGCACTTGTAAATAATGCAATTTCATTTAATATTGATGATTATGCTTTAAATTCTAACATTTATGTTGTTGAACTTCCTGGTACAACTGGTGAATTATCATTTAGAGAAAATGGTGAAACAGACGGTACGGCACTTAATGGCTTAACTGCAAATGTAAATACTGAATTAGATTTAACTAAGTATTTAGCATCAACAACAGAAGTTGATAAATCATATTTCAAATATTTAACTTGGTCATCATCAAACACATCAATAGCTGATGTTAATAATGGTATTGTAATTCCTTATAAGCGTGGTGCAGTAAATATTACTTGTACTGATAAGGTGACAGGAAAAACTGCTACAATTCGTATTCAGGTGTTAAATGCTAGTAGCAATAAGTCAACTAAGCGTTCTAATTATACAGGCGATGCCGAAATTAACAAGATAACATTTGATTATTTTGATACAACAAATGCATATGCACTCGCTGGTGAAACAAGTAAAATAGGCTCAACTGGTGATAGAGTATATGTTTCAAGTCTATCAGGCCTTGAAATGTATCCAGGCGAATCAGTTAAACTACATGCTTACTTAGACCCTTGGTATGCTGATATATCTAATGCAACATGGTCATCTACTAATACAAAGGTTGCTACGGTAGATGAAGATGGAAATATCAAAGCTTTAAAGGAAGGAACTGCTTATATCTCTTTAAAGAAAAATAATTCTACAATAAGTGCTTCAATTAGAATTACGGTAATGAGTGAGTTCGTAATTGAAGGTAGAACACTTACAGCCTATAAAGGTTTAGGTGGCGATGTAGTAATTCCTGATGATAAGGGAATTCTTTATATTGGTGAGTATGCGTTTGCACTTTATACAACAGACAGAACAATTCAAAATCCTGATGACGATGATGATTATAATAAGACACCAGGTACAAACTCAACTATTAAGTCTGTAACAATTCCTGAAGGTGTAGAGGATATAAAGAAGTACGCATTTTATAATTGTACTGCTCTTGAAACCGTTACATTACCTTCAACAATTAGGTATGTAAGAGAATATGCATTTTCATACAATACAAATGCTATAACATCTGATGGTAAGGCTGCATCTTCAAGTCTTGCTAATATTAATCTTAAGGATGTAGAAGTTATTGGTGCACATGCTTTTGCTAATTGTACTAAACTTACAAGTCTTGATTTATCTACGTGCTACGCAATTGGTAATGAAGCATTCTTAGGCTGCACAGGTCTAACAACAGTTGATATTTCTAAATTAAGAAACTCAGGTAGTGGTGTATTTAAAAACTGTACAAATTTAACTAGTTACGTAACTGATTCAAGGGGTCAAACAAGACTTGGAGAAGAAATGTTCTATAATTCTGGTTTAACAACTGCGGCTATCAATTCAACGCAAATCCCAGCTCGTGCTTTTGCTAATTGTGCAGAATTAAAATCAATTGTTGTAAATGGTAATGTTGTTACAATTGGTGATTATGCTTTCGCAAATAATCCTAAACTTGAGTCTATTATAGTTAATGGTTCTGTTGAATATTTGAATCAAAATGCTATGGCAAATAATGTAAATCTTTTGAGTGTTACTTTACCAAATAGTATTGTCAATGTTCAAGATGGCGTATTATCTGGAAATATAAAGCTTGAAGAAGTAAAATTCCAAAAAAATACATATTTAAAAAATCTAAGTGCTGATTTCTTAAATGGGACAAACGTTTCTACTTTTGATGTAGCAAGTGATAATGCAAGTTATCAAACTAATGGAAATTTATTATTAGAAGGAAATAAGATTATTCTTGCAGCACCAGCAGCTTTATATGGTGATTATACAATTCCTACAAATGTTGAAGAGATTGGTCAAGGAGCATTTTCAGGTATAACTTCTATTAAAACATTAGTTTTACCTGAAGGAATTAAGCTAGGAGCATATGCCTTTGCTAATTGTGTGAATCTAGAAGAAGTTACATTCCCAAGTAACCTAGTAATTTCAGATTATGCCTTCGCTCTATGTACAAAATTAATAACTTTAAATAATATTGAAAATATTAAATCAATTGGTTCTCATTCATTTGAACAAATTGGTTCAGGTGTTGGAATTGACCTTATTCTTGGTAGTGATACAAATATTGGTTCATATGCTTTTGCACAAGCGAGAATTAAGAGTATTAAGCTTGGCGATAATACTAAAGTTGGTGATTATGCCTTCAATGAAATTTCAACATTGGCAAGAGTTATAATGCCAGATGATGCAACTGTAACCATTGGTGCCTATGCTTTTGCTAATTGTTATTCACTAGAGGCAATTGATTTAAGTAAGTTAGTTGGTACTGTTGGTGATTATGCATTCTCAGGCTGTGGTAAAATTGTCTTTGCAAATCTTGAAAATGTTGAACATATTGGTGCCTATGCTTTTGCTAATTGCTATGGAATTACAAAGATTAGTATTCCAAATGTTAAGACAATTGCTGATCATGCATTTACAAAGCTTACTGATGGAGCTATGGCCCCTCAATTTACTGAGATTGAATTACCTAGTACGTTAACATCAATTGGTGCCTATGCTTTTGCTTATGCTAATAAGTTGACAGGTATAGTTATACCAAAAGGAATTACAAATATTTCTGATTATGCCTTTGCTGCATGTACATCACTTACAAATGTTAGCCTTCCTCAAAGTATGGTTGAGGTTAGCTCATACGCTTTTGCAGGTTGTAGTTCGCTTACAAATATTAACCTTGAAAATGTTAAGCTTATTAAAGAAGGAGCATTTGCAAATACTTTAAAACTTGATAATATTTCATTAACTAGTGTAGAAGAAATTGGAGACGGAGCGTTCGCAAATAGTAGTCTTAATGTTTCTTTAGAAACTCCAAGTTTAAAAACAGTTGGTTCATATGCATTCCAAGGCTCAGGTCTTAAGGCAATTAATGCTTTAAAGCTTCAAAATATCGCTGAAGGTGCTTTCTATCAAACAGCACTTAAATCATTTACTTTAACAAGTAATATTGCTGAAATTGGTCAATTAGTATTCTATAATTCTAATGATCTTCAGGAAATTAATTATGTTGATGATACTGGTGCTACTAAGAATACAGGTAAGATTAATGATTATGCTTATGTTGATAATGGTATTCTTTATACATATTTAACACCAAAGAAACTAATGTTAGTTAGTGTTCCTGCGGCACTTAATATTGAAACTTTAACAGTTCTTGAAGGTACTCATATGATTGATATATTTGCTGGTAATGCTAATAAAAATATAAAAAATATTGTCCTTCCAGATTCTTTAAGAGTTATAGGGGCATACGGTTTCTATGGACTTTCTAAACTTGAGCAAGTAGAATTTAGATCAGTTAATGCTCCTTCAATGGAAGCTTATTATACTGCTATTCTTGACCGTTCTTCTTCAAAGACTCCAGGTCAAAATTTATTAACAGAAGAAGATCCAGGCTATGCAATTATTCATAAATATTACAATGCCTTTGGAACTGAACTTTATTATGCTAATTTTATTGATGCAATTGGCCGTAATAATCCAATCAAAATGGTTTTACCTAAGAATGATGAAATTTCAGGATATGATTCAATTTTATTTGAGGTATATTTCGGTGGCGTAGAAAATGCTACAAGAAGTGATTACCAAGCTATGGACAGCAATGCTGTAAAATATCTTGAATTAATTGAAAAGATAATGAATAAAAATATTCTTTCTCTTGAGGATGATTCATTAATTTCAAATTGTGGTCTTGCATATAATAATATTTCAACTGATTTAACTAGATTTGGTTATACAGAAGAAGAACTAAAGAATATGGAGAATAGTCTTATAAAGGCTCAAAAGGAAATACGAGAAATTAAATATAAGACTGCTTCTTTAGAGGTTAAAGCTTTACAAGCTGAAATTGATTCACTTAATACATCATTTACAATTGATCGTTTAGGAGAACTTCAAGCATTCGCTGAAAGACTTAATAAACTTAAGTTAGCAGAAAGAAATATTCTTGATTTGACTAAGTATAATGCTTTAATGGCTTCATATAATGCTTATCTTGAAACATTAAAGCCTGCAATAAATAGTGTAAATGGTGTTTTAAATAGTACATATAATTATACTGGTGCAGCTGCAATTACTGTTTTATCATTAATTTCAGTAATTACATTTGCTGGAGTATGTTTAGTTAAGAAGTTTTACTAGGAGGAATTGAAAATGAGAATTAAACCATATAAATTAATCTTTTTAGCAGTTCTTTTAGTGGCTTTATTTGCTTCATGTTCTGGTAATAAAACATCTGAAACGGAAACTACTCATCCTACAACGAGTGGTTCAACAGGAAATGTGAAAAAGCCTACATCTCTTGAAAATCTATCAGACCTTAATAATGTTATAAAATATTCTGTTGATAATACATATCTTGTTAAATCTGATTCAATAGTTAAGGATGGAAATACAACTGTTTACCGAGTTGAAAGAACCATAAGTATTGAGGATACTTCAACTAAAAAAGGATCTAGTGTAACATATTACTATAATTTGGATTCAGAGTTTAAGCTTACAAAAACTACAGATGTTAAAACATTTGAAAATCTTGATGTTGATACATTATTTAGTGGAAAACTAGATGATAGCTATTTCTCATCTAAATCAATTTCTACGACAAATGTTTCTTTGAAGGTTAAAGCCCAAAATGCTAAGGATTATTTTCAAGATGAGTCTGTAAGTTCAAGTACTGATGTTTCAATTGAAATGAATATATCCGATTTTAAAATTACTAAAATTAATATTTCCTATAGTTTAGATAATAAAACTATAAATAGTGAAATAAATTATAGCTATTTAGCTTAATTTAATGGCAACTTGGCTAGCAAAAGCTGAGTTGTCTTTTTTTTGTAAAATGTTAATTAAACGTGTATAATCAATATGGAGCGTGTTGCTATGAAAATAAAGGCCTTTATAAATGGAATGTTAATAACTGTATTTTTAAGTAGTATTATAAGTTGTAAGATTTCATCTAATATAGAAAGTAATTTCTCAAATAATAATATATCGTCTGCTAATATTCAAAAACATGCTGTAGAATATCAAGATGTTAAAGGCATTGATGATGCAAATGAATCTGGAATAAGCTACTGGAAAGAAATTTCGATTAGAAATCAAGCACAGGCTAATCAAAATATTGGTGGTGAAGGTTGTCAATGGCCATTAACACTAGAAGGAGATTCAACCGGACAGTACATATATTATGGAACGGATGTCGGAGGAATATATCGTTCTAGGGATTATGGTGCTACATTTGAAAAGTGTATGACGGATTTTTTGGCCTTAGGTGCAAGTGATTTTGCAGTTGATCCAAATAATAATAGTAAGCTTTTAGCTTTAGGCGTTAATGGAAATCGTAGTAGTTATACGACGGGAATTTATAGTAGTGATAATTATGGCACATCTTGGAAATTTAATTTTCATTTTCCAGTAAGAGGCGCTCGTGATACAATTGAATCATTAGCTTTTGATCCTTCAAGCTATGATGAGAGCTTAAATGGTTCACGTCGTGTTTATACATCTTTACTTTATGAAAGAGATTCATCAAAGGGCGATTTAACAGAAGAAACAAAAGGACTTTACGCTTCAGATGATGGTGGACTATCTTGGTATCTTCTAAATAATGAACTATCGGATGGAATTGTTAAGGTTTCACCTAAAGGATATGTATATGTTGGCAAACTAGATGGCCTTTATGAGAGTAAGGATAAAGGTATAACCTTCAACAAAATTTTAGGTGCTAAGGTAACTGGTCTTGATTTTTATCAGGATGATTTATATATATTAACCGATAATTTATGTGAGAATAATAAGCTTGTTAAAGCGGCCACTATTTATAAATATAATGATAAATTAATTAAAATGGTATCATTTAACACAAACAATGTAGATTTAATAACTGATCCATCTTGGCAACCTTTTTTTGTCAAGAGTGGAGGAGATACAAAAAATGAATATCATTATGAAGGCTTATCTCATGAGCTTTTAACCTTGAAAGTATGTCCCACTAATAGTCAAAAAATGCTTATAAGCTATAAGAATGGTTATTTATCATGGAAGGATTATTCTAACGGTACACTTTATACAGAAGATGGTGGTGCAACATGGCATATTGCAACCTATACTAAGACAAATGAATTTTTTCCTTTAGGAAATAGAGCTACTGATTATTATTGGTCACCAACTAATGAAAATTATATTATTAATTTTAATAATGATATTGTTAGTGCATCAACTGATGGCGGTCACACATTTCATTATAATTCAAATGGAATTAATGGTGTAATGATTGGGGGAAAGTTTAATTTTAATGTTAATAACCCGGATATTATGTTTTTTGCTTCTCAAGATTATGCAGGAGCTTTAACTGTTGATGGAGGTAATACCTGGAAATATATTAATTTGTCAAAGTCAGAAGGAGAGGCTTGGAATGCATATGTTTATGCAGGATATGCTGCAAGTGAGAATGTAGTATATGGTGCAGTGGCTAAATCTTGGAGTGGCGATAGATATTTAAGTATTAGCTATGATGGAGGAAAAACGATTGTAAATCATCGTAATGATGATAATTATAAGCTTGATAGTGGAAAAAATGGTAGATTAACAGCTCAAAGTAATTATATAAGCTATCAAGCTCCATATAATGCTAATATCTTGTTTTGTGGTAATTTAAGAAGTACTGATTTTGGCCTAACGTGGCAGAAGATGATGGGAGTAACAGGCGTATATGATTGTACCTCTAAACCACCTGCAACAATTGAATTTGAATAAAAGAATATTATTTTGATTTAATATTTAAAAAATGGCTTAGCCAAGACATTAATTAGTGTTTATTGGCTAAGCTTTTTTGTTTTATAGATTATAGAAAGAGTATTAGATTAAATTCTAGTTCCCCTCAATATTGTCTGCTATTGAGCAATTTATTGAGACTGATTTTAAATCTTCATCATTTAAATCAATGTATCGTTGTGTCATACGTAAAGAAGAATGTCCTAAAAGCTTTCTAACAATTTCTGGATTTACATTATTTCTGATTAAATTTGTTCCAAAATAGTGTCTTAGTCTATGTGGTGAAATTGATGTTATTCCTAATTTGTCTCTGATTTTACTAAAATTTTTAGTAATTGTAGTAGGTGGTATATGCTTTAATGGGGTTTGACTAGGAAATAAATATTTTGATTTTAATTTTTTATTAGTTTCAATAAATTTAGAAATAAGAGATTTAGTTTTATTACCAAAATAAACTTTTATTTCGTTATTTTCTTTAGTGTGTGAGGGTATTATTGATTGTTCATTAAGATCGATATCAGAAATTAAAAGATTTGCGATTGAGCTTCGTCTTAAACCAGTATCAATTAAAATGTAAAAAATAACTTGATATTTTAATGAAGCTTTTGTATCAATGTAATTTTTAAATTTTAAAAGTTCTTCTTTAGTTGGTATTGTAATTTTTGCTTGTTTAAATTTTATGTTTGATATTGTAATATGACTTTCGGTAATTAAATTTTCTTTTATCAAAAAGTTTAACATAATTTTAATAGTACCTAGCATTTTATTTATAGTGATATTTTTAACTCCTTCATTTTTTTTGATTGTGATTAATTTATTTACAAAATCATTGTTAAGGTCTTTAGTAGATTTTATATTGTACATTTTAAAATATGGTCTTAAGCAATTAAATTCAATTTTATAATATTTAAGAGTTTCAATAGAATTTTTGATTTGATTATTTAGAAAATAAGAAATTGCTTCATTTAAATCCATTTCTTTATTTTCTGTAATTGTTGGTGTTTCTTGATTTCCTAAAATTAAATTTAGTAAGTCTTTAGCTGAAATATTTTCATTCATAATTAAAATCTCCTTTGTATTAATATATTTCAAAAAAATATTATACTCATATATATGTCTTACGTATGACTTTATAAAAAAAACTAGAAAAAATCTTTTAAATCTTTTCTAGTTTGTAATGAATTATATTTATGGTTATGTTTTGTTATGTATGGTTATTGTTGAATAATGGTTATGTCCGGTCAATCCGTAAAATATTAGCTTTAGACAAGCTTTTAAGTGAGAAGTAGTTAATTGAGCAATTAATAAATAAAAATGTGTTGTGAGGTGTTTAAAATGAAAGATAAGTATAAATATGTTGTTCGTGTTTCTTTAAATGTTGATGGCTATTATTTTGATTCTAGAAAAAATGTGAAATATAATTGCTTAATGAAAAGCAAAACTTTTAATTTTAGAATTGGATTTAGTTTTGAATATTCAAAAAAATATTTAAATTCTTTATTTTTAAAAAATTTTGATTTTGTGTATTTTATAAATAGTGAAATTAAAAATAAAATTAATGATTATATTACTAATGAATTAAAGATAAAAAATAAATTTAATTATCAATATAGTGGTGTTGCTTATATTTTTGATTTCATTAATGATATATATGTTGGTGATTCTAATTTACAAAATCTTGGATTGAATAATCCTTTTAATATATCTGGTAATTACTAATTTAGTTTAATTCTTTTAATGCTTTGATTGTATTTTTAATTGTTTCATTTTCTTTAATATTATCGTTTATATAAACTACTTTATTTATTTTTAAGTTTGTTAATTGCTGATATTCATCTTGATAAATTTTAGCTTGATTTTCTTTTTGATTTAAAAGCTCATCTGTATAATTGTGACTACATTCTATTATTAGTTCTTTATTTTTATTTTTAACTAAAATGTCAATTCTTTTAGTTGATGGAAGAATATACTCAAAGTAAAATGTGAATCTGGGTTTAAAAAAGAAATTTTTGTTTATTAATTCATAAATATTTTTGATATTCATGATCCACGTTGGTAATTCCTTTTCTTTTTGTGATTTGTTGAGTGTTAACCAGTTTATTCTTATTAAATCTTCGATTTCGTTATATTCTTTATAATGATGATTTTTTAATTCAAAATAATTGTAAATTGCTTTTAATTGTTTATATGATAATTCAAAAAGACAATTTACATTAAATTTAATTTTGTTTTGTTTTTCGAATTTTAAAATTTTTTTATGTTTTTGTTCTTGCATATTAATTATTCTCCTTTGTAAAATCTTTGTAGATTAAATCATCAATAGAAATATTAAGTTCAGAAGCAATTTTCATAATGGTATCAATTCTTGGGTTTGGTGTATTACCATAAATTATATCTTCTAAAGTTCTTCTTGGAATGTTAGTTTTTTTGGCAAATTGTAATTTATTGCTAATTAGTAGTTTTAGATTTGATTGTAAATACATAATATAACCTCTTTTCGTATAAAAATGAAAAAAAATAAAAAATGTGTTGATTTCACGTTTTTTCGTGATATAATAATAAGTGTAAAGAGGATTTATCTTCCTTACCTTAGAAAAAAAGGCTATAAATGAGTTCAACTCATAAATAACCAGATTTTCTAAAAATAAAATAAATAGGCTTTATGGTTGATCCAATTTCAATCATCAGTTCCATATCTATAATATCTGTCGCAAGTTAATTATAGTATGGAATTGATGATTTGTCAAAGGTTTGATTATTTGTAAGTCCTATAATCAAGTTCTTTGACAAATACATATATTAATACGTTGCTGATAACGTTGACTAATTGTGATGATTAGAGTTAATTATGTCATAATTAGTATTCTTAATTAAAAGGCTTCTCAGAAGTTTTTTATTGGGGTGCTTGCTTCTGATTCCATAATGATTATCTTAATTCTGCTTTCTCTTTTCCAGAATTAACATTTACCTCCTTGAAATTAAGCATTTGTTATAAATTAAATTACGATTACACATAATAAGATGAGTTTTTTCTTTTATGATTCATTAACTTGTTTGTTTGTTTACTCATCTTGTTAAGTTATGAAGCCTCTTAATTAAGAATACTAACGTTGTAATATAAACATTTACAACGAAAAATAAAGAGAATCTGTACTCTAAAAATAGCAGATGAAGTAACTAGGGTGGCTCTAGTAGAGGGTAGCTCCTCAATAACTCTGAAATAGAGAAAAGAATTCGTTTATTAAGCTTGTCAGAATAATAAATACAGCTGTAATAAGTGATTTTAAACGATTAGCCTTATAAAAGGTGAAAAGCTTGTGTGATGAACATAATAAAAAAGTAATTAAGAATGTTATTTAATAATGTTCTTTTTATTTTATCCGTTGTTTATTTGATGTGAAAAATAAATGTTTTAAATCTTTCAATAAAAGATGTGATGTTTGTTTAAAAGGTTTTTGTTTTGGTGATAAAAAAAATCAAAAGTTAAATTTATAAAATGAAAGGTTAAAATGGTGATTAGAATATGCCTAGAAAAAGTATTCGTTCTTGTGATGAACGTTATAATTCTTATAAAGAAATTTTAAAATTTGGTGGAAAGAAGATTCAAGTTGAAAATCCAGAAACTGGTGTTTTTGAAAATAAATATCGTTGGTATGGTAAGAAAGCTCTTGCTAAGATGAAAGCTTTCTGTGAGGCTTATGATATGATTGATGAGCATAGGGGTATGAAAGGTCAATCTCTTGAACAAACTATTGAATTTTGTAAAGATGCTATTAATGAAAATGGTTGGGAAACTTCTTGGGGTAATCTAAGAAAGGTATCTCCTAAAATGCGTGCTTTAGTTAATATTTATGATGAAAAAATGAATGGTAAAACAATTGATGAATCCGAATATTCATTCTTTGAAAATGATTCTGATACTATTTCTTCATCAAGAGGCGTAATTCCTTTAAGAAATAGAAGACATTTATAATTAAATATTGAAGTTGTTAAGAGATAGTCTTTGATGATTATCTCTTAATTTTTTATTAAATGAAATGTGGTGAAATAAATGACTAGAATTACTAAAAAAGATGTATGGTGTTTAATTGATTCTTTAAATCAAAAATATGGTTTTGATGATACTACACCTTGTAAATTTTATTTATCTGAGGCTTATGGTGGTTGTCAGATAGTTCTTAGAAAAAAAGGTTCTGGAGCTTGTATAGATGTTACTTATGGTTATATGACACCTAGACAAACTATTGATGATTTTTACAGACGTAAAGGAATTTATGGTGATGATTTTGTTAAAGAAAAAATTAGACAATTTGTAAGATATTAGAAAGGGTAATTTTAAGATGAAATATTTTGATTTTTGTAAAGATGTTGTTTTAGAAAAGTTAGATGAATGGGTTGGAAGCAATACTTATTTATGTGATTTAGATTTTAAATTAACCGAGTGCGAAAATGCTAATGGTTCTTGGTATTGTTCAACTTCTAAAGCTAAAAAGGACGTTAAAGAGTGGTTTGATGATTTGGGTGAATTTGTTGAATATTATAAAGATAATTTTGGTAATAATGAAAATCTTAATGTATTTGATAATGTAGAGGGTTTTCATTGTCTTGCCGTTATTATTGGTGTTGCTGATATTTTTCAATCTGCATTGTGTAAAATGGATATTGATATAAATGAGGAAGTAGAATTAACACCTCAATTAGTATCTGCAATTAAGAAGAATGTTACTCGTGTTCGTGAGTTTTCTTGGTCTTAATTACTTTAATTAATATTGTTAATTTAACATTAAATAAAAGGATGCTTATATAAGTAGCCTTTTTATTTTGATTTAATGAGGTGATGAAATTTATGAGAGAGGAAAAAAAAGTTTTTTTATTAAAAGACAATTCTAATATTCTTGTAGTAATTGAGAAAGAAGAAAAACATGGTTCTGGTTATTTTTTTAGATATGAAGCTTATCTTAGGGACGCTGAAAGTTGTTATACTCAATTTGCGTTACATAAAGTTGACAGAATGTTTGCTTATACTTTTAATGAAGTTTATCGTAAGCTTAATGATAGATGGAATCATTTAATGTATGATTATTGATTTAAAAAGGAGTGATGTGCAGTGATTAATGCTAGTCTAGGCAAAGTTGGTAATGAAAAATTATTAGAATTTGTTAATAAAGAATTGTTACCTATTATTGAAAAGAAGTTTGGTAAAAATCAAGATGTAATTAGAATTGTGAATAAAATTGCTTTCTTTGTATCTTGTGATAGAGTATCTGCTCTATCTGCTTATTCTCAACTTTTATTATTTATTACTTATGGTGATAGAAAATTGTTAACAGATATATTTGATGATGTTATTGAAAGTGGGTCTTTATAATGCAGATTAATGGGATTTATTGTAAATTATCTGATTTTTTTCCTATGTATTTTTACGAATATTGTACTCAGACTGTTAAAAAATTTGTCAATATATCTATTTTAAAAAAGAATGGATTTAGTTCATCTAAAACAATTAAAATTACAGATGATGTAATTCTTGTTAGATTGTTTGGAAAAAAGACTGATGTTATTACATTTAGGCTTGAAAGAAATGATAATGATAGGGTTGATTTTTCATTTGATGTAAATTTAAGTTATACTAATTGCGAGTTGTTAGATGAATTAAAAACATCTGCTGAAGATATTAAATATGAAGTTACTGAAAATTATGGCTTGAAGTATTAATTTTGTTAATGTTTGTTTAGAAAAATCAAACATAAAATAAATGAAAGGAAATTAAAATAAATGAGTGAGCTTTGGTATGGTGAAAATAGTAAAAATTCACAAAATGCTTATGTTATTAGTCAATTAACGATTAATAAATTGGCTAAAGAATTAGAAGTTGTTGTTGATACAGAAGTAATTGACGGAGTTACAAAGAATGTTGTATCTGATAAACAAGGTCTAGTTTTATGTGCGAGTGATAGTCCACTTGCTATTTATCATTTTTTAAATGGTATGTTATCTGTAAAAGGTAATAAGTAATTAGGTTATTTATTTATCTAAAATTAATTAATAATAAAAAATAAAATTAAAGAAAGGTGCTAATGAAGAAGAAGTAGTTAGCAAAAAGGTATTAAAATTATTATGGAAAATTTACAAAATACAAAAATTGAAAAGAATGTTGAAGTAAAGGACGCTAAAGAAGTAAAAGATGTTAAGACTTCTGATAAAGTTTCTTCTGAGGTTAAGGAAGTTGCAAAAGAAAAGCGACTTGAAGATATGCTTGATGAGTCACAATTATTGATTGAAGATGATGAGTTTAAAAATACGATTGCTTATAAGAAGTTATCTGAGTTAACTGATGAGGATAAGAAGAAATTTGCTAAAGGTATTTTAAAGGCTGAAATTAAGAAAACTAAGGATAAGAAATCATCTTATATTCATTTAAGCTTAATGCTTGCTGATAATGTTGTACTTCAAGATAGTTTAACAACAGAAAAATCATTGATTTTAAAGGAATTACGTCCAGAGATTATTGGTAATAAAACAGAAGTATTAGTTAAGTTAGTTTCAATGCTTCCAGTTAAAAATAAAAAGGAAAATCCTATTACTGGTGAAATATCTTATCCAAGAGCATATACTTGTGTAGCTCCTATTTGTGAGGGTGTTGTATTTAATGGTGGTTATTCAACAGATCGTTTTAATAACAATAAGAAGACTAGTAAAGCTTATTTAAGAAATGATACTATTATTCTTATTAAGATTCATAATGCTAAACACCCAGAATCAAAAGTTCAATTCTATGATATTGGTGAAGTTGGTGAAGATGAAGACTCATCTGTCTCTACAATTTAATTAAAAAAATGTTTTGTAAATTGAGATAGCTCTTAAAAGGGGTTATCTCTTTTTTGCTATATAAAAAAATTAAATTAAAATTAAATGAAATGAGGAAAAAGAAAGTGGATTTAAGAAGTAATATTTGTTTTCAAAGATATAATGGCTTGATTGATTATTTTAAAACGTATGATTGCGTTTTAATTGAACATTTGGATAAAAATATTTGTATTGTTTTTAAACCTCTTAATGGTAAATTCTATTTGTTTAGTAAGGGATTTGCAAAGTATGTTAAACATTCTAATATTAAAAAAGATGATAAATATTATGTTGTTAATATAGATGGTTATCCTTTGTATTTTAAAAGCATTGATGAAGCTAAAACGTATTATGTACATAATTTGTATGGTGGTAATAAATAATGGAATCTGTATTAAAGTGGGTTGGTGGAAAAAGACAATTATTAGGCTATTTATTACCTATTATTCAATCAAAATTAAATGGTCATAATAGATATTATGAACCTTTTGTTGGTGGTGGTTCGGTTGCTTTTGCACTTGAATATAATAATACTATAATTAATGATTTAAATTCTGAACTTATTAATACATATAAAATGATAAAAGAAAAGCCAAGCTTACTTATTTACTTACTTACTATTCACGAAGATAAACATTATTCTGATTCTAATTATTATTATGATGTTAGACAATTAGATAGATTAAAAGATTATAAAATATTACCAGATGTTGTAAAAGCTTCAAGAATTATTTATTTAAATAAGACTTGTTTTAATGGTTTGTATAGAGTTAATTCAAAAGGCTTTTTTAATGTGCCTAAGGGTAAGCAATTATCTAAAGTTGATATTGTAATTAAAGATAAAATTTATAATTTGAGTAATTATTTAAATAGTAATAATGTTGTAATAAGAAATGAAGATTTTAGAAAATGTATTAGTGATTGTAGAAGTGGTGATGTTATTTATTTTGATCCACCTTATGATTATGAAAATAGTGGATTTACTTCTTATGTTAAAGACGGATTTAATAAAAAAGATTTGCTAGATTTAAAAAATATTTGTGATGAATTAATTGAAAAAGGTTGTTTTGTTGTGATTAGCAATAATGATACAGAATATGTTAGACAATTATTTTCTGATAGTAAATATACGATTAAAGAAGTTTTAGCAAAAAGAAGTATTAATAGTAATGGTAAAAAAAGATCTAATGCTAAAGAGGTAATAATTTATGGTGATGAAAAATAATGTATCTGTTGAAGATTTAAATAAGAATTTTGAAATTGTTGAAAGTATTCTTACTTCTAGTTGGTCTTATGCTTTAGTACCTTTATTATATCAAACACTTTATTTTAAAGATAAATTAGAAGAGATAGTTAATGACGATAGTGTGCCTTTACAAGTTCAATTTGTTAGTTTAGTTAAACTTAAAATTTCTCGTACTTTTATTGATGAATTTAGTATGTATAATTACAGAGTTTTTATAAAAGAATGTTTAGAAATTTTATATAAAAAAATTGTTCAAGGTCAATGTGATATGCTTGATGTAATTGATGTTAAAAATAAAGCTATAATATTTTTTATGCCTTTAGAAGTGGTAGAAAATAGAATAATATTTGGTATTTATATTTTAGATCGTGAAAAATATTTAAAACTTTATCAAGATAAAAAGAAAGGCGTGATGTGAAGTGCTATTAAGAAATATAGATAAAAGACTTGAGGCAGATATTGTAGAATCTGTAAGAGTTCAACATAGAAATCCAGTATTTAAGAAGTTTTATCAAAAGAAAGCTTATGCTATTGAGGTATTAAATGCTTTATTATCTGGTGAAGCTTATTCAAGAAATATTTATTTAATATATGTTTATACTGGTTATGATGAATATGTAGTATTGTTAACTGATGATAATAGGATTTATAAAAATAAGGTTACTTGTGTAAGTGGTGATTCAATAACTACAATGATAAAAGAAGTAATGCGAGATTTATTTCCAGATTTTTAATTAAGGTGGTGAATATTAATGAGAAATTTACAATTTAAGGATTGGCAAAGGGTTTCAAAAGCTTATTTTCAAAAAGCATATTTAAATGGTGAAAAAGTTTGTGTTGCTCCTTGTAATGTGAATCTTGATTCATTTTGGTATGGTGGACGAGGTTTTATGCCTCGTTTATATAGTGATTTTGTTATGGAATATTATCATTATGGTTCTTTGTATCATTCTTCAAAGTTAAATAAAACAGATTTAAATAATTATGTTTTAAGTGAAATAGAAAAATGGTTAAATGAAGTTAAGCATTTTAATTGTAATCATGAATTAGGAACATATTTAGCTTATTATGTTGCAAGGTAATTAATATGAAAGGTTATTTTGTTTGTGGCTTTAAGAAATCTAGTTTTTTACTTGAAGATATTAGAAGTGAGATGTATAAAAATAATATTAGATTTGCATTAATAACAGATAATTTAGATTATCAATTACATATAACGAATCCAGATGAAGAAGTAATTAAAAAAGTGTGTGAAATAGTTCGTAAGGTATGTGATAATGTAAATTCTTATTATTATGCTTATCTGCTATCTTCTGATATGAAATTTTATAATGATTTAACTAGTTATTTTTTTAGTAATAATGAATTAATTAATATGAATATTGACTTTAATTTGTCAACTTATACAGATAAAGATTTTGTTAGGGTATTTGAATTATCTGATACATATAATTTTAAAACATTAGGTAGTAGGTATGGTGGTTCTTTGTTATGAGAAAAAAGTATAAGAAGAAAGGTAAGCTAAAAAAGTTTTATTATTTTTTGTATAAAGCTTTAAATTTGGCAGAAATTGTTATGGCAATCATTTGGATCGTATTTATTGTTCAAGATTGCATGAATGATATTTATAATCCTTTTGATATTACTTTTGTAAGCATTGTAATATCGTTGTTTATATTAAAACATATAAGGTGGTGATTTTCTTGAAAAGGAAAATAATACCTCATAAGGTTGATTATTCTTTATTACGTGATAAAGATAATTATATTTTTTATCAGTATTCTATTAATGGTAGTATTGATGTTGATTATGTTTTGCATTATAATCAAGGTAGAAATAGATATATGGTTAATAATGTTATTGTTGTTCGTGATAAAGAAATTTTGTTTGTAATTCATAATATTAATTATATGAAGCTTCATTTTCATTATGATAAATTTGATGATTTAATTACTATACATCACGATGATGAGCTGTCTTTTTCTGATTTATCTGACAAAGATAAGAAGTTAGTTTTATCTATTTTAAAAAAATCAAAGAAAAGGTGATAATTATGTATATTTCTATGAGAGATTTGAGTTTTAATAGTTTTGATGATTTAAAAAAATTACTTGTTAGGATATGTGATAATCTCGATTTTTGGTTTGATGATAAAAATGGTGATGGTTTTCAAATTATTAAGCGTGATGGTGTATATACATTAACTGAAAGTGGTTTTGATGAAGTATATAGAAATGCTGATGTTGATGAATATATTAATTATTTAAAGAAAAATTTTTATGATGATATTAGTAAATATGAATGGTATTTTAATTAATATTTTGTTTTATATGTTTTATTTTTAATGATTGTTTAGTTGCAATCATTTTTTTATTTTTTGTTTGTTTTTAATTATTTTTATAAAGGATTGGTGATTTTATGAAAAATAAACATTTATTAAAAGTTTTTTCGGTAGGAGCTTTATTAAGTTTATTGATGACTCCGTTAGTATTAAATGGTGTAAGTGATAGTGTTAAAGAAGAAGCTGTTATTCAAAATGCTGAGGATAGTCGAAAAAGCATAAAAAGAAGTGCTGTGTCTGATGATACTTATTCTTTGGAATCTGCTTCTACTTGGGCTAATGCTACGTATGTTAAAGAAGATGATGGAAAATATTGGCTTTCTGGTGGTGCTTTCAATCATAGCTCTGAATCTGATTCTAGTACGGATTTAATTAGAATTCGTTTTAATGTTAAAAATGGTGTAGGTTATACTTTAAAGTTAGGTTGGGGTATTAATCATCCTGATGAAGATTGTGGTGTTACATTGTGTGGTGTTCCTAATATTTATGGTAGTTCTTGCACGTGGTCTCAAGCTAAGCTTGAATCTGAGCAAAATGGTGGATTTCAAACTGAATTTTGTGGCGATTCAACTGACAATGAAACATATCACTTTACGGGCGCTGCTACTGGTGTATATTATTTAGTAATAAATGCTGATTTATATGATGATTTTTCTTTTTTTCTTAAGACAGAATTAATTCAAGATGACGATAATGATGATGATAAAGAATATTGGTATGATTGGATATTAAATTTATTAAATAAAATTGTTGAGTTTTTTAAGAAGCTTTTTAGTGGTGGCTCTGGTGGTACAACTGGGACGACTACAACAACTACAACTTCTAAAAAAGGTGTGTGATTTTTATGATTAAAAAATTACTTGGTATATGTACTACATTAGTTCCTTTAGCTTTAATGACTGGTAATGTAGCATTGGCTGATACTGGCTCTTATAGATTTACAGATACTTCAAGTATTAGAGATGATATTACACAATTAGGGCTTGATTATCAAGACTATAAGTTGATAAGTGATAAGAATTATGATAAGACAGATGTAATTGCTTTAAGTGAGTCTTATATTGATAGTGGTAATACTAAACAGATAGTTAACTATGTGTATGTTTATAATCCGTATTCTATTAAAGAAGATGTTACGAGTTTTGTTTTAAAATATAATGAATCAAGTATAACACAAAAAGTAGAATCTTATACTAAAGATTATTTTCTTAATATTGTTAAATACAAAGTTGATTTTAAAATGCCAACTTATAGTGATTTAAAGAGAAGATATGATATATCATCTTTAATTTTTAGTAATGGGAGTAGTTGTAAAATTGATTTTGGTTGCATCTATAATCAAGACGGAAGTAATGTTCAACTTGATTATGACTCATATATATTTATAACTGGAAAAGATTTATTTGATTATTGTCCTACACCATTTAAAAATGCTTATAATCTTACTGATTTGGCTAGATATTCTGATGTTTTTGAAAATGGCTATTCTTGTATTTTGAATTCTAATGATAAAAGTGAATATTTAAAAATATCTGAAAATTTTCATTGGGTTTATTTTGGTTCAAAAGATTTATTTGTTCCAGAATTTGTTTATTTAAATTTTGATACTAATAAAAAAATTGATGTAATTAATGAAATTGATTTATCTTATAAATTATATAAGGGTAAGGATAAAGATTCGGTGTGGAATGGTTGCAGTTTTATAAAATGTATTCAAGAAATTGACGCTAATGATATAAATAATGTTACTCGTGAATTGGTTAATGATTATTCGTCTAATTATTTAACACTAAAAAATGAAAATAATACTTTTTTTAGAAAAAGTGAATATAGTGATTCTTGGTCTGATTCAGATGTTTCTTTAAGTAATTTTGTGATTCCGGCTAAAAATAGGTTGAGTAATTGGTCTGATAGTAATTTTTATAATTTGCTTTCTTCTAATGCTATGAAAAATAGTGATAAAAAATATACTGCTAGACAATCTTTTGAAAATAGACAAGTTTCAGTTTTGGTTGATATTTTACCTATTTATTATTCTGATTCTTATGTTTATAAGTATGTTATTGAGGATTTATCTGTAATGCGTATTAATTATACAACAGATATGAAAGTAGTAAATGCTCGTTGTAATAGTGGTGCTTTAATTTCATCTGTAAATGCTAATGATAAACCAAAGGTTAGTTTTTGGGATAGATTTATTGCTTGGTTTAATGATAATTTTCCTTATTCGTTATTAATTATAGGTGGAGCTATAATCGGACTTCCTATTATTATTTCCGTTGTAATTTCATTATTCACAAGTGGAAGTTCAGCTTTATTATCTGGTATTGCTAAGGGCATTTCTAAGTTGATTACTTTCTTAGTAAAAGGTCTGGCTAAATTATTGGTTGGTATTATTTCATTGCCGTTTAAATTTTTAGGTGCTTTATTTAGTCCTAAGAAAAATAATAGTAATAATAATTCTTCTAAAAAGAAGTAGAAAGGTGGTTATTTTATGAAAGTATTAGTTGATATATTTAAGAAAGTAGGAGCTTTGATGACAGCTCTTATTTATTTTATATTGTTTGTTTTTGTGCTTGGTATTGATTTTTGCACATTTGGTGTACTTAAAATTATTACTTGGCTGATCTGTAATTTGTTTAAGCCTTTTTGTAAAATTCAAGAAAACTTATTTAACTTCTTTAATTCACATATTACTTATAATTTGTGGATTTTAGGTTGGGTAACATCTGCGATTGGGTTATGGTATATGATTGTTAGATTTGTACATTGGCTTAATGATAAGTTAAACAAGCTATTTAGTTCTTGTTATGACAAATTTAAGGATTTATCTACTAATATAGGCCAAAAGGGCTTGGAAAAAATTCAGTTTAATACAATAACAGAAAATCATTCAGAAGAATAGGGGTGATTTAAATGAAAGGAAATTGGTATTGGTGGTTAACTATTTCTTTTTTCCTTGTTGATGTTATTATATGGATTTTTTTCTTTTGGCTTTATCGTAAATATAAACAAGATGATAGTTCACTTGATGTTTATCAAGAACGCTATGAAGAATCGTTAGATGTGCTTCAAAATTCATTCGGTAATAATATTTCTATTATTGCTCCTATAAGAAAAGGTAAAAATGTATTATTCAATCAATTTATGTACGCTTTAGAATCTGGATTTAAAGATAAAATTGAAAAGGAAATATCTGATTTTGAGACTGATTTTTATTGGATAGATTTAGTTTTATTAAAGCGTACTATTGATTCTAGATTTCGTGAGATTATAAAGAATACTTATGATGAGGATTTTTTTCCAGACGGATATATTTCTGTGAAAGATAGATTAGAGCTTACAGATTATGTGATGATGTTATGTTGTCAAGGTGACGGGATTTTTAATGATTTTATCAATAACATATCTATTAAGAAAAGATTTTATACTTATGTTGATGATATTTATATTCTTAATTATAGAGGGTTTAATGTGGTTTCAAGGACTTCTGTATATTCTTGGGTAAATAATCGTTTTAGTAAGATTCTTGATGATGATACAATTCAGATTAAATGCGTAAAAGATACTCATAATTTTTATCTTGAACGTTATATGATTGTCTTTGAAGATGAAAAATCCCTTGAACGTGGTATGCAATATTCTTTTAATAACGATCTAAAAGATAAGGGTGTAAAAGAGCTTAAATGTATATTTGGTAATGCTTTTGGTTCGACATCTTATTGGTTTACTCTTAAGCAACTTGCAAAAGATGACGTTTCTAACGAAAGAAATTTATCTACTAATAATATTCTTATTAAAGGTACTCGAACGATTGGTGTACTTGGCAATCTGTTAGTCTATTATCGTAAGAAAAGAAGTAAACTTGATAGCGTTTATAGAAAAAAAATATGAACGTAAGAAAAAATATGATTTATATGGTAAATTTGAGGAAAAATATGCCACTTATAATGATTGGATAAATGAGCCGTCTTCAGAATATCGTAAAATGAAATATTTTTATAAACGCATTGAAGATTTTATTAATTCTTTAGGATATCTTCAAACTACATTTCTCGATTACACAAACAGAATTGATATGGTAGGTGTAACAGAAAATGAGGGCTTTTGTAAAGAATATACAATAACATTTCCTTTATATGTTTGTTGGGGTGTTCACGATACAAATGAATGGTCATGTGTTGTAGATGAGCTTAATAGTATGTCAAAAACTTGTGCTATGGCAATGCAATATAATGGCTTTTATAAAAATAATGAGATAAAAAAATCTCAGCTTAAATTCTTGTATGAGCGTTCAGATGTTAAAAAGGAAGAAAAAGTTTCTGATGAGCCTATAAAAAAGAAAAAAGTTGAAAAGAAGAAAAATGATGATAATGTAATAACTATTGATGATTTAAATGTTCGGTTTTAAAGGGGTGATATGATGATATTAGGCTTTTGGAATGGTGTTGAAAGTGTTTTTAAATGGTGTGTTGCTTTTTGTAAGGAATATGGACTTTTGATAATCGTTGTAGGACTTTTTGTATATGGTACTGGCTTTTTAATAACGCTTGTAAAAGGTGTTTATGATAATCATAAGGAGCTTGTTGCATTAATAACGGAACGTGAAAATTCGGCACAGATGTTTCAATCTGCTTGTGTAAATGATTATGATTCTAAACAAAAAATGGAGTCTAAGAGGTCTAATTCTTCTTCAAGTGATGAAAATGTAAATTTATCTGATGATAAGATGAAAATTGATTCTAGGGGTGATTCTGTTAAAATTGAGGGTAACTCTACGATCAGTATTGATTCTTCATCTCAGAAAGATAGATTGATAGAATAGAGGTGGCTATAATGGGTTTAATAATATTAACGTGTATTATTGTTGCACAACTTACAATATTTTTGTATGTTTTGTTAGACGCTTTATTCTTGTTCTTAGGTTCTTTGTTTGACAAAGATGAAAATTAAAAATAAATTAAAATGAAATGATGTAATTAAAATGTGGTGGGTGTATGTTCTTGTAGTGTTTGGGTTCTGTGTTATGTCCATTAGCTTTGGCTTGTTTATGGGTAGATTTATGGCTCTTGCTTCTGATGAAGAAAATTAAAAATAAATTAGTGTAGATATGCACAAAAAAATTAAATTAAAAGGTATGTTTTAGATATTTGCGTTGTGGACGGCTTGCCGTCCAGTGTATATAGTTGTAAATAAGGAAGTGAGGGCTTGTCCCTCACTTCCTTATTTATACTTGTCAATATATATACACAACTTACACACATTTATCTAAAATATGAGAAAGGTACAAAATATGAATCAATTATCAAATGTTGAAATGAATAAATTAATGCACTATTTTTTTATTGGTTTTGAATATAAGTTAAATGTTGAAAAGAAAAAACTTTTATTAGATATCTTTAAAAGAAAATCTTGTGTGAAAATTAAAGATATGAAAAATTATGTTGAAGTTTCAACATTTGAAAAATCAATATCTCATAGAAAAAAAGATAGTGAGTTTTATGAAGAAATTAAAAAAATAAAAACTGATGAGGTTTATCCTAAAGGTTGGTTTAATGAGCTATCAAGTGATTGTCAAAGATTTTTAAATTCTGTATTTAGAAAAAAATGGTTTGATGATACAGATGAGCTTGTTAGAAATCATAAAGGAACATTTAATAATACAGAAGTTGAGATTGATGATGATGTAGAAGTTAATAATAATAAATTAAGTAATGATAATTGGTTTAATTTGGTTTCTGATAGATTTGATAAATTTAGTGATTATGTAAAAGAGAATTTTAAAGAAGATTTGTACTTTGATTCTAATGGTGATTTAAAAGAAGAATTTAAAAATTCATTAGCTTATGAAAATGAGGCAATTTGTGATTATGACAAAAATTTAGAAATGATTGTATATTGTATTAAAGAGAAAAGATATGATTTGTTAGATATTAAAAATGATGAAATAGTATTAAAAGATGATGTTTATGGAAAATATGTAATTAATGGTGAAAATATACCTTTAACAACTCACGATAAAATGAAGATGTCTTTAAAAAGGACGATTGATAAATTTAATGAATATGCTTATTGTAATGCTGATTTATTTAAATATTTTATAACTTTGACTTTTGCACAAAATGAAAATAATGAAAATAATATTTTAAATGTTGTAAATGATAGATGTTCAAAAGAAATAAAAATTGATTATATTGAAAATGCTTGTGATTATGAATGTTGTATTGGTGCGTTGAATAAGTTTTTGAAAAGATTAAAAATTGCTTTAAAAAGATATAATGAAAAAAATGGTACGTTGTATGAGCTTACTTATTTAGGTGTTCCAGAATATCAAAAGAATGGAGCTATACACTATCATTTTTTATTTGGTGATTTGCCAGATGAATTTTTATATAATGTTGCAAGTTGGCTTGATTATGATTATGTTAACAAAAAGAAAAAGAATGGTCTTGGTATTAAATATTGGACTTATGGAAAATCTGATGTTGATGAAATTCGTGATAAAGCTAGGGTGACAAGTTATGTATCAAAGTATATGATGAAAAGTTTATATGAGCTTGATGAAACAGAATACTTTGATAGATTAAATAAAAAACGTTATTTTAATTCATTTAATTTAGAGGAAGCTAAGATTGAATATACTTCAAGCTTTAAAGAATCTGACTTAGATATTTATTCATCTTATCAAAAAGAAGTATTAAATACTTTTAATGATTCAATGATTAAGAAGACTATTTATCAAGTAAAGCCTTTAAATGAAAATGATGTATTAAATAACAAAGAAGAATTAATTAATTAGAAAGGTTTGGTTTAATAATATGAATGGTTTAAATTTATTTAAAAGTGTTTATACACAAATTTTAAAATGTTGCAAGAATACGGAGCTTGCTATGGCTTATAGTTGTGATTTGATTTTACAACTTCAAGATAGTGGATACAATGTTGGTCGTATTGCTAATATTAAGATTGATGAAAGTTATGATTATTCAAGGGTATGTCACTTAACAATTAGATATAATGGCAGAGATGAATGGGTTGAAACTTGTTTATGCAAAAATCGTGTAACAGAGTCTTTAGGTTGCAAAAATTCTGCTAGAAATGAAAGGTGGTAATTTTTAATGGATATGGAAGATTTTTTAAAAAAGTATTATTTTATGTATAAGTATCATAAGTAAAAAAATAATTTAGATTGCAATTGCATTTGTTTAGAAATTTATAAATGTGATTGCTTTATTTTTTATAAAAATGATTATGTAAAAGTTTATCAAGGCTCGAAGCTTTTATTTCAAGGTGATTATGAAAAGTTTAAACAAGCTTGCTTTGATAATTTATTTGGTTGGTTTGATTTTAAAATAGCTCCAGTACAGAAAATCCCTTATGGTGAATTTGTTCAAAAGAAGCTTGGTTCATCTAAGTATTATACTAGAGGTAATTATGATAGAAGCTCTAAAAAATTTGAATTACAAGATTATTATGATATTAATAGGTATGTTTATGTTAAATCTGGTACTTTGCTTTATTATGATTTTGTTTTCTAGTTGTGAAATTGAAAGTATTGATTATATGTATATGAGGTGATTGATATGTCTAATAATAATATTTTAAACTTAAAATTTGAACTTTTACATTTTTTAGAAAACGAGTTTCCGAAAAGTGAAATTAGCACTGATGATAGTGGCTTTTTATATTTAGAAAATGGAAAACTTGATATTGTTTTTATTTTTAAAAATGGTGAATTAAATGTTTATGATAATAAAGCAAGAGGAAGTAAACATAATGTATATAAAGGTTCATTAAAGAAGTTTAAACAAATGGTAGTTAAAAATAAATTTGATTGGAAAGAAGAAAAGCAATTAAAAGTTGATAAGAAGCTTATTAGTAAAATTGCTAAGTGGATTTACAATGAGGGCATTGAAGAATCTTATTATGGTAATTGGGTAACTCGTTTTGATGAGATTGCTGATGAATTTAATATTACTTATGATGAAGCTATTTCAATGTCTGATTTAATTTATAAAGAAGTTTATAAGTATAAAGGTGTATGTGATATTGTGATGTTTGAGGAAGATGATTATATTTTAGCTATTGATGTTAATTATTTTACTGATTATTTAAAAAATTATTGTGATTATGATGATTAATATTTGAAGGAGTGATTTTATGGATTTAAAAAATAGTCCTATTTATTATCAAGATAAGCATTATTATATTAAGATGTATATTTTAGATAATAAAATGGAACGTAAATATGTTTATGATTATTTTTATACTGGTTCATTGCAAGAAATTGAAGAAAATGAAATTAAAAAGATGATCTATAAAACTGGTATTGATTATGATCGTGTTTATGAATTAACATTTGAGGTTTATGAAGTTTTAAAAGTTTCTACAATAAAAAAGAAAGCTATTGCTTTCAAAGAAATTAAAACTAAAGTTGGTAGTAAATATGAAAAAATTAAAACTAGTAAAGAGGTTAATAAATTAGTTACTACTTTTAAATATAAAATTTAATTAAATGGTTTTGTCTTTTATTGAGTCTTCTAAAAACCCCCAGAAGTTAAATGGCGTTTTGTGTTTTCTGATTTTAGCTTTATCTATTTTAGAAATTACATTTTCAAATTTACCTATACAGATTGCACCTTTTTCAACTATTGTTATGAAATCAAAGGTATCTGCTATAGCTTGTATTTCACCTATAAAGGTAAAGCTATTATCTAAACCCCACTTAAATTTAATTATGTCGCCGTCTTTATAAGTTATTCCGTTGTAAGTTATTTCGTGTACTTGCTTCATTATTTATACTTCCTTTCTGATAATTTTATTTTAGAATGGATAATTAAAAATTTCAAGTAATTTAATATTAATGATAAGGTTAGAGATTATTTCTTTAACCTTATTTTCTTATTTAAGAAAGAAAAGGTGGTTATATTATGGGTATTGCTGTTTGTGATTATAATAAAAATGGAAAACATTATTTTACAATAAATCAGATTAATAATAAATTGATTAAACAATATAAATTACCAGTTAAGGTTGAATATCTTAAATGGTTCTGTGTGAATCATTGCTATTATCATTCTTTAAAAACTGGTGGTATGGGTAAATTTAAAATGGCAAAATGTTATGAAATATCTGAGGTAATTCAAAATTTAAGATATAAAAATTTTTATATTCCTCGAAGTTGATGTGAGGTGATATTATGAATTTGAAAAAAAGATATTATGAATATGCTAAGAATCATACAGAAGAAGAATTATGGCGATTATTTAATGAAGATTTAAAAAATAATGTTAATAGTGGTTCTGATTATTTTTCTTGTGATGATTATGCTAATTTAATTAAAAAGGTTTATTGTAAAAATGTTGTTTTATCTGATAGTCAGATGATGAGAATTAGTTTAGATGTTATTAAATATGCTATTTTTTATCAAGACAAAGTTAATGATAGAAGCTTTTATTTTTCTCATAAACAAAATGTAATAATGACGTATGTTTTTTTGGTTTTGTGTAGAAATAGTGGTATTGATAAATTTTTGATGAAAGATAATCAACTTAATAAGCTTGCTAATGATTCAAAATTTCAATTTCTTGCTAGAAAATTTTTTGATTATAGTATTCCTTTGGATAAGTTAGAAATATATTTTTCTGAAAATGTATAATGATGATTTTTAATATTATTTATAAAAAATTGGAAAAAAATTAGTTTTTTTTGAAAAGTCAAACGTATGACATATGTGTGAGTATAATAATATCGAAAAAAGAAGAGAGGTATTATTATGGCAACAAAAAAAATTAGATCTAAGTATACTAAGTCAGAAATGACTTGTATAACAATGTTTTATTTATTAAAAGATAAAGAATTACATATATCTACGTTTGTTGATAAATTTGAATTGAATGATAAACAAAAAATGTATAAAATAATTACTATTATTAAAAATGCTTTGGCTGATTTTTGTGTTGGGTATTATATTAAAAATGATAGAAGTACAGCCACTTATTATTTAGCTTCAATTGATGATGACGGATAATGTTTTATTTTTTTAATATAATAATATTATAAAAGTATATAAATAAATGCTAAAAAGTTAATGCGTATAATTCGATTGTTCATCAAATGGTAAACTTTTTGGAATTGATGATAATACTTCAAGAGTAGTAACATCAATTGATGATGGCAAAACCTGGCAAACCTACGTTGAATCATTATCTTTAAACCCTTATGCTAAGGATGGACTTTATTTATCAGATTTGTCTTATGATGATACTAATGATAGATTATATATTGCAGCTCAGTGGTGTGCTTTATTTGTTGTATCTGAAAATGGAAATAATGTTAAGGAACTATCAGGTAATATTCCGGTTGCGATGCAAGATGAATCAATGCCAGGTCCTGATGAATTTAATATTTACGGAGATTTATATTATGCAAGACGTGTATATAGCGTTGCAGTAGATAAATCTCATCCCGAAATTGTTTATATTGGTGGTTCATCTAATGGCTATCAATCTGATAGTAATGTATTTAGATCTTGTGATATGGGACAAACATTTAACTGTCTTACAACTAATACAACAACCTCAATTATAAAAAATGACGTGTATGGTGGAGGTTCAAGTGTTTGTTTAAGAGTAAATGCTAAGACGGGCGAGCTTTGGTCAGCTACAAATTGTTTAGGCTTTGGTAAAATTACACCTCCCTATGAAACAAATTATAGTGAATATAAAGAAATATCACTAGTTAGCGATTATGATAATATCCTTAATAAGCTTTATGTCAAGCAAAATAGACTAGTTAAGCTTCCTAATTTAAGCGATTCATCATTTGAATTTGAAGGCTGGTATTATGATAAAAAATTCACTAAAAAGGTAGATAAGCTTATTTCCAAAGAAGATATTACAATTTATGCTAAATGGAAAAAGAAGAACTAAATACATGAATCAAAAAAAGGTCACAAATGTATATATAGCGTGACCTTTTTTTCTTAAATTGTTCCAATTAAATTAGCTTTTAAATTTTCATCATAAATATTTTCATTTGCAAGCCTTAAAGGATAACTATCATTATCGTTTTTAATGCTTAAATATATTTTTCCTTTTTTTCCAGTATTAGGAATAGTAAGAGATAGATTTTCTAATTTATTAGTTTTAAGCTTTGTATCATATTTTTCAAGGGTTGTATCATTATAAAAAACATAAACTTCAATCTTTTTATTTCTTAATAAATTACCAAAGCCTTTATTTTCAATTTCAAGATTTATGTGAATATCAGAAGTATCATTATAAGATAAAGTTGATTTTTTTAAAACAAAACGATAGCCTAAATGAGCATTAATATAATCATAGGCACTTACCCCATAAAAATCCTTATCATTACCACAAAATTTATCATAGCTTGTATTTTTCCATTTTTTAATTACTTCATCATTCCAAGCTTGATTTAAATAAGAAAGGTGCATTAGCTTCATCTCGGGAAGACATTTATCAATATCATGTAATGCTGAATTTGGAATTACAACCTCACCACCATAGGGAAGATGATTAGTTTGATTGGCTAACCATTTGGTTTCAAGCTCACGATTAGTATAAGTACCAAGGTCACTATCTGAGCCAAGGTAGCCATCATTAAATAATCCTAAGCGGTAGCTAATACTATCATCATTTATTACATAGCTTGATGTATCAGCCATTGTTATTCCTAGATAATTATAAATCATTTTAGGAGTTCTGACTAAAATAGGAATGTTAGTGACATTTTTTAGGTAAGTATCAATAATAGCATTTATTGTTTCTTTGTTAGCACAAGCACTTGAATGCATTTCACCCCAAGGCCCAATCATCCCTGCTTCAATTGCCGTAATACAATTTTCATATTTGTTTAGAATTGGAGAAAGCTGCTTAATATGCTCTTCCATCATTGAAAGTGATGGCTCTTGATCTTTTTTTCCTTCATAATTATGATCATAGGCAAATCTAATAATTACATTTTTTTCTTTGGCTAGATATTTAGCAAGCATTTTATCAATGTTTTCTAGATCAGTATCACCAAGCTTTTTATCTATATCATTATTATATTTAGAAGAAAAGGTACTTAAATCCATTCTTAGATGATATAATCTTGTCTTATTATTTATGACATAGTCCTTGTCCTTAAAATTATCCACCACCTGAATACATACAGGACTATAAAAACCTTGATCCGGATTATCAATATAATTAGTATCCTCTTTTGTTATTTCTTGTTCATAAGTATTCAAATCATTATGTGATATAGAAATTTGATTACATGATGACAATGCAAAAATTAGAATAAAGCTTATTAAAAGAATATTTATTTTTTTCATATGAGTACCACCTTCATTACTTTTTTAATTCTATTCTTTTTTCATTATTTCTTCAATAAGTATTTAAAAATATTTTATTATAATTTAATATGCTATAATAAATCTAGAAAGATTAATAATATAAAGTTATGGACGAAGGTGATTTTATGGATATTAAAAGCATATTAGAATCAAAAGAATATGATTTTTTAAGAAGTGATTCTTTACTCAAGGGGCGAATCTTATTTTTAACAGTAGGCGGAAGCTATGCCTATGGTACTAATATTCTAGGTTCCGATTTAGATATTAGAGGAGTAGTTTTAGAAAGAGAAACAGATAGCTTAGGCTTAACCGATTTTGAGCAATATGTTGATACTAAAACGGATACAGTTATATATTCTTTAAAGAAATTTTTGAAGCTTGCAAGGGAGTGTAATCCTAATATTATTGAGATGCTTTATGCTAAGTCTGAACATTATTTTTATGTCTCACCTGTTGGGAAAAAGCTTCTGGAAAATCGTGATTTATTTTTAACTAAAAGAGCAGCTTATTCCTTTGGAGGCTATGCTAATGCACAATTAAATAGATTAGAAAATGCCCTAGCAAGAGATACAATACCACATTATGATACAATGGTTCATATTAATCGTAGTGTCATCAATGCGGCAAAGTCATTTGAAACAAAGTATAAGCTTCCACCTGATGCAATAAAAACCTACGTGGGAGCTTGGCAGGCGGGAGATAAGGAGGAAATATTAGTTGATTTTAGAATTGAAAGTTATCCTTTAGCAAAGCTTAGAGGTATGATTGAGGAAATGACTAATGTTTTAAGAGACTATAACAATACTGTATCCCATAGAAATCATAAAAAGGATGATATCCACCTAAATAAGCATATGATGCATCTGATTAGGCTTTATTTAATGTGTAATGAAATTCTTGACGATAAAACGGTTCATACTTATCGTAAAGAGCATGATTTGTTAATGGATATTAGAAATGGCAAGTATAGAGAAGAAGATGGTAGGATTAAAGATGAATTTTATCAACTACTTGCTAGTTTAAGTACTAAGTGTGAAGATCTTAAGAAAGAAACAACTCTACCAGATAAAATAGACGACAATAAGTTTAATGATTTGGTATTAATGCTATATAAAGAGGCAAGAAAATGAAGATAGAATTAAAGGTACCTAAATATATTAAAAAAATTCAGGAAAAATTACTTGAAAATGGTTATGAATGCTACTTTGTTGGTGGTTGTATAAGAGATACATTATTAGGTCTTAAGGTTAATGATTATGATATTAGCACAAATTGTGATACAATTACACTTAAAAAATTATTTAGCAAGTATAATATTGTTAATAATAATGGTGAGAAGCATAACACAATTACACTTCATATTAAAGGTGATAATGTAGAAATTACAACATTCAAACATAATGATGAGGAGACCCCAACTATTGAGGTGGATCTAAAACATCGTGATTTAACTATTAATGCACTAGCTTATTCTAATGAGATAATTGATATTACAGGAGGGATAGATGATATAAATAATAAAATTATAAGAGCAAATGATCCTGAATTAAGGATTAAAGAGGATCCTCTTAGGATTCTTAGAGTATTAAGATTTGCATCTAAGCTTGGCTTTGAAATAGAAAAAAAGACAAATGATGCTATTTTAAAATATAAGGATTTACTTAAAAATGTATCAGCAGAAAGAATTAAGCATGAGCTTGAAGAAATTCTTGAAGGTAAGGATGTTTATAAAATTCTTGAAAAATACTATGACATTATATTTGTGATAATTCCAGAACTTAAATGCTCTTATAAGTTTAATCAAAATAATCCTTACCATGAAAATACACTTTATGAACATATTATAAATGTATGTAGAAATATAAAAATTAGCAATAATTTAGAAGAATTTGCACTTTTAAGGATGGCTGCATTACTTCACGATATAGGAAAGCCAAATTGTTTTTCTATTGATGTAAATGGTGTTGGTCATTTTTATGGACATCCTGAAGAAAGTGCTATAATTGCCACAAATATTTTAAAAAGACTTAAGTTTTCAAATTCGGAAATTTCTAAAATAGTATATTTAATCAAATTTCATGATTCAACAATTAATCTAACTAATAAAAGTATCATAAAAAATTTTTCACATACTCCTAATCAAAAGGAAGAATTATTTTATATGCTTCTAGAATTAATTAACGCTGATAAATTAGATCATACAAAATACGAATTAATTGATATTGAAAAAGTTAAAAACATTATTAATGAGATAAAAGAAGAAAAACAGTGCTTAAAACTTTCTGATTTGAAGGTTAACGGCTATGATATTATAAAACTAGGTTATAAAGGTAAAAAAATAGGCGAAGTCCTAGATTATTTATTAGATTTAGTTATTGATGATAAAATTAAGAATGAAAGGGATAGTTTAATGGCAATGGCTCTTAATTATAGAACTTTAAATGATAAAAAAGATAATTAATTCATATCAATATTTTGTAATTTACGACTTTGTAAGCTATGAATTACAAAAAAAGCTGAAAAATTATAATATGATGATATACTATAAGTATAGTTATTATTTTATATTGTAATGGTAGGATGGGATTATTTATGTTTATAGGAAGAGAAAAAGAAATTAAATCATTGATGTATTTATTAGAAAATCCTAAATGTGGCTGCGTAGTAATTTATGGACCCAGGAGGTTAAAAGACAGAACTTGTTAAACATTGTGTTAAAAAAGCTGATTTGAATAATATAATATATCAATGTAAGGAATCGAATGACTATGATAACACTAGTTTAATTACTATTCTAATAGAAAAAGCATTAGGATTTAGTCATTTATTTTTTAGTACTTTTTTTGATGCAATAGAATTTGTTTTTGAAGCATCTATAAATAAGGAAATTTGTTTAGTTATTGATAAATATCCTTATATACTTGGACAAATAGATGGCTGTGATTCGAAGTTACAAGCTTTAATTGATAAATATAAAGAAATTTCAAAACTCAAATTAATTTTAATTGGTAGTATTTCAATTATGGAAGAAGTTTTAGAACATAATAGCCATTATATAGAAGATTTGATTTATCTATTTTACTGGATTATTATGATTCTTCAAAGTTTTATTCATCGTTTTCATCTGATGATAAAATAAGATTATATTCTGTTTTTTGTGGGGGGGCAATATTATAATATTCAAATTGATGAGAGGCAAACAGTTAAAGAAAATATAATAAGATTAATAAGTGGAACATTTTCAGGATTGAAGGATTTTGTGGAAACATATTTAAAAACGGAATTAAGAAGGATTAATAATGCTGATATTGTTTTTGATACTATCGCAAATGGTGCATTTCATTATTCAGATATTCTTTCTAAATCACAAATTGAAACGTCAACAACTTTGAATAATATAATTCAAAAATTGATTAAAATGGATCTTGTAGAATATATTTGTCCAATTAATGATAAAAGCAATAAAAGGAAAAGTGGATATAGAATAAAGGATTTAAGTTTAAGATTTTATTATAACTATATATATAAGAATGAATCGACGCATAATATATTAGATGATGATGTATTTTATGATACGTTTATTAAGGATGACTTTGAAAATCATTTTGTACCAAATGTGTTTGAGATGATTTGTAAAGAATTTTTAATAAGAAAAAATAGAGAATCAAAACTAAATCTAATGTTGCTTGATATAGGAACCTATTGGTATGATAATCCTAAAGAAAAAAGAATGGACAATTTGATGTGGTAGGTCAAACAAAGGATGGTTTTATTTTTTATGAATGTAAATATACAAATATTAAGATAAATGATGAAATGATTAAAGAAGAAATAAGTCAAATATCTAAAACTAATTTAAATCCTGTAAATTATGGTTTCTTTTCTAAATGTGGTTATGATATAAAAGAAAAAAATAATTATCAGTTGTATACTATTGATGATTTATTTGAATAATGTAAATAACAAAAAAGCTCCTCATAATGAAGAGCTTATTTTTTTAGTGGCGTTCCCAAGAGGATTCGAACCTCCGGCCTTTCCCTTAGGAGGGGAACGCTCTATCCAGCTGAGCTATAGGAACATGCAAATAAATAATAGCACATTCAAATTTAAAAATAAAGAATAATTTTTTATAAGTATAAAATAAACCTATTATTTTAAAATATTATTCGGGGTATAGGATATTAATTATTTTGTATGTATATGGATGGTAAATAAGGGAAGAATAAAAAATGAAGTTTTATGAAAAAAACACGTTAACAAGCCATATTTTATGCACACATATCCGGGTGTTTGTTAAAAAACAATATTTTTTGATTTTTTTTTACATTTTCTTGTTGACAACTTAAAAATGAACTTGTATAATGTGACTGCTGTGAAAAATTGTGACATTTAATTTTATGTATTAAATGGAATAAATTTTGTAATAACAAATAATCATATCGTGTGATAGAAAGGAGAAATTACAATGCCAACAATTGCTCAATTAGTACGTAAAGGAAGACAAGATAAGACTACAAAATCAAAGGCTCCAAGCCTAGGTGTATCTTTCAATACTCTTCAAAAGCGTTATACTAAGGTAAACGCACCTCAAAAGCGTGGAGTTTGTACTCGTGTTACAACTATGACACCTAAGAAGCCAAACTCAGCTTTAAGAAAATATGCCAGAGTTCGTTTATCAAATGGAATGGAGGTAACAGCATACATTCCAGGAATTGGACACTCTTTACAAGAGCACAGTACAGTTCTTATTCGTGGTGGTCGTGTTAAGGACCTTCCAGGTGTACGTTACCATATCATTCGTGGTGCACTAGATACTACAGGAGTTGCAAATCGTTTACAATCTCGTTCTAAGTATGGTGCTAAGAGACCAAAAGCAAAGAAGTAATATCTTCTTAAAACACAATTAATTTATAAAAATCTTAATTTGAAAAGGAGGAATCGCCATGCCTCGTAAGGGACATATCGCTAAAAGAGAAGTGCTTGCAGATCCAATTTATGGTTCTAAGCTTGTAACTCGTGTTATGAACACAGTTATGTTAGACGGTAAGAAGGGTACTGCTCAAAGCATTGTTTACGGTGCTTTAAACCGTGTTAAGGAAGTAACTGGTCAAGATGCTCTTGAAGTATTTAACACTGCTATGAATAACATTATGCCAGTTGTTGAAGTTAAGAGCCGTCGTATTGGTGGACAAAACTACCAAGTTCCAGTAGAAGTTAGACCTGAAAGAAAGGAAACTTTAGGTTTAAGATGGTTAGTCACATATGCTCGTAAGAGAAATGAAAAGACTATGGAAGAGAAGTTAGCTAAGGAAATTATGGACGCAGCTAATGGAACTGGTGCTGCTGTTAAGAAGCGCGAAGATACTCATAAGATGGCTGAAGCAAATAAGGCATTTGCTCACTATCGTTTCTAATTTATAAAAGGAGTTTAAATTATGGCTAGAGAACATTCACTAGATACATATCGTAATATTGGTATCATGGCCCACATTGATGCTGGTAAGACAACTACAACTGAACGTATCTTATTCCATACAAAAGTTATTCATGATATTGGTGAAACACATGAAGGTGCTTCACAAATGGACTGGATGGAGCAGGAAAAAGAGCGTGGTATCACTATTACTTCTGCTGCAACAACAGCTTATTGGAAGGGATATCGTTTAAACATTATCGATACACCAGGACACGTAGACTTCACAGTTGAGGTTTCTCGTTCACTTCGTGTACTTGATGGTGCCGTAACAGTTCTAGATGGTCAAGCAGGTGTTGAACCTCAAACTGAAACAGTTTGGCGTCAAGCATCAGAGTACAATGTACCTCGTATCGTATTCGTTAATAAGATGGATAAGACAGGTGCTGATTTTGCATACTCTGTTGGTACTATCCATGACCGTTTAGGAGCAAAGGCTGCTGCAATTCAATGGCCTATTGGTTCTGAGGATTCATTCCGCGGAGCTATCGATCTAATCACTATGAAGGCTTATGAATTCGATGGTGGTCCAGAAGAAAACTATAAAGAAATTGAAATTCCAGCTGATTTAGCTGAAATCGCAGCGTTAAAGCGTCATGAATTACTTGAAACAATCGCTGAGTTCGATGATGAAATCATGATGCAATTACTTGAAGGAGAAGAACCTGCTATTGATCAAATCAAGGCTGCTATCCGTAAGGAAGTATTAAAGGCTGAGTTCTTCCCAGTTTTATGTGGTTCTGCATACAAAAATATGTGCGTTAAGCTTATGCTTGATGCTGTAATCGATTACTTGCCATCTCCAATTGATATCGGAGCTGTTAAGGGATACGATGAAGAAGGTAATGAAATTGATATTCAACCTTCTGATGATGAGCCATTCACAGCTTTAGCATTTAAGGTTATGACTGACCCATTCGTTGGTAGATTAACATTCTTCCGTGTATATGCAGGTCATATTACATCAGGTTCTTATATTGTAAATACAACTAAGCACGTTAAAGAGCGTTTAGGACGTATCATGCAAATGCATGCTAATCACCGTAAGGAAATCTCTGAGGTTTTCGCTGGTGATATCGCTGCTGCAATCGGATTTAAGAACACTACAACTGGTAATACTTTATGTGCTGAAAAGAATGAAATTATTCTTGAACAAATGGTATTCCCAGAGCCAGTTATCTCTGTTGCTGTTGAGCCAAAGACTAAGGCTGACCAAGAAAAGATGACTACAGCTTTATTAAAGCTTGCAGAAGAAGATCCTACATTCAGAACATATACAGATCAAGAAACTGGTCAAACAATCATCGCTGGTATGGGTGAGCTTCACCTTGATATCATCGTTGACCGTATGAAGAGAGAATTTAACGTTGTTGCAAACGTTGGTGCTCCACAAGTTTCATATCGTGAGACTATTTCTCAAGCTGCTGAGGTTGAAGGTAAGTTTATTCACCAATCAGGTGGTCGTGGACAATATGGACACGTATGGATTAAGTTCGAACCAAATCCTGGTAAGGGCTATGAATTCGTAGATGCTGTTGTTGGTGGTACAGTTCCTCGTGAATATATTCCAGTAGTTGATAAGGGTCTTCAAGAGGCTATGCCTAATGGTATTATTGCTGGTTACCCAGTAATCGACGTTAAGTGTACATTATTTGATGGATCATACCATGAAGTCGACTCATCAGAAGCTGCCTTCAAGATTGCTGCATCTATGGCATTAAAGGCAACTAAGGAAAAGTGTAAGCCAATCCTTCTTGAGCCTATTATGGATGTAGATGTTATCGTTCCAGAAGATTATGTTGGTAACGTTATCGGTGACTTAACTTCTCGTCGTGGACGTCTTGAGTCACAAGAGCATCGTGGAAATGGATTAAATATCCGTGCATATGTTCCACTAGCTGAAATGTCAGGATACGCTACTGCACTTCGTTCAAATACTCAAGGTCGTGGAACATTTATGATGCAAATGCATACTTATGAACCATGTCCTAGAAATGTTCAAGAAGAAATTGTTAAGGCACGTTCTTAATAAGTAATTGAATTATAATATACTTGATTTTGCCCCAGAAATGGGGTAAAATATCAGTATAATGGTTATGAAAATAACCAGGAAAGTAAAAAAAATAATTAGGAGGACCATATATTATGGCAAAACAAAAATTTGATCGTTCAAAACCACATGTTAACATTGGTACAATTGGTCACATCGACCATGGTAAAACTACTTTAACAGCTGCAATTACTTCAGTTCTAGCTGCTAAGGGTCTTGCTGAAAAGAAAGACTATGCTAATATCGACGCTGCTCCAGAAGAGAGAGAGCGTGGTATTACAATTAATACTGCACACGTTGAGTATGAAACTGAAAAGCGTCACTATGCACACGTAGACTGCCCAGGACATGCCGACTATGTAAAGAACATGATTACTGGTGCTGCACAAATGGATGGTGCTATTCTAGTAGTAGCTGCAACTGATGGTGCAATGCCTCAAACTCGTGAGCACATCCTTCTTTCTCGTCAAGTAGGAGTTCCAAAAATCGTTGTATTCTTAAATAAGTGTGATATGGTTGATGATGAAGAGTTCATTGACTTAGTTGAAATGGATATTCGTGAATTACTTAACGAGTATGACTTCCCAGGTGATGAAATTCCATTCATCCGTGGTTCAGCTCTTGGTGCTTTAAATGGAGATCCAAAGTGGGTTGCTAAGATTGAAGAATTAATGGACGCTGTAGATTCATATATTCCTACACCAGTTCGTGATAATGATAAGCCATTCTTAATGCCAGTTGAAGACGTATTCACAATTACTGGTCGTGGTACAGTTGCTACTGGACGTGTTGAGCGTGGTATGGTTAAATTAAACGATACAGTTGAAATCGTTGGTATTAAGGATACTATTTCTTCAGTAGTTACTGGTCTTGAAATGTTCCGTAAGCTTCTTGATTTCGCTGAAGCAGGAGATAATGTTGGTGTTCTTCTTCGTGGTATCGATCGTACTCAAGTACAACGTGGTCAAGTATTAGCTAAACCAGGTTCAGTACATCCTCATCACAAGTTCAAAGCTCAAGTATACGTACTAAGCAAAGAAGAAGGTGGACGTCATACAGCATTCTTCTCTAACTACCGTCCTCAATTCTATTTCCGTACAACAGACGTTACTGGTACAATTACTCTTGAACCAGGTACAGAAATGGTAATGCCAGGAGACAACACAGTAATGACAGTTGAATTAATTCACCCAATTGCTATCGAACAAGGAACTAAGTTCTCTATTCGTGAAGGTGGACATACTGTAGGTGCTGGTTCAGTTACTGAGGTTATTGAATAATTTAAAAAAATTAGAGAGCTTCGGCTCTCTTTTTTTTTTGTTTTATGATATAATAGTCACAAGGAATGTGATAATATGATTTTTGATACTCATAGTCACCTTTTTAGCGAGGAATTTGATAATGATCGTGAAGAATGCCTAAAAAGATGTGATGAACTTAATATAAAGCTTATGCTAGTGGGTTATTCTCATATAGGGAACCAACAAGCTTATGATTTAGCACAAAAAAATTCTAATTATTATTGTAGTGCTGGTATTCATCCAGATCAAGCTACTCCTAATTATCTTAAGGATATAGAACTTTTAGAAGCATTTTTAGATAGCCACAAGGTTAATGCATTAGGTGAAATTGGACTTGATTATCATTATGATGATGGTCCTCTAAGGGAATATCAAATACCATTATTTAAACTTCAAATGGAAATTGCACTTAAAAGAAATTTGCCGGTTATTATTCATACAAGAGATGCATGGGCAGATACGCTTGAAATATTAAAACCTTATGCACATAAATTAAATTGTATTTTGCATTGCTATTCAGGTTCACTTGAAATGGCACGAGAATTTATTAAAATGGGCTTTTATATTGCAATAGGGGGAGCTATTACATTCAAAAATTCAAAAGAAATTAAAAGAGTATGTGCTAATATTGATTTAAATTATATGCTAGTTGAAACTGATTGCCCATACATTACGCCTCATCCTTTTAGAGGTAAACGTAATGAAAGTGCATATATTATTTATACGATTGAAGAAATAGCTAAAATAAGAGAAATGTCTATTTTAGAAATTGAAAAAATAACATATAATAATGCATATAGAGCTTTTAATTTGGAGGTTTCAAATGAAAAAATTTAGTATACTTTTATGCTTAGGGGGAGTTGCTTTAACACTTGGGAGTTGTTCTATCCTAAACAAAACAAGTTCTAATCCCGTGGCATCTAATCCTGATATTTATATTGTTAATAATTCTGTATCTGATGTTGTTAGTAATGTTGAGGCATCTTGTATTGGTGTTTATTCAAGTGACTCTTCATCAGCTTCAACAGGCTCAGGTGTTGTATTTAAAAATGAAGGACTTAAGTATTATGCTTTAACTAATTATCATGTTGTATCTAACGCTATTTCTGGTAATCGTGTTATTGGTAAGGTAGAAGCTTATATTAATGGCAAAACCTATATTGACGCTACAATTGAGGCGGTTAATCAAAATAAGGATCTTGCGTGTATAAGTTTTGAAGCGGCTGAAAAATATAACGTTGGTGTATCAAAAATTACAGATAATGGGATTGCTATAAATCCTGGCGAAACAGTTATTGCGATTGGTTGTCCTTTGGGTTTAACTAATTTTAATACAGTTACGGTTGGTGTTGCATCTCGTAGTTTATATTCCCTAAGCTTTGATACAGTACTTAATACAACCTCAACAGTAGAGGTTATTCAACATGATGCTGCAATAAATTCAGGTAATAGCGGAGGGGCGCTATTTAATATTAAGGGTGATTTAATTGGTATTAATTTTGAGAAAACAACTTTGTCAAGCAGTGGAATTGTAGTTGAAGGTATGGGCTATGCTATAAGCTTAAATGAAGTAAAAAACTTTATAAAAACTTATGGATTAGAATAGGGTGGATCTATATGAAAAAGAAAATTTTATCTTTTATATTATTACCTACTATTTTTCTTGCAAGCTGTAATTTGTCTAGTAATCAAAATGAAATTAATATTATTTACCAGGATAAAAGCGAAGAATCTATCGATTATGATAAAGGTCTAAAATCAAGTTTTGCAGTCAAAAATGAAGAAACCGGAACATATTCTGGTACAGTTATTGAATATACTAATAATAAATATTATGGTTTAAGTTCAAGTGATTTAGGAAGTATTAATGCTAATGTTGTTATATATGAAAATTCAAAAACAGTTGATGCAAAAATAATAGGTCTTGACACAAAGAACAATTTATCATTACTTGAGTTTAGTGGCGATTCAATTGATTTTTCACTTCCAACAATAGAATACGAATATCTAAAAGGTGAAGCAATATATACTGTTTCAACTCCACTTTCACAAAGTAAAAATGAAATACCATTAAATAGTATTACAAAAGGCTATTTATCAAGGGTGGATAGCATTTATCTTGCAAGTGATGCAAGTCTTAATTCATCAAGCTATGGTTGTGGCTTTTATAATCAAAATGGAGCGTTACTAGGCATATTTACGTCTAAAATTGATTCGGATTTAAAGGAAAAAGAATATATTCAAGGAATGTCTTCTGCTTTAAAAATGGAATATGTAATGAAATCTTATAATCAAATGAAGACTTCTGGCGAGGTTAAAAGAACAACAATAGGTATAACTGTTACAGAGTATCATAAAAGCTTAAATGATTTACAAGCACAAATGTATCCAAGTGAAATTTATAGTAAAATTAAGGTGCCTGATTTAGAAAGAGTATATTGTGTTGTTTTAAATGTTGATTCTAAAAAGAATAATGTTGATGGTCTAATTGAGGCTGGTGATATTATTATTTCTTGTAATGACGAGGAAATTATCCACAACTCTGATATATCAAAGGTTTTATCATTCGCACAAATTGGTGATAAATTAACCTTTAAAATTAAACGTTATAATAGTCAAACGAAAGTATTTGATGATTTTGTGCGTGTTATAACTTTAACAAAGTAAATAACCAAAATAGTAAACCTTGCATAAAATATATCGAGGTGATATTTTGTCAAATACTTGTTGCCAAGGAAATAATGGCGGAGTTAACCAAAATGGTGGCGGATTCGCATTTATTCTAGTATTGTTTATATTAGTAATATTGGTAGGTGCAGCCTGGATGTAAAAAGAAGGAGGAAGAAAAAATCCTTCTTTTTTCTTATTGGAGAAGTAACAGTGTAAAATATTACGGATTTAATTAGTATTCCTTTTTAAATATAATTCAAATTGAAAGGAATGATGAACAACGAAATACACGTTTGAGCAGAAAAAAATGTATAAGAGGTAAATATAATATAACGATTAATATAAACTATTAATCGCATTTAGCACCATAAGCTTTGGTGCTATTTTTGCATTTACATTTGTTAATAATTTCATTTCTTTAAATCCAGTCCAGGCACCAAGAACATAATCATCAGAAAAGCCTATCATATAAGAATTATAGTCATCCAAACCACTTTTACCTTTAATTTTAATTTTTAACTTATCTTTGATTCTTGTTCCCGTTGGTTTTTGAATAAGATTGTAAGTATTAAACATAGCACCTAATTTGCTTTTTAAAATATTACATGCCTTCTTATTTAGAACTTGCTTATATTCGGGGTGATTTATATATTTAATTTGATTATTTATTACAATTTTTTTAATCGCCTTAAAGCTGGTTTTAAGACCATCGTAGTTAAATGCATAGTAAAATGATAAAAGTTGTTTTAAAGACATTTCTGTTGTGCCTAGTGCTTGATTTAAAGATTCTTTATCTTCAATTCCAAAAGCCTTTAAGGTCCTAGAAACACCGTTTAACCCTAATAATACCTGCATTCTTAGGGCATACATATTATCACTGACTGCAAGAGCCTCCTCCATTGTTATTAATCTATTTTCATAGATTGAACCAAAATTTTTGAATGTGTATGTTTTATTATTAATCTTAAAGCTTGTAGGACTAGACATCAGCTTTATATTAGCATATCCATGCAAAATTGCATCATAATAAAGAAGTGGTTTGGCAGTAGAAGCAATAGCCCTTTTGCCATTAAGGGCGATATTAAAACTAGATTCAATATAATTGTTACCACCAATTGCTGATAAATAATATCCATCCTTATCTACGGCAATAAAAGCACAATCTTCATTATTTTCATTTATTACCTCCATAACCGCTTTATTCATTAATGAATCATAATTAGTATATATTTTAATTGTTTGATTGTAATCATTTGAAATAGAATATTTTTTTAATTCTTCAAGAACTAAATCTTTAAAATATAAAATAGAATCCTGATATAACTTAGGTTTCATTTTCTTTATAATCAGTTGATCACATAAAGCATTTTTAGCTTCATTTTCAGTAATTAATCCTTTTAAAGAAAGCTCTTTGATTAATGCGTTACGGGCAATATAAGCATTTTCATAATTTAAAATAGGACTATATTTAGTAGGATTTTTAATAATGTTTCGTAAAATACATGCTTCCGAAATTGATAAGTTCATAGGATTATGCCCAAAATAGTACATACTTGCATCATGAATACCATAAAGATTGTGGCCAAAGTAAATTGTGTTTAGGTATCCTTCAAATATTTCATTTTTGCTATAATCAAGTTCAAGCCTTATACTTAAATATAATTCTTTAAGCTTTCTTTTATAAGAACGTTTATTATTTAAATATAAATTTTTAATATATTGTTGCGTAATTGTAGACGCTCCTGATGATGAACCACTAAAAAATGATTTAAAAATGCGATAAATATCAAAGCCATTATGTTTATAAAAGCGCTTGTCCTCTTCGTTTATGAAAATTTTTTTGGTAATATCAGATATTTCATCAAGACTTACATAATTTCCTTCATGAAGATTAAAGGAAGTATAAATTAATTCATTATTTCTATCATATATTTCCACCCGATTCATTTTAGAAATATCATGGACTGTTTTTTTGCGGTCAATAAAAAATAAAAACGGAATTAATAAAGTAAAAAATAATGATAGCTTTAATAAACGCTTAAGCCAAATTCGCATATAATCACCAATTATAGTATTACTATTAATTTTAAACTTAATCTAAGTGTGATATAATAATCATATTGGAAACAAAAAATAAGGAGCTTAATTATGGAAAATGCTGAAAAATTAGTTAATTTATTAATTGAAAAGAAACTTCATATTACAACGGCTGAATCTTGTACAGGCGGTATGGTCGCTTCAAGGATTGTTGATGTTGCAAATGCATCTAAGGTATTTAATATTGCTTATGTTACATATGCCAATGAAGCTAAGGAAAAGTATTTAAATGTTGATTCTAAAACTATTGAAAAATATGGAGTTGTATCCGAAGAGGTTACAAAGCAGATGGCTCTTGGAGCTCTTAAAGAAGCTAATGCTGATATAAGTATTGTAACTAGTGGTATTGCAGGTCCTACTGGGGGGACAGAATATAAGCCAGTTGGTATGGTGTGCTTTGGTGTAGGAATAAAAGATAATGTTTATACTTCAACTAAATATTTTGGAAATATTGGTAGGAATAAAGTAAGAAGTATGGCTACAGAGTATATTATTGATTTTGCTATAAACCTAATTGAAAAAATGTAAACTTTTTTAAAAAAAGTAAAAAAAGACTTGTTAAAATTAATTGGATATGATATTATAAATAAGCATTGAAAAATGCCCCTGTCTATCACAGTTGATAGACCAATAGACCATAGGAGGTGTAACAAGATGAAAAAGTACGAAGTAATGTATATTTTAAACCCATCTTTAGATCAAGATGCTATCGCTAAGGAAGTAGCATCAATCAATGCAATTTTCACAAGCAATGATTCTAAGGTATTAGAGCTTAAGGAAATGGGTTTAAAGGAATTAGCTTACGAAATTGAAAAGAATCGTAAGGGTTACTATGTTTGGGCTTTAGTTGAAGCTAATAATACAGCTTTAAATGAGTTCGATCGTATCGCTGGATATGATGAAAAGGTTTTACGTCATATCGTAGTTAAGTATGAAGCTTAATTAATTAAGAAATGAGGTATCTAGATGATTAATCGTGTTATTTTAGTTGGAAGAATTACTAAAGATCCCGAAATAAGATATCTACAAAATGGAACTGCAACCGTATCCTTCACTATTGCGTGTGATCGTCAATACGTAGCACAAAATGGCGAAAGAGGCGCAGATTTTATTAACTGTGTTGCTTGGAGACAAACGGCCGAATTCATTTCTAGATACATTAAAAAGGGTTATATGATGTCTGTTGAAGGACGTATTCAAACCCGTCAATATCAGGATCAACAGGGTCAGACAAGATATGTCACTGAGGTTTTAGCTGAACAAGTTCAAAATCTAACTCCACGTGATCCAAATCAAGCTCCACAACAGAGCTTTAATAATCAACAAAACTATAATCAAGGTTTCAATAATCAAGGATATAATAATCAAGGATATAATAATCAATATCAGGCTCCTACAAGACCTCAATATCCTACAAAGCCTCAAGCTCCAGCTGAGCCTAGTCAGGATCAAGTGCTTGATTTAAATGTCGCTGATGATGACCTTCCATTCTAATAAGGAGGAAATATTATGCAACAACAAAATCGTGGCGGTTTCCGTCGTCGTAAGGTTTGCTACTTTACTCAAAATCATATTGAGCATATTGATTTTAAGGATGTAGATTTATTAAGAAAGTTTGTTACTGATAGAGGAAAAATTTTACCTCGTCGTGTAACTGGTACATCTGCTAAGTATCAAAGAAAGCTAGCAATCGCTATTAAGCGTGCTCGTCATATGGCATTATTACCATTCGTAAAAGACTAGTTAATATAAAGGCCTTTCAGTTTTGAAAGGTCTTTTTTAAGTCTTAATACAAAAATATATTTAATCAAATAAAAAAATATGGTTATCATCTAAAAACTTTTTAATATTTATGATATAATTGATTTGAATTGAGGTGTTGTCCTTGAAAAATATTATTTTTGCAATTTTATCTTTTATTATTTCATGTATTTTATTTACCATCTATTTTGCTGTTTGGCCTAAAATATATGCTTTAATTCCGGCGATTATTCTTTTAATTGCTAGCGTTTTTTTTGTAATGATGTTTATATCATATAGACAAAAGCTACATATTAAAGAACTTGAAAAAAGAATTGAAGTTTGGAATAAGCTTTCATATCATGTTAATCAAGCTGGTGATGAGGCAGTTGATAATTTACCAATTGGTATTTTAGTTTATGAAAATGAACAAATTAAATGGATAAACGATTACTTAAAGGGAATTTTTAAAGCCCGATTAATTGATGCCCCTTTATATGATGTAATTCCTGCTCTTGATGGCATGCTTGATTCTAAAAATAAGAGCTTTGTTATTCAATATAAAAATGATTATTATGAGGTTTTAAATTATCGTGATGAAAATGTTTTATATTTCTTTAATGCAACAGAACGAGAAACGATAAAAAAGAAATATGATAATCGTATTACCGCAATTGGAATAATTTTACTTGATAATCTTGAAGAATCACTTAAGGATTATGATATGCAAGAAAAATCAACTATTCGTGGTCAGTTTTTAGGTGAAATTTCTGATTATGTTAGAAATTACGGAGCTTATTTACAAAGCTATGATGATGACAGACTCGTTATGATTCTTGACAAGGAATCACTTGGTCAAATGGTTGAAAACAAGTTTGAGGTTTTAAATCAAGCAAGAGATATTGCAACCAAAAACCATGTTAGAGTTAGTGTTTCAATCGGTGTTGCTTGTTATGATGTTGAACCAGATGAGCTAGGTGGTTTGGCTCAATCTGCAGTTGAATTAGCTGAAAAACGTGGTGGTGACCAGGTTGTTGTTAATATTCAAAATGAAAAGATTAAATATTTTGGTGGTAAAACCGATGCCCTTGAAAAGAATTCTTTAGTTCAGGCTCGTATTGAAGCGCAAGAACTTAAAGATGCTGTTGAAGGGTCAACTAATGTTTATATTACAGGTCATATGGGTGCTGATGCTGACTGCTTAGGTGCGATGATTTGTGTTCTTAGAATGGTTATGTCATCTAATAAGGAAGCTCATATTGTTTTTGATATGGCAAAGGCTGATAAAAATATTTTAAAAATGTATGAAGCCTTAAGAGACGAGTCCCCAGAAATATTTAGCCGTTTTATTCCTTTTGAGGATGTTGAAGTAAGACCTAATTCATTACTAATTGTATGTGATACTCAATCTCCAAAAATTATGATGTTCCCTGAGCTTGAAAAAAGTATAAAGCATGTTGCGGTTATTGACCATCATAGACGTGGAGAAATTTCCTTCATTGATCCGGTTGTATCTTATGTTGAGCCATATGCTTCAAGTACGGTTGAGCTTGTAAGTGAAATGATAATGTTTTATAATAAAGGTATTAAATTTGAGCCGATTGATGCTACATGTATGCTTGCAGGTCTTGTAATTGATACAAATAATTTTACCTTCCGTTCAAGTGGTAGAACTTTCGAGGCTGCATCTACTATCAAAAGCCTTGGTGGTGATATGATTAGAGTAAGACAGCTTATTAGACCTAGCTATGAGATTGAAAAGGATATTGCAAGTGCAGTTACTAATTCAAGCTTATTTATGGAAAAATATGCAATTTCGGTATTACCTAATGATAAAATAATCTCTGATAGGTCTTTTTTGGCACAAATCGCTGATAAGCTAATGGGAATTGATGGTGTTGAAGCATCCTTTGCAATTGGTTATTTAAGCCAAGATACAATTGGTATTTCGGCTAGAAGCTATGAAAAAATTAACGTTCAGCTTGTAATGGAGGAGATGGGTGGCGGTGGTCATTTGAGCAACGCTGCTTGTCAAATAAAAGATAAACCTATGGATGAGGTTTTAAATCATCTTAAAGAAATAATTGAAGCAAATAATGAAAATGAGGGTGAAGAAAAAATGAAAGTAATTTTAATCGCTGATGTTAAAGGCCGTGGAAATAAGGGCCAAATTATTGATGTAGCTAATGGATATGGTAATTATCTATTAACTAATAAGCTTGCAATTCAAGCTACAGATGAAAATATTAAACAGGTTGAGGCTGAAAAAGAAAAGGAAAAAGAAGATGCTGAAAATCATTATCAGCTAATGCTTAAGCTTAAATCTGAAATTGAATCAAAATCAATTAATATTTTCTTACAGGTTGGTGGCGATGGTAAGCTTTTCAGTCATATTACAACTAAAAGAATTGCCGATGAATTTGCTGCTCAAACAGGTATTACGATTGATAAGAGAAAAATTTCTCTTCCTGCGGAAATTAATTCAGTGGGTATTTTTACTGCAATTGTTGATTTAGGAAAGAATGTACAAGCAACAATTGAAATGAATGTTTTAGAAAAGTAAGAGGCTATTTATGGAATTAGTTACACCTCATAATTTAGAAGCGGAAATGGCTGTACTGGGATCTATCTTTATTGATGAGAGTCTAGTTACAGAAATAATTGATGAATTATATCCCGAAGATTTTTACGATAATAAAAATAAAATAATTTTCAACACAATTGTTTCTTTATACAATGAGGGTAAAAATATAGATTTAACCTCTGTTGTATCAGCACTTGAAATAAAAGGCTTATTTTCCCAAGCTGGAGGCATGGATTACTTAAATACAATTGTTAATTATAATTACTCTGCAATTAATGTTGGTACTTATGTAGATTTAGTTCATGAAGCTGCTTTAAAGCGTGTTACAATTAATGCTTTAACAGATTTAGCTCAAAAAGGGTACAGTCCGGAAAAAAATGCAAATGAGTATTTAACAAAGGTAGAAGAGGTTATTTTTGATTTATCTAAAAGAAGAAAGACCTCGAATTTTGTACCTATCACTGAGGTTACGAGTATTGTAAAAGAAAAATTAACACGTAATTTGAATCAAACAGGGGATATAACAGGACTTTCTACAGGGTTTTCTAATTTAGATCATGCAACGTTGGGCTTTCAACCAGAACAGCTTATAATACTTGCGGCTCGTCCTGCGATGGGAAAGTCTGCTCTGGCAATGAATATTGCCGTAAATGCAGCTCAAGCCAATAAAAATGGAAAGGCCGTAGTTGCTTGTTTCAGCCTTGAAATGGGTATGGACCAATTAGTTGAGCGTATGATTGCTGCTGATGGCTTGCTTCATCTTCAAAGTATCAAAACCGGACAGCTAACAGGTCAGGAACCAAGACAATATCAAGCATCATGTGAGAAATTAAATCATCTTAATTTGTATTTTGATGATTCATCTTTAATTACACTTGAGGATATAAGAACAAAATGTCGTAAGCTAAAAGCATCTCCAGGGCTTGATTTAGTAGTAATTGATTATCTTCAATTAATTGATGGTACAGGTTCAGGAGCTAAATCTCGTCAAGAAGAGGTTTCTAAGATATCTCGTGGCCTTAAGATGATGGCCCGTGAGCTACAAATTCCGGTTTTAGCGCTTGCACAGCTTTCCCGTGAGGTTGAAAAGCGTGATGATAAAAAGCCTATCATGGCCGATTTACGTGATTCTGGTTCTATTGAGCAGGATGCTGATATCGTAATGTTTTTATATCGTGAAGAATATTATAATAAGAATAAAACTGAGGAGAATAAGCCTTCTCAACCCGCAATTTTAAGTATTGCTAAAAACCGTTCTGGTTCATCTGGAATGGACCTTGATTTTATTTTCCAAGGTCAATATTCGAAATTTACTGAAGTCGAAAAAGGAGAACAATAATTATGGTACGTGATCGTTTAGATCTTATGGATAAAAGATATGAAGAGGTTAATAATCTTTTGACAGATTCTGAAGTTGTTTCAGATGTTAAAAGATTAATGGAATTATCAAAGGAACAACGTCAGCTTGAAAAGGTTGTAACACCTTATCGTGAGTACAAAAGCTTAGAGGAAAGTATTCCTTCTCTTAAGGAAATGGCTCATGAATCAGATCCTGAAATGGCTCAAATGGCCCAAGCTGAGCTTGATTCTGCACATAAAAGAATGGCTGAGCTTGAAGAGGAGTTGAAGGTTTTATTACTTCCAAAGGACCCTAATGATGACAAGGATGTTATTATGGAAATCCGCGGTGCCGTTGGTGGTGATGAGGCTAACATTTTTGCCGGTGATTTATTTAGAATGTACTCAAAATATGCTGAATCAAAAGGCTGGAAAATTACTATTTATGATTCAATGCCATCAGATATGGGCGGATATTCACAAATTTCTTTTAAAGTTTCTGGGGATGCTGTATATTCAACCTTAAAGTATGAATCAGGTGGACATCGTGTTCAGCGTATTCCAGTAACTGAGGCTAATGGACGAATTCAAACTTCAATTGCAACTGTACTTGTAATGCCAGAGGCACAAGAAATTGACTTCAAACTTGAAGATAAGGATTTAAGAATTGATACTTTCTGTTCATCAGGTCCTGGTGGACAGGGTGTAAATACAACTTATTCAGCTGTACGTGTTACATATATTCCAACAGGTGAGTACGTAGCTTGTCAAATTCACCGTTCTCAGCATGAAAATAAAGCTACAGCAATGGAGCTTTTACGTACAAGAATTTATGAAAGAATGGTAGAAGCAGAGGCTGAAAAGACTGGTGCAACTCGTCAATCATTAATTGGACATGGTGAACGTAGTGAAAAGATTAGAACTTATAATTACCCTCAAAATCGTGTAACTGACCATCGTATTGGTTTTTCAATTAACCGACTTGATGCGATTATTGATGGAAAGCTTGATTTAGTCATTCAAGAGCTTATTAACGAAAATCAAAAGCGTTTACTTTCACTTGAAAGTGAAAACAACTAATTACGACAAAGAAAATGGTTTTATGATCATTTTCTTTTTTTATACGATATTTTAAAAATCATGTCAAAATATATTTATATTCATTTATAAAAAGTGAGTATGTTTTCGCTAATATGCTAAAGAAAAACACATAAAATTTAATTATTTGTTAAATCTTTTAAGCTTAATATTTCCTAAATAATAAAAAAAATGTATAATAATGCTGGTGATATTTTATGAAATATAAAGACTATTTGAAGTACTGGCAAGATATTGCAAGTGAAAAAGGCTATGAGGAAAGTGCTATATTGCTTTTGCTATTGTATGAAGCTAAGCTAACATCATCAGAACTTTATATGAAAATGGATGATGAAATAGATAAAAAGATCTCTGATAATTTTGAGACTGATGTAAAAAAATATTTAGATGATAATATACCAGTACAATATATTATTGGTGAGGCGTGTTTTTACGGATATGATTTTAATGTTAATAATGATGTTTTAATACCAAGGCCAGAAACAGAAGAGCTTGTGGAAAATATTTTATTTTTATATGATGATTATTTTAAGGGTAAAGATATTGATGTAGTAGATATTGGTACAGGATCAGGCTGTATTTCAGTTACACTTGCAGCCGAAGAACCACATATGCATTTAAAGGCTACTGATATAAGTGGGCGAGCTTTAAATGTTGCAAGAAGTAATGCCAAAAAAATGAATGTTAATATTGATTTTAAAGAAGGTAACATGCTTGAACCTGTAATGAATGATAAATTTGATATTTTAGTTTCAAATCCACCATATATTCCAGAAACGGAAGTTGTTGATCCACTTGTTAAGGATAATGAGCCTAATGTTGCCCTTTTTGGTGGAAATGATGGACTTAAGTTCTTTCATATCATTTTAGAAAATGCACCTAAAATTATGAAGGAAAAATGCATTTTAGCTTTTGAACATGGCTATAATAAAACGCAAGAAATTGAAGCTATTTGTAAAAAATATTTTCCTGATGCCAATATATATACAAAAAAAGATTTGCAAGGACTTGACAGAATGACATTTGTTATTAGAGGCTTTAAAGATGAAAAATAGAGTTATTATATATCCAACAGATACTGTATATGGTATTGGTGCATCAGTTTATGATAAGGATGGTATAAGAAGAATTTATGAAATTAAACATCGTCCCTTAGATAAACCGTTAGCTGTTTTATGTGCAAACATTGATCAAATAGAAGAAATTGCATATCTTACAGATGATGCGAGAAAGCTTATTAAGGCATTCATGCCAGGAGCTCTTACTATTATTATTAAAAGTAAGGATGCAATAAAGAATTCTATGGGACTTGAAACAATTGGGGTTCGAATTCCTAACTATAACCTAGCTATAGATATTTTAGAGCATAATGGTCCTATGGCTACAACATCTGTTAATGAATCAGGCGAACCATCACTAAATAATTATGATGAAATAAAAGAAGATTATGATGATTTAGTTGATCTAATTGTTCCACCATCAGGTGAAAAAACGTCATCATTAGCATCTACGGTTGTGGATATTACCTCCTCAATTAAGCTTTTAAGACAGGGAGCTATAAGTCTTGAGGATATTGAAAAAGTAATTACAAGTGAATAAAATAGTAATAAGTCTCCATAATATATTTAAGGAGGCTTTTTTAATGCGTAAGGCTTTGATGATAATAATAATTGTGCTTGGTTTTATTGCATTAATAAAAGCTATAAAGCCAAGTGAGGAAATGAGGGTACGGGTTATTCCTAATAGTAATTCAAAGATTGATTTAGAAATAAAAGAAGAAGTAAAAGAAATAACCATTACATATTTAGAAAAACAGTATGATAAAAGTATGACAAAATTCATTCAAAATATAAATTCATCAATTAATGAATTTAATGATATGGTTGAATCATATAATGCTAAAGGAGAACTTGTTAATCATCAATTCTACCTAAAAGAATATAATGGTAAAGCAATTAAGGATGAAGAGGTTTTAACTTTTTTAGTTAAAATCGATAATGCAGTTGGAGATAATTGGTGGGGTGTAATATTCCCTGAATTCTTAGAAATTAATTCAACAGACACATCCTCTGTAAAAAGTTATTTTTATGAAAAAATTAAAAAATGGTTAAGGAGATAATATGGATATTAGACATATTAATGAGTATGATTATAATTTGGTTAAGGATTTTCTTTTATCAGTAAAAACAATAAAGGATATTGATGAAGATGTTTTAAAAAATGCAATGATTGTTGTAGATAATAATGATATTTTAGGTGCTGTTTCATATGAAAAATTTGGAATCAGTGGTCTAATTAGATATTTTGTATTTAAAAGGAATTTAACAAATGATACGGTTGTTTCACTTTTTAAAATGCTTGAAGAAACTGCATATGATGATTATATTAAAGACATTTATTGCGTTGTAAATAATGGACCTATTGAGGAATTATTTAAAGAACTTGGTTTTTTAAAAGAAAAATACAAGATGCTTTTTATTGATGAGTCAGATTTTGATTTAGAAGGTAATAGTCATGCTTTTATAATGAAAAGACAAATAAGGGAAAATATATGCTGTTAAAGTAACTGCATAGTTTCGAATTGAGTTGAAAAAGGTTATTTTATTAGGTATAATTATATTGCTAGAAAAAGGAGAAGATATAATGTACGAATTAATTGACCGATATATTGAAAAACTAATTACAAAATCAACGCCTGAAAATCCACTTTGGAATATTGAACAAATTAGACATGGAAAAAAGTCGAATTGGAATTATATTGATGGATGTATGATGACCTCATTACTTTCACTTTATGAGCAAACAAAAGAGAAGAAATATTTAGATTTTGTTATTTCATATATTGATTATTTTGTTGAAGATGATGGAACAATTAAAACTTATGATTATACAAAATATTCAACTGATGATATTTGTGAAAGTAGAGTTTTATTTGATTTGTATCATATTACAGGTAACGAAAAATATCGTAAAGCAATTGAAAACACTTACAAGCAAATTGAGGGACAACCAAGAACAAAAGAAGGAAACTTTTGGCATAAAAAAATATATAAAAATCAGGTTTGGCTTGATGGATTGTTTATGGCACAGGTTTTCTATATGCGTTACGAAACAGAGTTTAATGGTATGAAAAACTATAATGATATTTTAAATCAGTTTAAAAATGTAAGAAAGTATATGTATGATTCTAATAAGCATTTGTATTATCATGGCTATGATAGTGAACGTCAAATGTTTTGGGCTGACAAGGAAACTGGTTTGTCAAAAAACTTTTGGTTAAGAGCTGATGGATGGTTTACTGTAGCTTTAGCTGATATTTGTGGATATGTAGATGAACAAATGTATGATGAGTATCGTTATTTTGCAGATTTATTGAAAGATACGATTGATGGATTGCTAGAATATCAAGATGAAGATTCTAAGATGTTTTGGCAGGTTATTGATAAGCCAAATAAAGAGGGTAATTATCTTGAAACATCAGGCTCTTTAATGATTTCTTATGCAATCTTAAAAGGGGTGCATATTGGAGTATTACCTCAAAGGTATGAAAAGATTGGACTAGAAATTTTTAATGGTGTTTGT
>ERZ779940.20-NODE-20-length-45747-cov-2.43342_pt1 | contig 45747 bp, 39 predicted proteins | sample MGYA00511063_ERZ779940 | MGnify/ENA primary metagenome ERZ779940 (study PRJEB29588, sample SAMEA2146682) | human gut metagenome | biome: human gut; feature: human-associated habitat; material: faeces | place: Denmark | collected 2008/2010 ...
AAGGATCGTGATATCGCAATGGTATTCCAGAACTATGCTCTGTATCCACATATGACAGTATTTGATAACATGGCATTCGGTCTTAAGTTAAGAAAAGTTCCGAAGGATGAGATCAAAGCAAAGGTTGAGGAAGCAGCAAGAATCCTTGATCTGGAGAAGTTACTGGATCGTAAGCCGAAGGCTCTTTCCGGTGGACAGAGACAGCGTGTTGCCATGGGTCGTGCAATCGTTCGTAATCCTAAGGTATTCCTTATGGATGAGCCTTTATCAAACCTGGATGCAAAATTAAGAGTACAGATGCGTTCTGAAATTTCCGCTTTGCATCATAGATTAGGTGCTACAATCATCTATGTAACACATGACCAGACAGAGGCTATGACATTAGGAACCAGAATCGTTGTATTAAAAGATGGTGTTATCATGCAGGTTGATTCTCCACAGAAATTATACAATGAGCCAGATAACTTATTCGTAGCTGGATTCATCGGATCACCACAGATGAACTTCGTAGATGCTAAATGTAATATTGAAGGTGAGAAGGTTTCCCTTACATTTGACAATACAACTGTTGTATTACCACCAGCAAAAGCTAAGAAATTAATTGAAGGCAACTACAACGGAAAGACAGTTGTTATGGGTGTCAGACCAGAAGATATCGATGATTCCCAGATTACAATCGAAACCTTCAAAGACAGCATCATTGAGACAGATGTAACCGGATATGAGTTACTTGGTTCTGAAGTATTATTATACTTCGAAGCTGCAGGAGTTCAGATGACAGCTAAGGTTGATTCCAGAACACCGGCTCGTTTAGGCGACCATATCAAACTTGCTATCGATCCTGAGAAGGTTCATGTATTCGACAAAGAGACTGAATTGACAATTACTAACTAATTCGGTACAATCGAACTGAATATAGTGCAATAACCCGGGTGCTATATGCATCCGGGTTTTTTATCGATAAAAGTTTTTTTTCATATTATATATAAGTAAGGAGTACGCAGAATGCTTTCAAATCATAAGCTACAGACAACATTAGAAGAAATCAGTGATATATCCAAAATCGGACTTGCCCTTTATGACGAAAACGGAAAGCAGGTTGCAGCAACATTTCAGATTGAAACAGATATGCATGCAGAGGTTGTGAATTTTGCAGCATCCATGGCAGAAAGCCAGATGTTGTCGGGCTTTCATTTCTTTAAAGTAATTGCAGAACAGGAAGTAGAATATATTCTTCTGGCGCGTTCCACTAATGATGAAGCATATATGGTGGGAAGACTTGCCGTATGCCAGATTCGGAATCTGATTGCCTCCAACCGGGAACAGTCGGATAAGAATAACTTTATGCAGAATATCCTTCTTGGAAATATGCTGGTTGTAGATATGTATAATAAGGCAAAGAAGCTGCATATTGAGCAGGCAAAGCGTCTGGTTTATGTCATAGAAGTGGATGGCAGAAAAGATTCTGTTATTGTAGAAATGGTGAAGAATCTTTTTGCAGACCGCAACCGGGATTTTGTAACAGAGTTAGACGAGCAGAACATTATCCTGATTAAGGATGCAACAGATTTGAAAACAGAAGAGGATGCATTGCATCTGGCGAAAACAATTGTAGACAATCTGCATGCAGAAGCAATGGTGCGTGTCCGTGTGGGTTATGGTAATACGGTAAATACCCTGCAGGATATTGCCAAATCTTATCAGGAAGCCAAGATGGCACTGGAAGTAGGAAGAATCTTTAATGTAGAAGAGGAAACCATTTCCTACGGAAAGCTTGGCATCGGCAGACTGATTTACCAGCTTCCGATGAGCCTTTGCGAAATGTTTATCAAAGAGATTTTTGGTGAGCGGAATATTGATTTAGATGATGAAACGATGGTGACAATCCAGAAATTTTTTGAAAACAGCCTGAATATTTCAGAAACAGCAAGGCAGCTATACATCCACCGGAATACGCTGGTATACCGTTTAGAACGTCTGGAAAAGATGATTGGACTTGATATCCGCAAATTCGAGGATGCCATGACTTTTAAGATTGCCATGATGGTCATTGCACATATGGACTACCAGAATTAGCTGCCAGGTTTTGCGGAACTATGAAAATTTAATTATGTAAATTATATGGGACAGTACCAATCGGTGCTGTCCTTTTTTCGAAAAAATTATCATGCGGAAATTGTGTAAAATGAATTGTAAAAATGAGCTTCAAGACAGAAATTAGTTAAAATGCACAAAAAAGAATTTCTTTTTTAGTTTATTTGCGGATAGCGAAAGTAAAAAAAATAGAATATAATTAATTATCGAAAAACTGCGAAAATGTAATCGGAGGGAAAACGTAATCGCAGGGAAATATAAAATAAAACGATGAAAAGGAGAGGGAAAGATGAGAAAGTTAAAAGAACGCTTTCACAGGAAACATGGCATTGTAAGCCGTATCTTTAGTATGGTACTTGCACTTGCTATGATTGTGACCATGGTTCCGGCAATCGGTGGTGCAACCACTGCATATGCTGCGAGCCCGACAATCCGGTTGTACCTGGACAAACCAAGTACATGGAATACACCGGTTGTCAATGTCTGGGCTGCCGGTGCTACGGTAGATAACCAGGGCGCAGGAAATGCCACCATTTCACAATGGGGGGATCAGGAAAAACCAAAGCTTGCATATGAGGAAAGTTCTGGACTCTATTATGTAGATGTACAGAGCAGTGAGTGGACAGGTTTTCAGTTTGTTGATGCAGGTTCTACTGAGAAGGCTGCACCGGAGATAAAGACAGAAGGAGATGCAATTGAGCAGATTAAGACTTTTACTTCTGATACTAGCATCTATTGTTTATTGGATGATAATGGAAAATATCAGTGGTATAAGGATGCTTCAAAGAATGAAACATTGGTTCCAGAGTCTGTACCAACAGAATGTGATCTGACTATTAATTATAAGAGCACATTAGGCAATGATGTTGCGGCATATGTATATAAGGAGACCAATAAGCCGGCAGGTGAATGGCCGGGAAAAACCATGACTGCAGCAGAAGGTCATGAAGGCTGGTATACAATGCATCTGACATTAGATAACAGTACAGATTATAATCTCATTTTAAATGATGATGGACATGGAAAACAGTTAGATGAAGTAACACTTTCTACAAAAGGAAAGGCAGAAGCAGAGTACTGGTTTGATGGTTCTTTGTCAGAGACAAAACCTGCTGATTGGAAATATGTTACAACCATTCATTATCTTGCTTCAGGAATGGGAAGCACTATTTACAATCATATGTGGGGAGCAGATGCCTCTGCAACAGGAGCAGGTGTTGGAAAAGAATGGCCGGGCGGACAGATTTCAGAAAATGCTGACCATTCCGGATGGTATGATGTAGTATATACACAGGATGTAAAACAGAATTTCAGCTGTATTTTTAATAATAACAGTGGGGCACAGACGGATAATATTGATGTTTCTGTAACATCAACAAGTACTGAACTCTGGGTTACCGGAACCAAAAGTGGTGGTGATACAACCGTATATAAAACAGCACCGGACAGCTGGGAGGCACCGGTTCCAGACCATACATTTACAATGTATTATTACAATGAAGATTTATCAACAGACACAGACATGGGAAAAGTTGATATGTGGATGTGGAATGCCGGATTAAATGGATCATATGTTTTTGATGAAACAGAATATGATGCTGCAAATAATGTGACATGGTTTAAAAAGACCATTACAGTTGCCGGCAGTAATGTGGGAAAAACAGTAGGATTAAAGGCACGTTATGACATAACACAGGGATGGGATGGCGGCTCTGATACCGCAGACCGTTCTTTTACAATAAGCGGTGATGAGAATGAGGTATTATATTATGTGGATGGTTCAGATCCGGTTCATGAGAAACCGGTAATCGTACCAACGGAAAAGAGATACCTTGTATTGGATTATGAGAATCCGGGATTAAAAGAAAAAGGAATTACACCACAGTTCTATACATGGTCATCAGGATATGCTTCAGCATTAATCGATTTTACATACGTAGGTGGAGATAAATGGACAGTAACGATTCCTGCAAAACCATCCTGCACAAAGGTTGATTTTTGTATTGCATTAGATTCAACAGGTGACCCATGGATTAAAGATGGTGGAGACCATTCCGTTACATTCCCTTCTGACCAGAAGGTTATCTATGCCAGCATGAAAGCCGGCAGTGAGCCGGAAATTGCTATGCCATATAATACTGGCTATGAAGTAGATGCAGAAAATCAACAGGTATCATATTACTATCGTGATGATGCTGCATTTGTAGATGGCACCTTAAAGGATATGACGGTATCTGTTGATGTAGACGGAACAGAGTATCCAATGACATACAATGATACAACAAAGCGTTTTGAGTATGTAAAGAGCGGCTTGACAGATGGTAAAACACATTATCGTTACAAAGCAAATGGAACTTATGTTGTAGATGCATTCAATTCAAACAGTGAAGAGTACAAGAAAGCAGATTACTCATATTTTGAATACTATAAATTAAATGCAACAGTTACAGCAGAAGTTATGAATAAATCCTTTAACTACAATGAAAATGATGTTGTTAAGTTTAAGGTTGAACAGGCTGATACAGACACTCAGAAACTTGAAGTAGCAAGTGCAAGTATTGATGTTTCTTCACTTGGTGGAAGCAGTGCAATGCCGATTGAACCGGAACTGCAGGCAGTTACCATTTCTGCAACAACAGATACAACATTAGGAATTAAGACATTACCAATTACTGTAACAGACCAGTACGGTAATAAATTCAGTACTACAGTGGATGTTGAAATCACAGACCGTGTGAAGGAAAACAAAAATGATTTCGACTGGGATGAATCTGTTGTCTACTTTATGGTGACAGACCGTTTCTTTGATGGCAATGAATCTAACAATACAGCAAGTGGTGCAGATACATACGGAGACAATCCGGGACTGTATCATGGTGGAGATTTTTCAGGTGTAACAGCCAAGTTAGATTACTTACAGGATTTAGGTGTAAATACAATCTGGATTACACCAATTGTAGAGAATGTGAAAGGTGTAGCTGTAACAGATGAGGGTTCAGAAGATGTTCCTTATAATGCAGCATACCATGGATACTGGGCAAGTGATTTTACAAAATTGAATCCGACACTTGGTACAACAGAAGAATTTGAAACTATGATTAGCGAAGCACATAAACGTGGCATGCGTATTATGGTTGATATTGTTGTAAACCATGCTGGATATGGTACAGAATCAACATTTGCTGATATGCTTAGGGATAAGAGCGTCAGTGAAGGCGATATTAAATCATGGCAGTCTGGCTTGCCGGATTTTGCAACAGAGAATGCAGATGTCAGAGCAAAATTAGTAGAATGGCAGACATCATGGATGAAGGATTATGGTGTTGACTATTTCCGTGTAGATACAGTAAAGCATGTTGATAGTACAACATGGGCAGCACTTAAAAATTCTACAACAGAAGTAAATCCATCCTTCAAGATGATTGGAGAATATTATGGCGCAGGATATGCGTCAAATGGTAGTACCTTAGGTACCGGTCAGATGGATGCAGACCTTGATTTTGATTTTAATGACCAGGCAACAAGCTTTGTCAGTGGTAATATTTCTTCTGTAGAAAGCTTCCTTTCTTCCAGAAATACAGCACTTAATAACGCATACATGACAGGTCAGTTCTTAAGCAGTCATGATGAAGATGGATTTAAGGCGTCCTTAATGAACGGAAAAGGATATACCGAGGATGAGGCAACATCAGCAGCGTTAGTTGCAGCTACCTTACAGCTTACTGCAAAGGGTATTCCTGTGATCTATTATGGTGAAGAAGTTGGTTTAAGCGGATTAAATAATTATCCATACCAGACTAATAGATATGACATGGATTTCTCTCTGGCAACAGAGGACAATGTAACTTATCAGCATTATAAGAATCTGCTGAGCATCCGTAATGCATACACAGATGTATTTGCAAGAGGAAGCAGAAAGGTTGTGGCAAGTTCTGATGAGGAAGGCTATGATGTAGTTTCAAGATCCTATGGAGGAACAACCTTATATGTTGGTATGAATATCAAGGATACCGCAAAAGAAGTAAAAGTTCCGGTTAATGCAAATGCAGGAAATACAGTTGTAAATCTTTATGATGGTAAAACATATACTGTTTCTTCTGATAAGACAGTAACAGTTACCATTCCGGCAGCAAAAGATGGCGGTACTGTAGTGCTGAGAGCAGATAAAAAGATTAATCTTGACATTACTGTTCCGGGTAAAGATTTCCAGGAAGTAATTGATACCATTGATGCTGTGGGAGATACAGCAAAGATTAATGTTACAATGCCAGATACCACAAAAGTTCCGGCAGAAGTATTCAATGGCATGATTGGAAAAGATATTACCATTACCTTCAAGCTGAGTGACAACGTAAGCTGGATTGTAAACGGAAAGAACATTGTAAGTAAATTAAAAGATGCAATAGACCTCGGGGTAACCGTAGGTAAGAGCAGCATCCCGGCTGATAAGATTAAAGCATTAGCTGGAGACAATAAGACTATTGAACTTTCACTGGCACATGACGGAGCATTTGGATTTGATGCTACACTTCGTGTCAACGTTGGTGCAGAGAACAGTGGAAAATATGCAAACCTTTACTATTATAATGAAAAGACCGGAGCATTAGAATATGTTCAGGCTGTAAAGGTAAATGCAGACGGAACCGTTGATTTCAAATTCTCACATGCATCTGAGTATGTTATTGTACTTAGCAATACAGATATGAAACCAGCAGCATCTACAACTCCGAATGCAACACCTGTTGTAACAGCAGAGAAGCAGGTTAAGACAGGAGATAATACTCCGATTGCATGCATGGTAGTATTGTTATTCGTTGCAGGAGCAGCGGTAGTTGTACTTTACAGAAGACGTAAAAGAGTCTAAGCAGAGCAAAACTGCAAACAGGAGAGTTTAGTTTTTATAATGTATATCGTCTGAAATAAGAGGATAGATGGAAAGGGCAGCGAAAGCTGCCCTTTCCCCTTTTAACCCTCTTGGATAAATAAAAGAACAAAAGGAATAAATCCAGGCAGAAGATTGACATACTATTCCTAAGGTGTTATTCTTAGTTCCGACTGAATTACTTGGAAATAGGACGAAAATAGCTGATAAAGCAAATTGATAAAGGAGGAAAACCGATGGAATTAATCTATCTGGACAATGCGGCAACAACAAGAACGGACGAGCGGGTAGTGGAGGCAATGCTTCCTTATTTTACCCGGTATTATGGAAATGCATCTACCATTTATGCATTAGGTGAGGAAAGCCGCAAGGCAGTAACAAGGGCCAGAGATATTATCGCAGCAGGAATCGGTGCGAAACCGGAAGAAATATATTTTACGGCAGGTGGAAGTGAATCTGATAACTGGGCACTGAAAGCAACAGCAGAAGCTTATAAAGAAAAAGGAAAACATATCATCACCAGTAAGATTGAGCATCATGCAATTCTTCATACCTGTGAATGGTTGGAAAGACAGGGCTTTGAGGTAACTTATCTTGATGTGGATGAGAATGGACGTATCAATCCGGCAGATGTAGAAGCTGCAATCCGTCCGGATACCATTCTGATTTCTATTATGTTTGCCAACAATGAAATCGGTACCATCGAGCCGATTGCAGAGATTGGTGCAATTGCCAGGGCACATGGAGTTTTATTCCATACTGATGCAGTACAGGCATTTGGTCAGGAGCCAATCCAGGTAGATGAAATGAATATTGATATGTTAAGCAGCAGTGGCCATAAATTAAACGGACCAAAGGGAATCGGTTTCCTCTATATCAGAAAAGGTGTAAAAATCCGCTCCTTTGTACATGGTGGTGCACAGGAGAGAAAGAGAAGAGCCGGAACGGAAAATGTACCGGGAATCGTAGGCTTCGGTAAAGCTGCAGAACTGGCATTTGCTTCCATGGAAGAGCGTACTGCAAGAGAAAGAGAATTGAGAGATTATATGATTTCCCGTTTTGAAAAGGAAATCCCATATGTGAAAATCAATGGAGACAGAGAGCATCGTCTTGCCAATAATGTCAATGCATGCTTCCGTTTTGTGGAGGGAGAATCCATGCTGATTATGTTAGATATGAAGGGGATTTGTGCATCCTCCGGTTCAGCATGTACTTCCGGTTCCTTAGACCCGTCTCATGTATTGCTGGCAATTGGTCTGCCACATGAGATTGCACATGGCTCACTCCGCCTGACTTTAGGCGCAGATACCACCAAAGAGCAGATTGACACCACGGTAGACGCAATCAAAGAGATTGTTGCACATTTACGCAGCATGTCACCGTTATACGAAGATTTTGTAAAGAACCAGCAGTAATAGAGAAGAAAAGGAGTAACGATTATGTATAGTGAAAAAGTTATGGATCATTTTCAGAATCCGAGAAATGTAGGGGAGATTGAAAATGCCAGCGGAGTAGGAACAGTAGGAAATGCAAAATGCGGTGATATCATGCGAATCTATCTTGATATTGATGATAATGGTGTGATTCAGGACTGTAAGTTTAAGACCTTTGGCTGTGGTGCTGCAGTTGCAACCAGCAGTATGGCAACAGAACTGGTAAAGGGAAAGACCGTACAGGAAGCATTACTTGTAACCAATAAAGCAGTAATGGAAGCATTAGACGGACTTCCACCGGTTAAAGTGCATTGTTCCCTTCTGGCAGAAGAAGGTATTCATGCTGCACTTTGGGATTATGCTGAGAAGAATGGCATTGTCATTGAAGGCTTAAAGAAGCCGAAGAACGACATCTCTGAGGGTGAAGAAGAGGAAGAATATTAAAAACAACATATCCCTATTGACATAGTAGGAAAAAAGGAATATACTGTACCCATAGACAAATAGAAATGGAGGTACAGTATGAAGATTTCAACAAAGGGACGTTATGCTGTCCGACTTCTTCTTGATATAGCAATGAATGATGAAGTTGAACCGGTACGTCTTAAAGATGTTGCGGAACGTCAGGATATTTCCATGAAATACTTGGAACAGATTATTTCTACACTGGTACGGGCAGGGTTTGTTAAGAGCATCAGAGGCCCCCAGGGAGGATATCGTTTATCAAAGACACCGAAGGAATATACGATAGGGATGATATTACGTCAGGTAGAAGGAAGTCTTGCACCGGTATCGTGTCTTGAGGATGAGGTGAACACCTGTGAGCGTCAGTCAGAATGTGTAACACTTCGTATCTGGAAAGAATTAAACGATGCGATTAAGAGTGTAGTAGACAGGTATACGTTAGAGGATTTGATGGAATGGCAGCAGGATATCAGCAGCGATTATGTCATTTAAATGGACGAGGTCGATGTGTACCAATGAAACAAAATATTTTAAATAATTTATTTGAAAAAAGTCTTGACAATTGGTACGCATCGTTTTATATTATACTTAATCCATATCAAACAGATAGGAAATATATGAATTTAGGGAAAAGGAGATTACTATCATGGCAAACATTTATAAAGGAACATTAGGACTGATTGGAAATACACCATTAATCGAGGCAATTAATTTAGAAAAGGCGTATAACTTAGAAGCAAAATTACTTTTCAAACTGGAATATTTCAATCCGGCAGGAAGCGTAAAGGACCGTATCGCAAAAGCAATGATTGAAGATGCAGAAGCAAAAGGACAGTTAAAAGAAGGTTCTGTTATTATCGAGCCGACATCCGGAAATACAGGAATTGGTCTTGCAGCACTTGCGGCAGCCAAGGGATACCGTATCATTCTTACTATGCCGGAATCCATGAGTGTTGAACGTAGAAACATCTTAAAGGCTTACGGTGCAGAAATTGTTCTGACAGAAGCAAGCAAAGGAATGAAAGGTGCAATTGCAAAAGCGGATGAACTTGCAAAAGAGATTCCAAACAGCTTTATCCCTGGACAGTTTGTAAACCCTGCGAATCCAAAAGTACACAAAGAGACAACAGGACCGGAAATCTGGAAAGATACGGACGGAGCAGTAGACATCTTTGTAGCAGGAGTTGGTACAGGTGGAACCGTAACAGGAACCGGTGAATACTTAAAAGAGCAGAAAGCAGATGTTAAAGTTGTAGCAGTAGAGCCGGCATCTTCACCGGTATTATCCGAAGGTAAGAGTGGAGCACATAAGATTCAGGGTATCGGTGCAGGATTCGTACCGGATGTATTAAACACCAGAGTATATGATGAGGTATTTCTGGTAGAGAACGAAGATGCTTTCCGTGTGGCAAAAGAAATTGCACACAAAGAGGGCGTATTAGTAGGAATTTCTTCCGGAGCAGCAGCTTATGCAGCAATTGAACTGGCAAAGAGACCTGAAAATAAAGGAAAAACAATTGTAGCTTTATTACCGGACAATGGAGACAGATATTATTCAACAGCTTTATTTACAGAGTAATTTGCAGTAGAATAGAAAAAATCTGATGTAACATCAGAGTGACAGAAATAAATAACAGAACGGAGAAAAAGAAGATGAGCACAAAGAAAAGCAGAGCAGAACGTAATTTAAAATTTGAAACTTTACAGTTACATGTAGGACAGGAAAATCCGGATCCGGTGACAGATGCAAGAGCAGTACCTATTTATCAGACATCATCTTATGTATTCCGCAACAGCGACCATGCGGAAGCAAGATTTGGTCTTGCAGATGCAGGAAATATTTATGGAAGACTTACGAATCCGACAGAAGATGTATTTGAGAAGAGAATTGCAGCATTAGAGGGTGGAGTTGCAGCGTTGGCAGTAGCATCCGGAGCAGCAGCAATTACTTATACGATTGAAAATCTTGCACAGAATGGTGACCATATTGTAGCTGCAAAGAATATCTATGGTGGTTCTTATAACCTGTTGGAGCATACACTTCCACAGTACGGCATTACAACAACCTTTGTTGAGCCGGAGCCGGAAGCATTTGAAGCAGCAATTAAAGACAATACAAAAGCTTTATATATTGAGACATTAGGAAATCCTAACTCAGACGTAGCTGATATTGAAGCCATCGCAAAAGTAGCACATGCACACAAGATTCCATTAGTCGTAGATAACACTTTTGCAACACCTTATCTGGTTCGTCCGATTGAGTATGGCGCAGACATCGTGGTACATTCTGCAACAAAATTCATTGGTGGACACGGAACAACAATTGGTGGAGTTATCGTAGACAGCGGAAAATTTGACTGGGAGGCAAGTGGAAAATTTGCATCTTTAACTGAGCCAAACCCAAGTTATCATGGCATCAGCTTTACCAAGGCAGTAGGACCGGCAGCATTTGTAACCAAGATTCGTGCAATCTTACTTCGTGATACCGGAGCAACTTTATCTCCGTTCCATGCATTTATCTTCTTACAGGGATTAGAGACATTATCCTTACGAGTAGAACGTCATGTACAGAATGCATTGAAGGTAGTAGAGTTCTTAAATAATCATCCACAGGTGGAACGTGTAAATCATCCTGCAGTAAGTACAGATCCAAAGCAGCAGGAATTATATAAGAAATACTTCCCGAACGGTGGCGGTTCTATCTTTACCTTTGAAATCAAAGGTGATGACAGAAAGGCAAAAGATTTCATCGACAATCTGGAAATCTTCTCCTTACTGGCAAATGTTGCAGATGTAAAATCTCTGGTGATTCATCCAGCATCAACCACGCATTCCCAGCTTAGTGCAGAAGAATTAGAAGAGCAGGGAATCAAACCGAATACCATCCGCCTTTCTATCGGAACAGAAAATATCGACGATATTATTGAAGACTTAGAGGAAGCATTCAAGGCAGTAGAGTAAATGACTGAAAGAACTAAAATGAAAAGCATGAGATAAAAGAAGTCTCATATACTTTAGAAAGAGTATATGAGGCTTTTTTTATGAAAAAATGGAAAAGGATACTGGCAGTGGCGGTAATGCTGGCATTGGTATTTTGCGCAGGTCGTGGGAGTGCAGTGCTGGTAAAAAGCTGGCAGAATGGCGGCTTACTGGGAGTAAATGCAGTGGCATCTACAACAGAGAACTGGGGACTTGGATTTGGTGAATCGGGGACACAGCCAACCGGAAATGCCACACCGGAAGAATTGCGGAAATATAATACATATTTTATTGGTAATGGCGATGATAAGGTGATTTACCTGACCTTTGACTGCGGCTATGAGAATGGAAATACGGAGAAGATACTGGAAGCATTGAAAAAGCATGATGTAAAAGCAACCTTCTTTGTAGTAGGGCATTTCTTAGAGACCAGCCCGGATCTGGTAAGGAAAATGGTGGAAGAAGGTCATACCGTAGGAAACCATACTTATCATCATCCGGATATGTCAGAAATTGCAGATGTATCGTCATTTCAAAAGGAAGTTGAAGATGTCAAGTTACTTTATGAAGAGATTACAGACAAGGAGATGGTTAAATTTTACCGGCCGCCTCAGGGGAAATACAGTGAATCAAATCTGAAAATGGCAAAAGAATTAGGTTATTATACTTTTTTCTGGAGTCTTGCCTATGTGGACTGGGATCCGGATAATCAGCCAACAAAAGAAGAGGCCTTTGAAAAACTCACCGGACGTATTCATCCGGGAGCTATAGTGCTGCTGCACAATACTTCAAAGACCAATGGTGAAATATTAGATGAACTACTTACAAAGTGGGAAGAGATGGGGTACCATTTTGGTACTCTGGATGAGTTAATTGCAGGTTCTAATTCTTAGAAAAATGCTCTTTATAGACAGCTTAAGTATTATTATATTTAAAAGAAAGGTGGTGAAGAGTATTTCCCACTGGTAACACTTTCTATTGCTATGATAAGTAATAGGAATTATACCTTTCGAAATATGAGTGAATTTTCGGGCGAACTGGTAAAAAAGAAAAAAGCGGCAAAGCATACAGAGGGAAACAGTATTCAGATTTTATAGAATTAGAAAATGAATAAAATTTTGAAAAATCATTAAATAAAACTTGTCTTTTTATTTCTTTTGTATTATACTCTTTGATTGGTAATACCAATCGGAGGATTTAGAAATGAAGTATTTTAGACAGTTTTTTTTAATTCTGGCAATTTCTTTTGCTGGAGAAATTCTGCATATGGTGCTGCCATTACCGGTTCCTGCAAGCATTTACGGACTGGTGTTAATGCTGCTTGCTCTGGTAACGGGTATCGTTAAGATAGAACAGGTGAAGGACACTGCGGTATTCTTAATTGAAATTATGCCGGTGATGTTTATTCCGGCAGCAGTAGGACTTCTGGACTCCTGGAGCGTTCTGCGTCCGACTATTGTGCCGGTGATTGTCATTACAGTACTTACGACGATTATTGTTATGGTCGTGACCGGAAGAGTGACACAGAATGTGATACGAAAGGGAAGGGAGAAAGAAGAAAATGAATAATTTTGCAGGAGATACCCTTTTCTTTGGTGTAGTAATCAGTCTCATTGGATATGAAATCGGAGCACTGTTAAAGCGTAAATTAAAGCTGGCGCTGTTTAATCCACTTTTGATTTCTATTATTTTTGTTATGGTTGTATTAAGTGTAGGCAGAATTGACTATGACAGTTATTATGAAGGAGCAAAGTATTTAAGCTATCTTTTAACCCCGGCAACGGTATGTCTTGCTGTTCCGTTGTATGAGCAGCTGGAATTGTTAAAGAAACATAAAAGTGCCATTGTAGCAGGAATTATATCCGGTGTCATTGCAAGTATGGGAAGTGTGCTTCTTTTTGCGGTGATATTCCATCTGAATCATGAGGAATATGTAACCCTTCTGCCAAAATCCATTACCACAGCAATTGGAATGGGAGTATCTGAAGAACTTGGAGGAATCGTAACGATTACGGTGGCAGTAATTATCATTACCGGAGTCTTGGGAAATATGATTGCAGAAGTGGTATGCCGTGTATTTCATATAGAAGAGCCGGTGGCAAAGGGACTGGCACTCGGTACTTCCGCTCATGCAATCGGAACCGCCCGTGCCATGGAAATGGGAGAAGTAGAAGGAGCAATGAGCAGTCTTGCCATTGCAGTAGCAGGACTTCTGACGGTAGCAGCAGCAACTGTATTTGCTAATTTTTATTGATGTATCTATGATGCAATAATTTTGCAAGGGATGAAAGGAGATTCAGATGAAGGACAGAGAGTATAAGAGGGTAATGGCATTCGTAAAAGATGGAATACGGAGCGGGGAGTTTCGGGTAGGCAGCAAGCTGCCAACAGAACGTGAAATGGCAGAAACACTTGGTATGTCACGTCCATCTATCCGGGAAGCATTAAAGAGTATGGAGAATATCGGATTGATTGAAAGTCAGCAGGGCTCCGGCAATTATATCTGCTGCAACATGGAAAAAAGCCTTTCAGAAGTAATTAATATGATGCTGCTATTGCAGCAGATAGATAAGGATGAGCTTGCAGAGGCACGCTGCCTTTTAGAATACACAATAGGTCTTCTTGCGGCTAAAAACATGGGTAAACAGGATTTTGCGGAGTTAAAAGCACTGGCAGAATCTATGCAGAATGCTGACCAGCAGAGAAGTTATGAGATTGACCGGGAGTTTCATCAGAAATTAATATTAGGTTCCGGCAACCGTTTCATGATTACGATTATGCAGGTATTTTCTGAAATTTATAAGGAAAGTATCCGAAAAGGCTGGGAAAATGCAGATGCCGAGAAATTTGAAAAAATGTGGAAGCTTCATGTAGAAATTGCAGAAGCAATCGAAACGGGAGACCAGAGAAAAATCGATGCTGCCGTACAGGCACATTATGATATTATTCATAAGTAAAATGATGGTAAAAAAATGCCCGGCAGTGGTTCCTTTTTAGATAAGTCTGAAAAGAACCGCCGCCGGGTATTTTACATGAGTAGCGAGAAAAATCGCATGCCTGCATATGCAGATTTGGCTAGCGCCGCGATAACTGTAGAAACTTGCAAAGCATGTTTCCCATGGTTACGTGAGTAGCTTAGCGGGCAAGTACTTCTAAGATTTCACCTACATACATGGTGTGAAGGTTGCCATCGGCATACCAGCTGCTTTCGATAGAAGAATCAATAAACTGGTCCGGAGTCATCTTTGTAGCAGATAATTTACGGCAGATAAATACCAGATTTCCTTCGTCAATATAAGGTGTGCCCTTGCAGTAATCAAGATGCATTTTTGCATTTTCAATTTTATTTTCATCACGTCCGGAAACAGCTCCAAGATATTTTAAAGCTCCTTTATTGGACTCATCTAAAAAGGTCAGTGAAAATGTCTCTCCATTATCAATAAATTCTTTGGTATAGCGTGTATCTCTTACAAAGATGTAGACAACATTTTTGCCCCAGAGGACACCAACACCGCCCCAGCTTGCAGTCATTGTATTTGCTTTCTTCTCATCACCTGCTGTGATTAACATCCATTCTTTGCCGATTTTAGTAAATGGATTCATTTCCATAAGGTCAATTGGATATGGTTGAAATGTATGCATTATTTTTCCCTCCAGTAAATTCGTAATATGAATTTAGTATAGCATTGTATTTTCATAATTACTATGGATTTGTGGTAAAAAGAATTCCCGAAAAGGTTTAAGTTATGAAATTTATTGATATAATTCCGCAATTCTTGAAACAGCCACATAAATTTCGGAAATACGGTACCAGGTACGGAAATCTACAATTCCGGTAACCGGAAGCCCAAAGATGGACTGGAATTTTTCTACGGCAGCTTTGGTTGCAGAACCATAAATGCCATCCACGGCAATAGTCGGAAGCGCAGGGTAGTTACGTGCAATCCGGTTCAGCTGCTCCTGCAGCATCCGCACCTTATCCCCGGTAGAACCAACCTCAAGGTTGCCACTGATTTCATCCGCCGTGTTGATATACATACTGCTGCCGTAATAATAGCGCAGAATCTCAATGGTGGAATATCCCTGGTCGGCTAAGTATTTCGAACCCCACTGAGTCAACCAGTTCGGGCAACTTACCCGCTGCCCGTCACAGTACTGGGTCAGAATCGGCTGGCGGACGTTCGGGCGGGAAAGGTAGCTGTTAAACATCTCATCGACGATATTGGAAATGTTGGAAAAAATGTTTCTGCCGTAGACAAATCAAAGGCGGTGGAAGAAGTAATGGTAAAATCATAGCCTTTGTTCCGGTACCACTCCGTATACACCCGGTTCAGGGTAAAGGACATAATCGCTAAAATATTTGCACGGAGAGCTGCATCCGGCCAGGTAGCATAGATTTCGCTGGAGGCAACATTTTTGATGTAATCCCGGTAACGGACATAGTAGTCGTTGGCGGAAGAATCACTTGGCGGGCCGTCATGGACAATGACATATTCCGGGATGACAACACGGCTTAAGACAATCTCGCCGCTTTCAGTCATCGGCTTGATTTCATCCTCTGGGATTTTCGGCGGAAAATTCCCATAGAGAGTGTTGGCGGTTATAACAATATTTCGTTCCAGTGGATTTTCCACGGTGGCAGTTTCCATCCGGACATTTTGGATGGAAGTTTTATCCGGCAGAACGGAGATACCGGAAATATTGATGGGACGGTAGCCGGACGCATTTACCTGAATGGTATATTCCGAGTAAGGCTGGAATTCAGAAGGCTCCATACTATATTCTAAGGGGGGAGCCGGCAGTTCAACTGCTGCAGTCTGACCGGAAATGTCAGTTGATAGTTCTTCAATAATTTCAGTAGGATTTCCCGTATAGGAGAGACGGATGGAGGCATCTTTAATGGGGAAAAAGCCACGCTCTGTGGTGACATGAATCTGCAGTTGTCCTCTGTCCGAGGCTTTTTGCATATAAGAAAGGTTTGACATATGGAAACCTCATGATATTTATTCCATAAAGTATATGCCGGAAAGCGGGAAAACGTGTTATACTGTTGCAGAATGAATGGAGAGAAAACATGATAAATTATAAAATGATATTGCAATACGATGGCAGCAGATACAGCGGATGGCAGGTGCAGGGAAATACAGAGCAGACCATTCAGGGAAAGCTGCAGTCGGTATTGGAGAAAATGACAGGAGAAGAAATAGAGATACATGGCTCCGGAAGAACGGATGCGGGCGTGCATGCCATGGGACAGGTGGCAAATTTTAAACTTCAGAGTGCATATGAACCGGAAGAGATAAAGCGGTACTGTAACCAGTATCTGCCGGAGGATATTGTGGTATTAGAGGTATCCGAAGTACCGCTTCGGTTTCACAGCAGATTAAACGCAGTAAAAAAGACTTATTGCTACCGCATTTTCTTAGGGGAGAAGCCGGATGTATTCCGGAGAAAATATGTAACACCGGTGGCAGAAAACCTGAATATTAACAAAATGAAGGCAGCGGCGGAAGTGCTGCTTGGAACCCACGATTTTACTTCTTTTTGCGGCAACCGTCATTTCAAAAAATCGGCAGTACGGACGATTTATGAGATTCGGATAGAAGAGAAAAAGGATGAACTTGACATTTCTTTTACCGGAAATGGATTTTTACAGAACATGGTGCGAATCCTTACCGGAACACTGTTAGAAGTTGGAACGGGAAAGCGGGAAGTTCGTGAGATGAAAGAAATATTAGAGGGCAGAAACCGCAGTCTGGCAGGACCAGTGGCAGCAGCAAAGGGACTGGTGCTCATAAATGTGGAATATGAATAGATAAGGCAGAGAAAGCTTCATGGAGAAATGGATTGAAATCAGAAAAGGCGGCAATTTCATGGAAATGGCAAAGAAATATGGAATTGACCCACTGATTGCCCGGATTATAAGAAACCGGGATATAATAGATGAAAAAGAAATTACAGAATATTTGTATGGTGGAAAAGAGGCATTACATAATCCTCATTTATTAAAGGATGTGGATAAAGCTGCAGAAATTATTGCAGAGGGCATTGCAGAGAAAAAGGCCATGCGTATCATTGGTGATTATGATATTGATGGTGTCAATGCAACCTATATTTTATTAGATGGAATCCACCGGTGCGGCGGCAATGTGGATGCTGCAATCCCGGACCGGATGAAAGATGGTTATGGAATCAATGAGCATTTAATCGAGCAGGCATTGTCCGATGGAAAAGAACTTTTGATTACCTGTGACAATGGAATTGCTGCAATCAACGAGATTAATTTTGCAAAGGAAAAAGGAATGACTGTTGTGGTAACAGACCACCATGAGATTCCTTATCGTAATGCAGAACAAGGAAAGGAATTTCTACGGAGCAATGCGGATGCCATTGTAAATCCCAAGCAGGCAGATTGTCCGTATCCCTGCAAAGGAATCTGCGGAGCAGTAGTGGCGTGGAAGCTGGTGCAGGTGCTTTATGAGAGAATGGATATTCCGGTGGAAGAAGCGGATATTTTTATTGAAAATGCAGGCTTTGCAACGGTGGGGGATGTCATGGACTTAACCGGAGAGAACCGTATTTTGGTAAAGCTTGGGTTAAAAGCGTTAGAGCATACGAAGAATCCCGGAATGAAAGCGTTGATTGCAAAAAACAAGCTTTCTGACAAGCCGTTGAGTGCATATCATATCGGCTTTGTATTGGGACCATGTATCAATGCCAGCGGCAGACTGGATACGGCAAAACGTTCCCTGGAGCTGCTGCTTGAGCGGGATGAAGTAAAGGCTTCTGCACTGGCAGGCGAATTGGTGGAGCTTAACGAAAGCCGGAAATATATGACACAGCAGGAGACACAGAAGGCATTGGAACAGATTGAAAAGGAAGGCCGGGAAAAAGATAAAGTATTAGTGGTTTACCTGCCGGAATGCCATGAGAGTCTTGCGGGAATCATTGCCGGAAGAATCCGGGAAGCCTATCAGAGACCGGTATTTGTACTGACCAGAGGAGAAGAAGGAGTCAAAGGCTCCGGTCGTTCCATCGAAGCCTATTCCATGTTTGATAAAATGACGGAAGTGGCGGAGCTGTTTACAAAATACGGCGGACATCCTATGGCAGCAGGACTTTCCATGCGGGAAGAAGATATTGATAAATTGCGGGAACAGCTTAATCAGAAGGCAGAACTTTCTGAAGAAGATATGGCAGAGGTGGTAAGGCTGGATGCGGTGCTTCCGATGTCCTATTTTACGGTAGATACCATCCGGCAGTTAAGTGTGCTGGAGCCTTGCGGAAAGTCCAATACCAAACCGGTATTTGCAGACCGTAATATTAAGATTACGAGAGCCGGTATAGTGGGCGTAAACCGGAATGTGTTAAAGCTTCATTTGTTGGATTCAAAGGGGAATCCGGTGGCAGGAGTCTATTTTGGAGAAGTGGAAAAATTTCTTACATTTCTCAGTGAAAAGTTTGGCAGTGAAGAAGTGGATGCAGCTATGCATGGAAAAGAAAACAGCATACAGTTTGCAGCCGTTTATGAGCCGGCAGTGGACACTTACAGTGGAAGAGAAAGTGTACAGGCAATAATACGGCGTTTTCGGTAGTCCGGCATACACAGGAAGCTTTCAGAGGCGGGTTCTGTAGGTAAAACTTTAGGAATTTAAGAAAAATTTAATAGAGTATTATGGTTTTTGCAGGACGCTTCGGTTGTAAAAAGGGCAGAATCATTGTAAAATATAAGGGATTTATAACATACAGGGGGTATATTATATGACGAAAGAGGAAGTGTTTTCTTTCCCTTCCGCAGATGGGCGAACCACAGTTCATGCAGTACGATGGACTCCGGAAGATGGAAAGTATCGTGCAGTTTTACAGATAACACATGGTATGGTGGAATATATTGAGCGCTACCGGGCTTTTGCAGAATTTTTAAATGACAATGGTTTTCTGGTGGTAGGTCATGATCATATCGGGCACGGCGAATCCGTTGTATCTAAGGATGAATGGGGATTTTTTGCAGAGCATCCCAGCGATACGGTGGTTGCCGATATGCATACACTCCGGGAGATAACACGGAAAGAGCATCCGGGTGTGCCTTATTTTATGTTAGGACACAGCATGGGTTCTTATATGCTTCGGAAATATCTGGCGATACATGGAGAGGGGCTTACCGGTGCTATAATTATGGGAACCGGCTGTATTCCGGACAATACCACAAAGCTTGCCATGTTTATTGCAAAGTTGCAGGCAGCTTTTCTGGGCTGGCATCACAGAAGTAAATTATTACAGAAATTATCTTATGATAAATACTATCATCAGTTTGACCTGACAGGAAAAGATGCTTCCAATAGCTGGCTGACCAAGGATGAAGAAATAGTAAAAACCTATTATGCAGACCCGAAATGCACGTTTGTATTTACGGTAAATGCTTATATGGGACTGTTTGAGGCAGTTCTATTTGACAACCAGCAGGAAAATATTGAAGCAGTTCCAAAGAGTCTTCCGTTATTCTTTGTATCGGGAGCAATGGATCCGGTGGGAGGCTGCGGCAGCGGCGTAAAGAAGGTATATAATAAATTTGACGCAGCCGGCAAAGAGGATATTACCTGGAAATTATATGACAACGACCGTCACGAAATCTTAAATGAGACAGACCGTGATGTTGTATATCATGATATTCTGGCATGGATGAATGTTCACCTTGCCTGAAAAAGGAGGGAAAAATGAAAAAACATATCAAAAAAATAATGGGAATGGGATTGGCATGTATGCTGTTTCTTGGAGTGCCATTTCAGGCATCCGCAGCAGAAGTGACCGGTACCTTATCGACAGAGACATCCGGGGAAGATGGTGCGGCAGACGGAGCGGATAACAGTTCCGATGCAGCAGCAAATCCGGACAGTGGAGCAGACAGCAGCACGCCGGATGCCGGAGCAGCTGCAGATAACCCGCCGCCAGCCAATGACAAAGCAGATGACAATGTTGTAATCAAGGAAAACGACAAACCATATCTGGCATTGGGCGCAGACTTATCCGAAGACCAGAAGAACACTGTTTTAAGCCTGATGGGAATTGACCCGGCACAGCTTGGTAACTATGACGTAGTAACAGTAAGCAACTCTGAGGAGCATCAGTATCTGGACGCTTATATTCCATCTTCCCAGATTGGAAGCAAGTCCTGGTCCTCCGTTGTGATTGTAAAGAAGGAGAAAGGAAATGGAATCAACATTTCCACAAAGAATATTTCTTATTGTACCGTTGGTATGTATAAAAATGCACTGGTAACAGCAGGGATTGAAGATGCAGATATCATTGTAGCAGGACCGAAAAATATTTCCGGAACTGCTGCGTTGGTTGGCGTATTTAAAGCATATCAGGAAATGACTGGTAAAGAGCTTCCACAGGAAAATGTGGATACCGCATTAAATGAGCTGGTATTAACCGGACAGCTTGAAAGCAGCACCGGAGCAGATGCTGAGTCGGTAGAAGGTCTGGTAGCATACTTAAAACAGCAGATTGCAGAGAATGGCCTCACCGATGATGACAGCATTCGCAAAGCCATTGATGAAGCTGCAGATAAATTTGATGTGACACTGACCGAAGACCAGAAAGCACAGTTATTAGAGCTTTTGAAGAAAATCGGTGATCTGGACCTTGATGTGGACAGTCTTGTAAATCAGGCAAAATCCATTTATGACAAGATTGAAAACCTTGGTGCAGATGGAATCTTTGATAAGATTGGAAGCTTCTTCTCAAATCTGTTTTCATCTATTGCAGATTTCTTTGAGAATCTGTTTAGTTAAGACGGAATCTGTCATTGGCAGTTCAAAACAACTACTGAGATATTCTTGGTAGTTGTTTTTTTTCGCAAGTAACAAGAAAACACATGTTTGCCAAAAAAATCTCCATGTGTTATACTAGCCGCAGGGCTTCTTTTGAAGCAGTTTTTAGAAAGAAAGGATTGGAACAATGGCGAAACAGGAAACATATGATGCAAGCAGTATTTCCGTACTGGAAGGACTGGAAGCTGTCCGGAAGAGACCGGGAATGTATATTGGAAGCGTCTCAAGAAAAGGATTGAACCATTTAATATATGAAATCGTGGATAACTCGGTAGATGAGCATCTTGCTGGTGTATGTGATACCATCCGTGTTACATTAGAGGCAGATGGCTCCTGTACCGTAGAAGATAACGGACGGGGAATTCCGGTGGGAATGCATAAGAAGGGCGTATCGGCAGCCCGTGTGGTATTTTCTACTCTGCATGCCGGCGGAAAATTTGATAATGCAGCATATAAGACCAGCGGTGGTCTTCATGGAGTAGGTTCCTCCGTTGTAAATGCACTTTCTACTTATATGGATGTAGAGATAAGCAGAGATGGTTATGTGCATCATGACCGCTATGAGCGTGGCGTGCCAACGGTAGAGCTGGTAAACGGACTGCTGCCGACAATTGGAAAGACGAAAAAGACCGGAACAAAGATTAATTTCCTGCCGGACCCGGAAATCTTTGAAAAGACAAGATTTAAAGAGGATGAAGTAAAGAGCCGTCTCCATGAGACAGCATATTTAAATCCTGCTTTAACTATTATTTATGAAGATAGACGTGGGGAAGAAGTAGAACATATTGAATATCATGAGCCGGATGGAATCATTGGATTTGTAAAAGAGATGAATCAGAATAATGAATGTCTCCATGATGTCATTTATTATAAAGGAGAATCTGAGGGCATTTCTGTTGAAGTGGCATTCCAGTATACAACAGAATTCCATGAGAATGTGCTGGGCTTCTGTAATAATATTTACAATGCAGAGGGCGGAACCCATCTGACCGGTTTTAAGACAACCTTTACCCAGGTGATTAATTCCTATGCAAGAGAGCTTGGCATCTTAAAAGAAAAGGATGCAAACTTTACCGGAACAGACGTAAGAAATGGAATGACTGCCGTTATTTCTGTGAAACATCCGGACCCAAGATTTGAGGGGCAGACGAAAACCAAGCTTGATAACCAGGATGCGGCAAGAGCCACCGGAAAAGTAACCAATGATGAAATTCAGATGTACTTTGACCGTAACCTGGATACTTTAAAGGCAATTATCGGATGTGCAGAAAAAGCAGCAAAAATCCGTAAGACAGAAGAGAAAGCGAAAACCAATCTTTTAACCAAGCAGAAATTCTCCTTTGATTCCAATGGAAAACTGGCCAACTGCGAAAGCCGTGATGCCTCCAAATGTGAAATCTTTATCGTGGAGGGAGATTCTGCGGGTGGTTCTGCTAAGACTGCAAGAAACCGGATGTTTCAGGCAATTCTTCCGATTCGTGGAAAGATATTAAATGTAGAGAAAGCAAGTATTGATAAAGTATTGGCTAATGCAGAGATAAAAACCATGATTTATGCATTTGGCTGCGGATTTTCCGAAGGATATGGAAATGACTTCGATATCAGCAAGCTTCGTTATGATAAGATAATTATCATGGCAGATGCGGATGTGGATGGAGCACATATTTCAACGCTGCTTCTGACTTTGTTTTACCGGTTTATGCCGGAACTGATTTACGAAGGACATGTCTATATTGCGATGCCGCCTTTGTATAAAGCGATGCCAACTAAGGGAGAAGAGGAATATCTTTATGATGATGCAGCCCTTGCCCGCTATCGTAAGACACACAAAGGCTCCTTTACCTTGCAGCGTTACAAAGGTCTTGGAGAAATGGACGCACAGCAGCTTTGGGAGACAACCTTAAATCCGGAAACAAGGATGTTAAAACAGGTAGAAATCGAAGATGCCAGAATGGCATCGGATGTAACAGAGATGCTGATGGGAACGGATGTACCGCCGCGTCGTAAATTCATCTATGATAATGCAAAGGATGCAGAACTTGACATATAAATTTCTATGAATCCGTAAGGAATTGCTGACGGCATATTTTTATGGATGCACGGGAAATGATAGAAGCAGAAAATCAGGAAGGAATTGGATAGATTATGGAAACGAAAGAACAGATTATCCGCACCGAGTATTCGGAAGTAATGCAGAAATCTTATATCGATTATGCCATGAGCGTTATTATCGCAAGAGCATTGCCGGATGTCAGAGATGGTCTGAAGCCGGTACAGCGAAGAACACTCTATGATATGCACGAACTTGGCATCCGTTATGATAAACCTTATCGTAAATGTGCCCGTATCGTGGGAGATACCATGGGTAAATATCATCCGCATGGTGACAGCTCCATTTATGATGCACTGGTGGTAATGGCACAGGAATTTAAGAAGGGACTGCCACTGGTAGATGGTCATGGTAACTTTGGTTCCATCGAGGGAGATGGAGCGGCTGCAATGCGATATACCGAGGCGCGTCTGCAGAAGATTACCCAGGAAGCGTATCTGGCAGATTTAGATAAAGATGTAGTAGATTTTGTGCCAAACTTTGACGAGACAGAAAAAGAACCGGAAGTACTTCCGGTAAAGGTGCCGAACCTTTTGGTAAACGGAGCTGAGGGTATTGCCGTTGGTATGGCAACCAGCATTCCGCCACATAATTTTGGCGAAGTCATTGATGGTGTCAAAGCATATATGAAGAATCCAGATATTACAACGGAAGAAATGATGAAATATATCAAGGGACCGGATTTCCCGACCGGTGGAATTGTAACCAACCAGGACGAACTGCTTTCCATTTATGAGACTGGAATCGGTAAGATTAAGGTTCGTGGAAAAGTAGAGATTGAAGCAGTAAAAGGCGGAAAAGAGCGCCTGATTATTACGGAAATTCCATACACCATGATTGGAGCCAATATTGGAAAATTCTTAAATGATGTCTACAGTCTGGTGGAGACCAAGAAGACGAATGATATTGTAGATATTTCCAACCAGTCATCCAAAGAGGGAATCCGCATTGTTATCGAACTTCGAAAGGGAGCAGATGCACAGAATCTTTGCAATCTCCTTTATAAGAAGACAAAATTAGAAGATACTTTTGGTGTCAATATGTTGGCAGTAGCAGACGGAAGACCGGAGACTCTGGGACTGGTTCCGATTATCCGCCACCATGTAAAGTTCCAGTATGAGCTTGCTACCAGAAAATATAAGACATTACTGGCAAAGGAACTGGATAAGAAAGAGATTCAGGAAGGCTTAATCCGTGCCTGCGATGTTATTGATTTAATAATTGAAATCTTAAGAGGAAGCCGTAATATCAAGGATGCGAAAAACTGCCTGATGAACGGTGTAACAGAAAATATTAAATTCAAGACAAAAGAATCCGAAAAGAAAGCTTCGAAGTTAAACTTTACAGAACGTCAGGCAACAGCAATTTTAGAGATGCGCCTCTATAAGCTGATTGGTCTGGAAGTGGAAGCATTGATGGATGAGCATAATACCACATTAAAGAATATCGCAGAATACGAAGATATTCTTACCAACCGCAGTACAATGGCGAAGGTAATTATGAAGGAATTAGATGGTCTTAAGAAAAACTATTCCAGAGAACGCCGTACCCGTATCGACAATGTGGAAGCTGCTGTTTATGAAGAAAAGAAGATGGAAGAGATGGAAGTGGTCTTCTTGATGGATCGTTTTGGCTATGCGAAAACCATTGATGTGGCGGCTTATGAGCGTAACAAAGAAGCAGCAGACAGCGAGAACCGTTATGTACTTCATTGTATGAATACCGGAAAAATCTGTATCTTTACCAATACCGGACAGATGCATCTGCTGAAGGTAGTCGATTTGCCGTTTGGAAAATTCCGTGACAAGGGACAGCCGATTGATAATGTAAGTAATTATGACAGCTCTAAAGAGCAGTTGATTTATATCACGGATCTGGCAGCACTGTGTACGCAGAAGCTTTTATTTGGAACGAAGACAGCCATGTTAAAACAGGTGGATGGGAAAGAATTTGACGTAGCAAAACGTACCACAGCTGCCACAAAGCTTGCAGATGATGATGCAGTTATATTCGTAGCACCGGTAGAAGAAAATATGACTATTGTTATGCAGTCGGCAAAGGACATGTTCCTTAGGATTGCAGCAGATACGATTCCTGAGAAGAAGAAGGGGGCAATCGGAGTCTGCGGAATGAAGCTTGCAGCAGGGGATGAACTGACCAACATCTATGCACTGGGTGAGGAAGAACCGCCAGTGGTCATGGTAAAAGATAAAGAAATTGCATTGAACCGGCTTCATATTGGAAACCGTGCAACCAAAGGAGTAAAGAAATAAATTGACATATCAGCAGGCACTTGCATTTGTAGAAGAAACAAAAAAATATGGCAGTATATTAGGACTGGACAGTATCCGGGCACTGATGAAAGAATTGGGCGATGTGCAGGAAGACTTATCTACCATTCATATTGCAGGAACTAACGGAAAAGGTTCCGTTGGAGCAATGCTTCAGGCAGTATTGGAAGAAGCCGGCTTAAAGGTAGGCAGATATAGTTCCCCGGCAGTCTTTTCTTATCGGGAAATCTGGCAGATAAACGGAAAAGCAGTTTCCGAAGAAGTATACGCTGCCTTGATGGAAAAAGTAAAGACAGCCTGTCTTACACTGACAGAAAAAGGACTTCCGCATCCGACCTCCTTTGAGGTAGAGACTGCCGCAGCGTTTTTATATTTTAAAGAAGAAGCCTGTGATGTGGTGTTATTGGAAACCGGCATGGGTGGAAGAGAGGATGCAACCAATCTGATTACCCATCCCATTTGCAGTGTCATTACTTCTATCAGCATGGATCATATGCAGTTCCTGGGAAATACGTTATCAGAGATTGCATCTGCAAAGGCTGGAATCATAAAAGAGAACTGCCCGGTGGTATCTGCATGGCAGGAAGATGCTGTGAAAGAGGTTCTTGTCAAGGAGGCAGAGCGGCTTAAAGCACAGCTGTACCAGCCGAAGAAGGATGCCATAAGAAATCTTTTGTATGATATGAATGGAATGCAGTTTGATTATGTAAGAGAAGATAATTCACAGTGGAAGATAAGACTCCCGTTGACCGGTGCCTATCAGGCAGCCAATGCAGCCTGTGCGCTTAAAGTAATAGAAGTATTGAAAGAGAAAACATTTCCGCAGCTTACCTTATCTGTGATACAAAATGGCTTTCAGAAGGTCTGCTGGAATGGGCGTTTTGAATGTGTTTTAGAGGAACCATTATGCATTCTGGATGGTGCCCATAATGAGGGCGCAGCACTGCAACTTGCAAAAACGCTGGAAAACTGTTTTACAAATCGTAAGATAACCTATATAATAGGGGTGCTTGCTGATAAGGCACATGAGAAGATTTTAAAGATAATGCGTCCTTATTCGGAAACTGTATATGCGGTAACGCCGCATAATGGCAGGGCACTTCCGGCAGAGAAGCTGGCGGAGGAAGCGAAGGCAGCAGGCTATCAAACAGTAATAACAGAACCTTTGATTGAAGATGCGGTAAGACATGCAATTGCTGAGAGCTCGAGAGAAGATGTGGTGCTGATATTTGGCTCCCTGTCATATCTTGCAGAGGCAAAACAGGCTGTCATACAGTATCGGGAAGGACAGAAGAATGATAGATAAAGAGAAAGTGGAAGCAGGTGTACGGCTGATATTAGAAGGCATCGGCGAAGATGTGAACCGGGAGGGCTTACTTGAGACTCCGGATCGTATTGCACGGATGTATGAAGAAATCTTTGGCGGAATGGACATGGATGCCGCAGAGCCTTTAAAGAAAAGATTTCATGCCAGCAATAATGAGATGGTAGTAGAAAAGGATATTACTTTTTATTCTACCTGTGAACATCATATGCTTCCATTTTATGGAAAAGCCCACGTTGCTTATATTCCAAATGGAGAAGTAGTCGGCATCAGCAAGCTGGCAAGAACCGTGGAAATCTATGCAAGACGGCTTCAGATTCAGGAGCAGCTTACGGCACAGGTGGCAGATGCACTGATGGAGCAGTTAAAGCCGAAGGGTGTCATGGTCATGATGGAAGCAGAGCATATGTGTATGACGATGCGTGGTATTAAGAAGCCGGGTAGCAGGACGGTTACTTATGTGACCCGTGGAATCTTTAATGAGGATGAGCGTCTGGTAAATAAATTTTTCCAGATGGTGCGTTAGATATGGTGATGAAATGGAATATGTAGCGAGACTTTTGCATCAGGAGCAATACCGGAAAACCGTAAAGAAAATTGCCCGTCTGGAAGCGGACAGAATCTATTGCAGACATAATATGGAACACTTTATGGATGTGGCACGTCTGGCACAGATTCGCAATTTAAAGGAGCAGCTTGGTTTGGATGAAGAGATGATATATCTTTATGCCCTGCTTCATGATATTGGTCGTATGAAAGAATATGAACAGGGAATCTCTCATGCAGCGGCATCTGCCGAATTTGCAGGAGAGATTTTTGCGACTATAGACTATCCGAAGGAAAAAGGAGATATCATCTGCCAGGCAATTCTGGCACATCGCAGGGAGACCTGCGAGGAGCTGCATGGGGAGAAATTATGGCAGACAGCATTTACACAGCTTATGAAATGGGCGGATAAGGCATCCCGTATGTGCTTTGCCTGTGAAGCAGCAGACAGCTGCAAGTGGAGTGAAGAAGAGAAAAATAAACCGGAGACCTGGTTTTAAGCTGCCAGGAATCCGTAAGAAGCTGTTGGTAGCAGGTTCTACAGGCAGCATAAAAGGAGAAGAAAAATGAGAATAGGCAATCGGACATTTGACACAGCAAATCATACTTATGTAATGGGAATCTTAAATGTAACACCGGATTCTTTTTCGGATGGGGGAAGTTATAACCAGTTAGACCTTGCATTAAAGCATGTAGAAGAAATGATGGCACAGGGGGCAGATATAATCGATGTGGGTGGAGAATCCACAAGACCGGGTTATACAAAGATTTCTGATGAAGAAGAAATTGAGCGTACTGTTCCGGTGGTAGAAGCAATTGTAAGCCGTTTTGATGTGCCGGTTTCCGTAGATACCTATAAAAGTAAGGTGGCAGAGGCTAACCTTGCGGCAGGAGCACATCTTTTAAATGACATCTGGGGACTGAAAGCAGATGATAAAATGGCTGGCGTGATTGCAAAATATGATGCCGCATGCTGTCTGATGCACAACCGCAACGAAGCAGATTATAAGAACTTTATGGAAGATATGAAAAATGATTTACGGGAAACATTACGTCTTGCAAAGGAAGCGGGGATTCGTGAAGATGGTATTATGACAGACCCGGGTGTAGGATTTGGCAAGACTTATGAGAATAATTTAGAAGCTATCCGATGCGTGGGAGAACTGAATGAACTGGGCTATCCGGTGCTGCTTGGCACATCCCGGAAGTCGGTAATCGGTCTGACGCTGGATGTTCCGGCAAAGGAACGCGATACAGCCACAGCAGTAACCAGTGCTTATGCCGTATGGGCACATTGCGGATTTGTCCGCGTACACAATGTGCGTGCTAATGCAGAGGCAATTAAGATGGCAGAAGCAATCAGGGATGGAGGATTACATGGATAAGATTATCATAGAAAATCTTGAACTATTTGCAAATCATGGAGTATTCCCGGAGGAGACAAAGCTTGGACAGAAGTTTCTAATCAATATGGAACTTTATTTACCAACCAGAAAAGCAGGATATTCGGATGATTTGATAGAATCGGTAAATTATGGAGAAGTCAGCCATTTTGTAACAGAATTTCTGACGACACATACCTATAAGCTGATTGAAGCTGCAGCAGAGCAGACAGCACGGGCAGTGTTATTGCATTTTCCATTGATTCAGAAATTAAAATTTTCCATACATAAACCATGGGCACCGGTGGGACTGCCTTTATCAGATGTGGCAGTGGAAATAGAACGGGGCTGGCATAAGGTATATCTTGCCTTTGGTTCCAATATGGGCGACCGGAGAAAATATATTGAAGATGCCATTGAAGAACTGCGGAACTTAGAAGACTGCAAGGTAGGAAAGGTATCTGATATCCTCGAGACAGAACCTTATGGTGGTGTGGCAGAAGGCGCATTTTTCAATGGATGTCTGGAACTTCATACCTTGTATACACCGGAAGAATTATTGGAGAAGCTTCATGCCATAGAAGCTCATGGCAACCGGGAGCGTAAGATGCGCTGGGGCTCAAGAACGATAGACCTTGATATTTTATTTTATGATGATGAAGTGATATCTACCCCGGAACTTACGATTCCGCATATTGATATGGCAAACCGCCTGTTTGTGTTAGAACCGCTGTGTGAAATCGCACCGTATCTCTGGCATCCGGTGTTAAAAAAGACGGTGCTTCAGATGAAACAGGAACTGAAGGGCAGAAAAGACATTGTTTTATTTGATTTGGATGGAACCATTACCAACTCCAAGGAAGGAATAACAAAGTGTGCCCAGTATGCCCTAAAGGTATATGGTATTGATGAACCGGATGCAGATAAGCTTGAATTCTTTATCGGACCGCCACTTAAAAATACTTTTATGGAACATTATGGCATGGATGAAGAGACCGCAGTAGCGGCAGTAGCCCAGTACCGGGAACGCTATCATCCAACAGGTATCTTTGAATGCAGCCTTTTTGATGGCGTTGAGGATGCTTTGAAATCTCTCAAGCGAAAAGGCTATCGTATTGGACTGGCATCCAGCAAGCCGGAAGAATCCTGCCGGCGTATTTTGGAGCATTTCCACATCCTCTCCTATTTTGATGAAGTGGTGGGAGCCACAATGGATGGCAGAATAGACAGCAAATATGAGGTGCTGCAGGAAACGATAAAGCGGATGCATATTTATGATACCACCGAAGCAGTATTGATTGGAGATACCAGATTTGATGTGTCAGGAGCCAAAGAAGCACATATGGACTGCATCGGTATCACTTATGGATTCGGAACGAAAGAAGAGTTGCAGGAGGCTGGTGCAAAAGCAATCTGTGACAGTATTGAGGAGGCGGCAGAATATATTGAAAGATTATAAGCTACTTCGCATCTGGGAAGTGATTTATCCCATCGGTATTTATTTTGTAGTAACAAATGTTGTGATGTTTGTGTTAAATCTCGTGCATACAATGACCAATGAAAATTATATGATTTATCAGATTATTGCAACGGTGATAGCATTTCCTTTTATCTATGCTTTCTATCGGAAAGAGGATGGCGGGAAAATGGCAAATCTGCCACGAACCATTTTATTTGCAGCAGCTGCAGGCTTATTTGGCGTAGTGTTAAATAATCTTATCGGATATACCGGCTTAAAAGAAACATCACAGAGCTATCAGGAAGTAAGTGCTGCTTTTTACGGCAGTACTCTGGCATTAGAAATCCTTGGAACCTGTATTATAATTCCGTTCTTAGAGGAACTTCTTTACCGTGGCATCGTTTACCAGCGTTTGAAAGCATTTTTGGGAGTGAAGACGGCAATTGTATTATCGGCAGTAATATTTGGAGCCATGCATTTTAATCTGGTGCAGTTCCTGTATGCCACAGCGGTAGGACTCTTGCTGGCAGTCATCATGGAACAGGAAGGGCTTGGCGCAGCCATGGCAGCCCATATGGTAACGAATCTGGTATCGGTACTTCGAAGCGAGACAAAGCTGTTTCATTTCATGGATGCATCCATGACGGGAAGCGTCATATGCACCGTGGTGGAGAGCGTGCTGATAGTGGTGTTACTGGTGCTGGCTTTCCGTGGTGGAAAAGAGAAGTAAAATCTGGTTAATTGAATAAATTGTAAAAATAAAAGGAATCTAATTTTGATAAAATTCCCCTTTGGTAGATAAGGTAAATGTTCTTAGTCTACTTAAGGGGAATTTTTTTGAAAAAATGGAGAGAAACTGGAAATATGAGAAGCTAAAAAGGTAGAAGATATTTGTTGATGGATATGATAACAATCCTGGATTGCTTGTTGACGACTGTACCCTAATAGGGTATAGTCTAGATAGAAAAAATAATAGAACTGGAAGGTACACTATATTATGAAAGAAGATACAATACTGGTGGAAATAACAAAGATGAGAAAGGAAACTGGATTAAGTCAGAGCCGGTTTGCAGCATACTTTGGAATACCAACAAGAACGTATCAAAAATGGGAACAGAAAGAAAATACGCCAGCTCCATATATTCCGGAAATGATGAGTTATATACTTCATCTTGAGAAAAGAGTAAAGGAGTTGGAGGAGAGACTTTCTAAGTATGAAGAACCGGGGAAAGATGTTGCAGAGGTCCAATAGAATAGAAAAATTTGTGGATGATGTAAAAAGTATTACAAGATTGGATGATTTTGGAAAGTATTTAACTTTTTTATTGGAATTAAATATTTATACATTAAATGTGAACCGAAATTTTTTCGATATTTCGTTAATTCGGAAAGAGGATGGATGTTATTTATATTGCCCGATATTTAATAACGAAACAGCATATCTTTCGGATACGCAAAACAAATATCCATTAGAAAAGAATATTAATACACTTATAGCCGAGGTATGTAATAAAATCTATTCAAGAATATGTGAAATAGATGAACATCAGAAAATAATACATCCAGAGTTTTGCTGGGATGATGTCAGAACAGAATGTTTTTAATGGCAAGGTATAAAAGGCATATATGTGAGTGCAACTAATTTTAGTTGCATCTGCTGTGAGCAGGGAGTATAATATAAAAGGAGAAGAAATTTATGAGCAGAAAGGATAAATTATTAGAGAAACTTTTGCAGAAGCCAAAAGATTTTACCTTTGATGAAATGGTATCATTACTTTCCTATTTGGGATATGAATTAAAACAGGGAGGCACTGGTTCAGGGGTAAAATTTATAAAGGATGGTTCTAATGAAGTGATAAATTTTCATAGACCTCATCCTAATGGGACATTAAAACGCTATATTTTAGACCAGGTGATTGAAAAACTAAGAAAGGATGGCGTATTATGAGTGACTTACTATCATACAAAAATTATAATGGTACAGTAGAGTTTTCGAAAGAAGATAATTGTTTATTTGGTAAAGTAATCGGTATTAAATCGCTGATTTCCTATGAAGGGGCATCCGTAAAGGAATTAGAGCAGGATTTCCATAATGCAGTGGATGAATATCTTGAGGATTGTAAGGAGAGAAATATTGAGCCAGAGCAACCTTATAAGGGGACTTTTAATGTAAGAATTAGTCCGGAATTGCATAGAACTATTGCAATCTATGCTATGGAGCATGGAAAAAGTTTAAATGCTGCGGTGGAAGAGGCAATCGACAATATGGTTAAGCTGTAGTATTTGTTATATTATAATTGACAAAAAAGAAAAGCTGATGGGAGGAATCATTATGAAGAAAAGATTAGCGATGATTGTAACAATGTTGATGGTAACAGTAAGTATGGCAGCCTGCGGCGGGAAAAAAGATACTACCGCTGATAAGGAATCTGTTATAAATACAGAAGCTACCGAAGAGGTGGCAGAGACAGAAGAGCCGGAAACGGAAGAATTGGAAGCAGCTACAGAGACAGAAGAGCCGGAAACAGAGGCAGTTGCAGAGCAGGAGACCACTGGAAAACTGGAGAGTAATACTTCCAGTGCAGAGAATACTGCAGCACAGCCATCTGACAATAATACAAGCAAATCAAATAAGAGCAACAGCAATTCCGGTAATAAGGCAAGTGCAGGCAGCACTGCATCAGCCGGAACAACGACCAGTAATGCCGGTGGAACAACTGGAAACAGTAATAACACCAATACTTCTGACAATAGTGCAGCTCCGGCACATGTTCATACCTGGGTGCTGCATGAGGGCAGCGGTCATTATGAGACACAGGTTGTTAAAGAAGCCTGGGACGAGCCTATTTATGAGACAAGGGAAGTAACTCGTTGTAGCACATGCAACGTAGATATGTCTACATGGTCTGAGGAACAGATTTTTGAACATCTTGATGCGCATATATATGCAAACGAATCTAAAGGTGGGTATTATAGCACAGGTGAAAGAGTACAAATAGGAACACAACATCATGATGCAGAAACAAAGCAGGTATGGGTACAGGATGTGGCACCTTATGCACAGTGTAGCGGATGTGGAGAAATTGGACCAGTAGGTTCCGGCATATCCATTAATTAATGAAATAGATTTTGTATAAAGATGGTAAGAGAAGGATTCAAGGTGATTTTACTTTGAGTCCTTTTTTTATAGATATTTGTACCGAAATCCGGTACGTATAGCTTAGTGGAAGGGAGGATAGAAAACAAAATATAAAGGTAACTGGGAACTGATAATGCTATCGGTTCTTTTTTTGTGCGTGTAATGAGGAAAAGTCTGTACTTGTACAGGACTTTGACGAATACCGTAACATCTTGTGAAAAGTATTTTCACAAGGATATGCTTTCTTTTAGCAAATGGAAGGAGGAAAACGGAAAGTATGAAGAAATTTAGCGTAAAACAGAAGTTAAAAGCGTTCATGGCTGCAGCATTATGTGTCTGTATGGCAGCCAGTCCGCTGACTGTTTTTGTGGAAAGTTTACCGGAGCAGGAAGAATCGATTCTTTCAGATAACTTTGATGAACTGGTACGCAAGGCGGAAGAAGAAAACAAAGAGCATGAAGCGGAGCAGATTGCTCTTAACAGTGCCGATGAGGGATTGGTAGTTAAAACTTATGCCTCTGGAAACTATGATTTTAATGTAGATTTAACCGTAGGAAAGACGATTAATTACAATGGCTATCAGACACACCAGTATAGTCTTTCGGATGGAACTGTAGTTTATTGTCTGGAACCAAGTAAAGCAAATCCGAGCAATGGACAATATACCCCTTCGGTATCCAATGATGCATTGCTTTCAGCAGTAGCCTACTATGGATATGGTGGACCGGGATATGAAAGTGATAAGGGTGTGTATAACATGCTGCAGGAGAATGTTCGTCCTTATACTTATGTAATTACCCATATGGCTTTATCCTGGGTATATGATGGCTGCAGTGATGATTCTGATGCCTTTAAGGGGAATGCAGTTACCGCAGATGGTATTAAAAACATGGTAAACCTTCCCAGGAAATCCCAGTACAACTGAGAAACAATTCAGACACAATTTAAAATGGCAGGCAAATTCAAAAGGCTTATGAAAAAATATTTTCAACAAAAAACACGTTGAATTGTTTTGATAAGCCTTTTTTATATGCAAAAAAAAGATAAATATAAATACAATAAAAGAATATAAAATGAATTGTCTAATAATCAGACAATAGCAAGAAAAAAACTATTGCAAAGTATATTATGCCGGGTGTAAACTTAGTTCAGAAAATAAAAGCACTTTAAAGCAGCAGAGTGCAGGTAACAAAGTAAGACAGAAAATAAAGAGAAAGCAGAAAGGGAACGATTATGACAGAACAGTGGAATGAAAGTACAGCAGTAGCACAGGGTATGTATAATCCGAATTTTGAACATGATAACTGCGGTATCGGAGCTGTGGTAAACATCAAAGGTATCAAATCCCATGCAACGGTAGAAAATGCTTTAAAAATCGTAGAGAACTTAAAGCACAGAGCTGGTAAGGATGCAGAAGGAAAAACCGGTGACGGTGTTGGTATTCTGCTTCAGGTATCACACAAATTTTTCTCCAAGGTAGCAAAGGAATCAGATATTGAACTTGGTGGAGAAAGAGATTACGGTGTCGGAATGTTTTTCTTCCCACAGGATGAGCTGAAACGGAATCAGGCAAAGAAAATGTTTGAGGTTATCGTGGAAAAGGAAGGAATGAAATTCTTAGGATGGAGAAAAGTTCCGACTGACCCGGATAAACTGGGACAGAAAGCAGTAGACTGTATGCCATATATCATGCAGGGATTTGTAAAACGTCCAGCTGAAGTAGCCAAGGGACTTGATTTTGACCGCCGGCTGTATGTGGCAAGACGGGTATTCGAGCAGTCCAATGATGACACTTATGTAGTATCCCTTTCCAGCCGAACCATCGTATATAAGGGAATGTTTTTAGTAGACCAGCTGCGTCAGTTCTTTGCAGACCTTCAGGATAAAGATTATGAATCTGCAATCGCAACCGTACACTCCAGATTCTCAACCAACACCAATCCAAGCTGGGAGAGAGCACATCCGAACCGTTTCATCGTACATAACGGAGAGATTAATACCATCAAAGGTAATGCAGATAAGATGCTTGCCCGTGAAGAGACCATGGAGTCCGAAGAACTGAAAGGGGAACTGCAGAAAGTCCTTCCGGTTATTAATTCCGAAGGTTCTGACTCAGCAATGTTAGATAATACCTTAGAGTTTCTGGTAATGAGTGGAATGGATTTACCACTGGCAGTTATGATTATGATTCCGGAGCCATGGGCAAATAACAATACCATGTCCCAGAAGAAGAAAGACTTCTATCAGTACTATGCAACCATGATGGAGCCGTGGGATGGACCAGCCTCCATTCTTTTCTCTGATGGAGATGTCATGGGAGCTGTTCTTGACCGTAATGGATTAAGACCTTCCAGATATTATATTACCGATGATGACCAGCTGATTCTTTCTTCCGAGGTCGGAGTACTTGATATTGATCCGACCAAGATTGTTGTAAAAGAAAGACTTCGTCCGGGTAAAATGCTCTTAGTAGATACCATCCAGGGAAGAGTCATCAATGATGATGAATTAAAAGAGTATTACGCAAGCAAACAGCCTTATGGTGAATGGCTTGACCGTAACCTGATTAAACTGGAGGATTTAAAGATTCCAAATCAGCGTGTTCCGGAATATACCAAAGAAGAGCGTCAGAGAATGCAGAAAGCATTCGGTTATACTTACGAATCACTACGTGAAGCAATCCTTCCGATGGCATTAAACGGAGGAGAAGGAACTTCTGCAATGGGTATTGATACTCCGCTGGCAGCACTGGCAGGAGACCATCAGCCACTGTTTAATTATTTCAAACAGTTATTTGCACAGGTAACAAACCCGCCAATTGATTCCATTCGTGAGAAAGTGGTTACATCCACTACCGTATATATCGGAGAGGATGGTAACCTGCTGGAAGAAAAGGCGATTAACTGTCAGGTATTAAAGGTAGATAACCCGATTCTTACCAACACAGATTTGATGAAAATTAAAAATATGAAAGTAGAAGGATTCAAGGTTGTGGTTCTTCCTACTACCTATTATAAGAATACAAGCCTGGAAAAAGCATTGGATCATCTGTTTGTAGAAGCAGACCGTGCATACCGTGACGGTGCAAATATCCTGATTCTTTCCGACCGTGGCATTGATGAGAACCATGTGGCAATCCCATCCCTTCTGGCAGTATCCGGTTTGCAGCAGCATCTGGTAAAGACCAAGAAGAGAACTGCAGTTGCCATGATTCTGGAATCCGGTGAACCAAGAGAAGTACATCATTTTGCAACATTGCTTGGTTATGGTGCCTGTGCAATCAACCCATATCTGGCACAGGATACCGTAAAACAGTTAGTAGACGAGCATATGTTAGACAAGGATTACTATGCAGCAATCCATGATTACAATCAGGCAATTATCAGTGGTATCGTAAAAATTGCTTCCAAAATGGGTATTTCAACCATTCAGTCTTATCAGGGTTCTAAGATTTTTGAGGCAATTGGTATTGACTCTGCAGTAATCGATAAATATTTCACAAATACCGTAAGCCGTATCGGTGGAATTACACTGGAAGACATTGCAAAAGACGTAGATACTCTGCACTCTGCAGCCTATGATCCATTGGGATTAGAGACAGACCTTACCTTAGACAGCAAGGGACGTCACAAAATGAGAAGCGGAGCGGATGTTCACCTTTATAATCCGGCAACCATCCACCTTTTACAGGAATCAACCAAACGTGGAGATTACAACCTTTTCAAACAGTACACAGACCTTGTGAACAGTGAAGAACGTGATGCCAATATTCGTGGACTGATGGATTTCAATTTCCCAAAAAAAGGTGTTCCGATTGAAGAAGTAGAAAGCGTAGATTCTATTGTAACAAGATTTAAAACAGGTGCGATGTCCTATGGTTCTATTTCCAAGGAAGCCCATGAAACACTGGCAATTGCCATGAACCATTTACATGGTAAATCCAATACCGGTGAGGGTGGAGAAGATCCGGACCGTATCGCAAGTAAACATACAAGCTTAGACAGATGTTCTGCAATCAAGCAGGTAGCGTCCGGCCGGTTTGGTGTAACCAGCCGTTACTTAGTCAGTGCAGAAGAGATTCAGATTAAGATGGCACAGGGTGCAAAACCTGGTGAAGGTGGACACCTTCCGGGCAAGAAAGTATATCCTTGGATTGCAAAGACAAGACTTTCCACACCGGGTGTATCCTTGATTTCACCGCCACCTCATCATGATATCTACTCCATCGAGGATTTGGAGCAGTTAATTTACGATTTGAAGAATGCCAACCGTGATGCAAGAATTTCCGTAAAACTGGTATCAGAAGCAGGTGTGGGTACAGTCGCAGCCGGTGTTGCCAAAGCAGGAGCGCAGGTAGTATTGATTTCTGGATATGACGGTGGTACCGGTGCAGCACCAAGCAGTTCTATCCATAATGCAGGACTTCCTTGGGAACTTGGACTTGCAGAGACACACCAGACTCTGATTATGAACGGACTTCGTAATAAGGTAAGAATCGAGACAGACGGTAAGCTGATGAGCGGCCGTGATGTAGCAATTGCTGCATTGCTTGGAGCAGAAGAGTACGGATTTGCAACTGCACCGCTGGTAACCATGGGATGCGTGATGATGCGTGTATGTAATCTGGATACCTGCCCTGCCGGAATCGCAACACAGAATCCGGAGCTTCGGAAACGTTTCGCGGGAAAACCGGAATATGTAGAAAACTTCATGCGGTTTATTGCAGAAGAATTAAGAGAAATCATGGCGAAGTTAGGCTGCCGTACCATTGATGAAATGGTAGGAAGAAGTGACCTTCTCCGGGTAAGAGAGGATTTGACAGACCGGGAAAAAGAAATCGACCTTTCCAAGATTTTGAATAACCCGTTTGCAGGACCAAAGGAGAAAGTTACATTTGATCCAAAACATGTATACGATTTCGAACTGGAGAAGACCAAGGACGAAACTGTACTGTTAAAACAGCTTTCTTCTGCACTGGATAAGAAACAGAAGAGAAGCATTGATGTGGAAGTAAGCAATACAGACCGTTCCTTTGGTACCATCTTTGGTTCCGAGATTACAAAGAAATATGACGATACTTTAGAGGAAGATACCTTTATCGTAAAATGTACCGGTGCCGGCGGACAGAGCTTTGGCGCATTCATTCCAAAGGGACTTACCTTAGAACTGGTAGGAGATTCCAACGATTACTTCGGAAAAGGACTTTCTGGTGGAAAACTGGTTGTCTACGCTCCGGCAGGTGTGAAATATAAGAAGGATGAAAATATCATCATCGGTAACGTAGCACTTTACGGTGCAACCAGTGGTAAAGCATTTATCAGTGGTGTGGCAGGAGAACGTTTCTGCGTACGAAATTCCGGAGCTTCTGCAGTAGTAGAAGGTGTCGGTGACCATGGATGTGAATACATGACCGGTGGCCGTGTGGTTATCCTTGGTAAGACTGGTAAAAACTTTGCAGCCGGAATGAGCGGTGGTATCGCTTATGTATTAGATGAGGACAACGACCTTTATACCAGAATCAATAAGGAAATGGTATTCTCAGAAGAAGTCGGAAACAAATACGATGTTATGGAATTAAAAGATATGATTAAAGAACACGTAGCTTTGACCAATTCTGAAAAGGGAAAAGAAATCTTAGATAACTTCAGTGAGTATCTGCCGAAGTTCAAGAAAGTAATTCCATACGATTATAACCGTATGTTAATGGCAATTGTTCAGATGGAAGAAAAAGGATTGTCTTCCGAACAGGCACAGATTGAAGCATTTTATGCGAATACAAGAAATTAAGGAGGGGACGCAAAATGGGAAAACCAACAGGATTTATGGAATATGACAGAGAGAATGCAGCAGCGGTTGCACCAAAGGAGCGTATCAAGAACTTTAACGAGTTCCATACCCCTCTCTCAAAAGAAAAACAAAGAGTACAGGCAGCACGTTGTATGAACTGCGGCGTGCCGTTCTGCCAGGCTGGTATGAATATCATGGGAATGACCAGCGGATGTCCGCTGCATAACCTGGTACCGGAGTGGAATGACCTTTTGTATACCAACAACTGGGAGCAGGCATATAACCGTCTGACCAAGACCAACAACTTCCCGGAATTTACCTCAAGAGTATGTCCGGCACTTTGTGAAGCAGCCTGTACCTGTGGACACTGGGAAGACCCGGTAACCTGTAAGGCAAATGAGCATGGAATCATTGAAAATGCCTATGAAAAAGGATATGCTGCAGCAAAACCTCCAAGAGTCCGTACCGGAAAGAAGGTTGCAATCATCGGTTCCGGTCCTGCCGGACTTGCAGCAGCAGACCAGTTGAATAAAAGAGGACATTCCGTTACCGTATTTGAAAGAGATGACCGTGTCGGTGGACTTTTGATGTATGGGATCCCGAATATGAAGCTGGAAAAATGGGTTATTGACCGTAAGATTAATATAATGAAAGAAGAGGGTGTCGAGTTTATTACCAATGCCAATGTTGGAAAAGATATCAAGCCGGCAAAACTCTTAAAAGAATATGACCGTGTCATCTTAGCCTGTGGAGCGAAGAATCCAAGAGACATCAAAGCTCCGGGCAGAGATGCAGAAGGCATTTACTTTGCAGTAGATTTCTTAAAGGCAACTACCAAGAGCCTTTTAGATTCCGAGCTTAAAGATAACAAATATATTTCTGCCAAGGGAAAGAAAGTAGTTATCATCGGTGGCGGAGATACCGGAAATGACTGTGTCGGAACTTCTATCCGTCACGGCGCAGCCAGTGTCATCCAGCTTGAAATGATGCCAAAAGCACCGGATGAGCGTGCAGAGAACAACCCATGGCCGGAGTGGCCAAGAGTCTGCAAGACAGACTACGGTCAGGAAGAAGCAATTGCCATGTTCGGTTCCGACCCTCGTATTTACCAGACAACCGTAAAAGAGTTCTTAAAAGACAAGAACGGTAAGCTCTGCGGATTAAAAACCGTAAAATTAGAGGGCAAAAAGGATGAAAAGACCAGACGGATGCAGATGGTGGAAGTACCGGGCTCTGAAAGCAAGTTAGATTGTGATCTGGTTCTGATTGCAGCAGGATTCCTTGGAACGGAAGATTACATTGCCAAAGCGTTCGGCGTAGACTTAAATGCCAGAACCAATGTGGCAACAGAAGCCGGTCATTACAAGACCAACGTGGAAAATGTCTTTGCAGCAGGAGATATGCATCGTGGACAGTCCCTGGTTGTATGGGCAATCCGTGAAGGAAGAGAAGCAGCCCGTGAAGTAGACGAAAGTCTGATGGGATATTCTTATCTTTCCGTACAGTAATGAAAATTACAATATAATGATAGAAGAAAGTCGTCTGACTATGGTGCACCGGAGGGTGAGCTGTGGCAGGCGGCTTTTTCGTGGTTGACACATTCTGCTTTTGGGGCATAAAATAACCCTTGTGACAAAAAGAGCGAGAAGAAAACAGCGAAAGGACATAAAGAGAATGAGCAGGAAAGCAGTATTTTTTGATATTGATGGAACATTGTGGGACGAGCATTTTGTGATACCGGAGAGCACAAAGGAAGCAATCCGGAAGCTGCGGGAAAATGGACATCTGGCATTTCTCTGCAGCGGAAGAACCAGAGCATTTATTCAGGATGAAAGATTGCTGGCACTGGGATTCGACGGAATTGTGGCAGGCTGCGGTACCTGGATAGAGATGGATGGAAAAACACTTTTTTATAAAAAATTAGAACAGGAATTGATAGAGGATACCATACATATATTAAAAGAGTATGGAATTCCTACGGTATATGAGGGAAGCCAGAATTTGTATATGGATCTGGAAGAATTTGAAGAAGACCCTTATGGCTTGAGACTAAAAGAGACATTGGGAGAGGATTTGCTGCCGGTAACGGGAAATGAAGCAATTATGGAAATCAGTAAGTTTTCCTGCTCCACACCGGATGATGCTTATCTTAAGGTACTTTCCCATCTGGAAGAGAATTTCACACCGCTGGTGCATGATGCGGCATGCGCAGAGTTTATTCCAAAAGGATTTTCCAAAGCGTCCGGCATCGAAAAAACCTGTGAGCTTCTTGGTATTGAGAAAGAAGATACCTATGCATTTGGAGACAGTATCAATGATGTGGAAATGTTAAAGCATGTGCAGCATGGAATTGCCATGGGAAATGGTACCAAAGCAGCAAAAGAAGCAGCGGATTATATCACAGCACCATTGCACGAAGACGGCATTTATAAGGGATTGGAGCATTTTGGACTGATTTCATAAACAAATCTAAAAAAAGTATTAAATCGTTACAAAATGCAGAAAGTGAGAAAACGAGAGGAAAAACGAGATATTAAGAGTAAATGTAAGGAAACGAGAGAAAAATAAAAAATGGTCAGGCTTGCGAAAAAGAGACGCAGAAACTATTATATGACTATCGGTTAGCACTCTACTTGAATGAGTGCTAATAAAAAAGAAAGAAAACAAAGAGACCGAATCAAGGAGGCAATGAATCATGAAATTAGTACCATTATCAGACAGAGTTGTATTAAAACAGTTAAAAGCAGAGGAAAAAACCAAATCCGGAATTATCTTAGCAAGTGCTGCACAGGAGAAACCACAGGAAGCAGAAGTAATCGCAGTTGGTCCTGGCGGAGTGGTAGATGGCAAAGAAGTTACCATGCAGGTAAAAGAAGGACAGAAGGTTATTTATTCTAAATATGCCGGAACAGAAGTAAAACTGGATGGCGAAGAATATATCATCGTAAAGCAGAATGATATTCTTGCAGTAGTAGAATAATCGAATTGATAATTGGTAAATAAAACAAATAATAAAATAGGAAAATAGAAGAAAGAGGTAAGAAATTATGGCAAAGGAAATCAAATATGGAACAGAAGCCAGAACAGCATTAGAGGCTGGAGTTGATAAACTGGCAAATACAGTCAGAGTAACAATCGGACCAAAAGGAAGAAACGTTGTACTGGATAAATCATATGGCGCTCCATTAATCACAAACGATGGTGTTACCATTGCAAAAGAAATCGAATTGGAAGATGCATTCGAAAATATGGGCGCACAGCTTGTAAAAGAAGTAGCAACCAAGACCAATGACGTCGCCGGTGATGGTACTACAACAGCAACTGTTCTTGCACAGGCAATGATTCAGGAAGGAATGAAGAACTTAGAGGCTGGTGCAAACCCAATCGTTTTAAGACGTGGTATGAAGAAAGCAACTGAAAAAGCAGTTGAAACAATCGCAGCAATGTCTTCTAAAGTAACCGGAAAAGACCAGATTGCAAAAGTTGCATCTATTTCCGCAGGTGATGAAAGCGTTGGCAACATGGTAGCAGACGCAATGGAAAAAGTTTCCAATGATGGTGTTATTACCATTGAAGAGAGCAAGACCATGCAGACAGAGCTTGACCTGGTAGAAGGTATGCAGTTTGACCGTGGATACATTTCCGCATATATGTGCACAGATATGGATAAGATGGAAGCAGTTTTAGATGAGCCGTACATCTTAATTACCGATAAGAAAATCAGCAACATTCAGGAAATCCTTCCACTGTTAGAACAGATTGTTCAGTCCGGTTCCAGACTTCTTATCATTGCTGAAGATATCGAGGGTGAAGCTTTAACTACATTGATTGTAAATAAACTGCGTGGAACATTTAACGTTGTAGCAGTAAAAGCTCCAGGATATGGCGACAGAAGAAAAGAAATGTTAAAAGATATCGCTATCCTTACCGGTGGTCAGGTAATTTCAGAAGAAGTTGGCCTGGAATTAAAAGATGCTACTATGGCACAGCTTGGCCGTGCAAAATCTGTTAAGGTTAAGAAAGAGAACACCGTTATCGTTGATGGTGAAGGAAATAAAGAAGAAATCCAGGCAAGAATCGGCCAGATTCGTGCACAGCTTGAAGAGACAACATCTGAATTTGATAAAGAAAAATTACAGGAAAGACTTGCAAAACTGGCAGGTGGCGTAGCAGTTATCCGTGTTGGTGCTGCAACAGAGACAGAAATGAAAGAAGCAAAACTTCGTATGGAAGATGCTTTGAATGCAACAAGAGCAGCAGTCGAAGAAGGAATCATCGCAGGTGGCGGTTCTGCATACATCCATGCATCCAAAGAGGTTGCAAAGCTTGCTGAGACATTGGAAGGTGATGAGAAGACCGGTGCAAAGGTTATCTTAAAAGCATTGGAGGCTCCATTGTATTACATTTCCGCAAATGCAGGCCTCGAAGGTGCAGTTATTATTAATAAAGTAAAAGAGTCCGCTCCTGGTATCGGATTTAATGCAGCAACAGAAGAATATGTAGATATGGTAGAAGCTGGTATCCTTGACCCGGTTAAGGTTACAAGAAGTGCTTTGCAGAATGCAACATCTGTAGCATCTACATTACTTACAACGGAATCTGTTGTAGCAAATATCAAAGAAGATGCTCCTGCAATGCCGGCAGGAAACCCAGGTATGGGAATGATGTAATAAGAAAATAAAATATATTACTGAAAAGTAAGGATAGAGAGCTCCTGGCTGCGGATAATGCAGTCAGGAGTTTTACTATGCAGTTTTTTTCCTGATGTTAGTTTTTTTGGGGCAGTTGTTTTGATTTGCAAAATATGTTACAATTATTTCATTGTGTAACATGAAGTCTGAATAGCAAGGAGGAAGAAAAATGGGAAAGGTAGTTATTCTTACAGACAGTTCCAGTGGAATTCGTCAGGCAGAAGCGCAGCAGTTAGGGATTAGCGTATTACCAATGCCTTTTTTTATAAATGGTGAAACACTGTTTGAGGATATCAATCTGACACAGGATACATTTTATGAGCATCTGACAGATGGAGCAGAGATTTCAACATCCATGCCGGCAGTAGGAGACCTTACAGACCGTTGGGATGAGCTTTTAAAAGAATATGATGAAATAGTATACATTCCTTTATCCAGTGGATTGAGCAGTTCCTGTGAGACAGCAACAGCATTATCTTCAGATGAAGAGTATGAGGGCAAGGTTTTTGTAGTAAACAATCAGAGAATTTCTGTAACACAGAAACAGTCCGTATTTGATGCAATCAGGCTGGCAGAGAGTGGCAAGAGCGGAAAAGAGATTAAAGATATTTTAGAGGATGCAAAATTCCAGTCCAGCATTTATATCATGGTAGATACCCTTTACTATCTGAAAAAAGGTGGAAGAATTACACCGGCAGCAGCAGCACTGGGAACATTGTTGAAATTAAAACCGGTATTACAGATTCAGGGTGAAAAGCTGGATGCTTTTGCAAAAGCCAGAACGGTAAAGCAGGCAAAAAGCATTATGATAAAAGCAGTAAAAGATGACTATGCATCCCGCTTTAAGGAGTGTCAGGATGAGATGCAGCTTTGTATTGCATACACTGGAGATATAAGTGCAGCGATGGAATTCCACAAAGAAGTGGAAGCAGAATTTGGGATTACAGACATTATGATGGATCCGCTTTCTTTAAATGTATCCTGCCATATTGGACCGGGAGCATTAGCACTTGCCTGTGCAAGAAAATTATAAGATTTAAAGTGTAAATTCTCGGTAAAATTGATTGACCAACCACAAAATATTGTGTAAAATTGAAATAGTTTAACTCGTTAATGCATAAAAGCAAGTAACATATCATGGTAAAACCAAGGAGGAAAATGAAAATGGCATTTTGTGGAAATTGTGGCACACAAGTGGGTGATGATGCAGATTTTTGCCCGAATTGTGGCCAGAAATTAAAAGGGGAGATGGAACAGCCGGCAGAGCAGGCAGCACCAGTACAGGAACAGCCGGCAGAGCAGGAAACACCGGTACAGGAACAGCCGGCAGAA
>ERZ779940.45-NODE-45-length-38427-cov-2.78177_pt1 | contig 38427 bp, 38 predicted proteins | sample MGYA00511063_ERZ779940 | MGnify/ENA primary metagenome ERZ779940 (study PRJEB29588, sample SAMEA2146682) | human gut metagenome | biome: human gut; feature: human-associated habitat; material: faeces | place: Denmark | collected 2008/2010 ...
TTGCTCCTAAACTTCAATCAATGAAATTTATTTTTTTACAGCCCCCTTATTAAAAATTATTTAGTTTCATTTACAATGTTTTTCTTTTTGTTTTGTGTTAGATATTCTTTAGATAACATCTTGTGATCAAAACATAAATTAACAATACAAGCAACTACAAGACCTGCTAAAACTGATAGTGCAAATGAAACAGTAATGCTTAAACCACCAGTACCTACAACCTTAGATGCATCATTATAATATACATTATAATTTTCAATAGCTTTAAGATAGCAATTCTTATAATCTGTAGTTAATTCAGCTAATTTAGTTCTAAAAGAAGTTAATCTAGCTTCAAAATTAGCTTTCAATTCAGGTGTATATGTTTCAGATGAGTTTAAATATCTATCAATAACTTCAATTTCTTGATTAATATCAACATTTCTTTGTGTCAAAGTAATAATAGCATTATTATATGTTGTTAAATCTAGTGTTTGTAAAGAAGATGTTGAGGTAGCTTTTTCAATAAGTGAATTTCTATCATCAATAAGCTGGTCAAGCTTTGCTTGATTAGATTTTAACTCCAGTGTTAAGTTATATTTTTGTGTTTCAAGCGTATTTCTATATCCGTCAAGATCTTTAATATAACCATTTTGTTGAACTTCATCACTTAGCATTGCTAATTGATTATTATTAAAATATAAATTGATTTCACTAACTCTACTTGACAATTTCTTACCATCAATTACTAAATCACCATAAGTTGATATTAATGATTCGTATCCTGATAAAATCATATTTTCTTGATTAGTCAAATAATTAATTTGACTTGAATAAATATTAGATGAATCGAATAAAGTTAAATTCTCATCAAATACAATTTCAGAAACCATTGAATTACTTTTTAAAATTGGATAATTAATTAAATCAATGATAAATGATTTTGCAGTATTATAATCTGGAAAATACTTTGCAGCAAAAGTTAAAGTATAATGTGATGTAATATACTCAGTTTCTTCTTTTTCATCTTCCGCTTTATTTACTGTAATTCCTTCTGTAATAATCATAGCATTATGTGCAACAATCTTATCAACATCGACATTAGAATACTTAACTTCATTAGAATTTTTAACATCTTCTAATAAATTAACCAGGTCTAAAGTATTAAATGGCGATCCATCTGAATAATGTCCATTTGCAATATTAATATCCGAATATTTAAATTTTGCAACATATGTTTTACTATTTTTATTATATCCTAATGTAATAAATATAAATACAACAATTAAAGTAGTAATTCCTACTATTAATAGTCTTATTTCATTATGAAACATCGCTCTAAAAATTTGTCCTAAAGTAACTCCCTCATCTTCAATATTATCATTTTGTTCAGCCATAAATACTACCTCTTTCTTATGCTAAAATATGTCTAAATTATACCTTAAATACTAAAATGTGTCAATGTTTAGTGTTTTTGTACAGTCAAACTATCATATATTTGATTTATTTATACATATTGAACTATTAAATGTCAGATAGAGAATTTTTTATTTAATGAAATCGATTAAAAAATATAAAAAAAGCCAGGAAAAATAACATTTTTCCTGATTTTTTTATTTCAAAAACTATAAATAACTAAATAGTTCTTTTTTTACAATCTATTAAATTAAAAAATAATGAATAGTTTCATAAGTAAGAATTATTTTAAATTAATTAAAAAAATTAATTATTCTATGAAAGGAAGAGATTATATATGAAAAATAAATTAAAAATAATAATTACTATCGGAACACTAATACTTGATGCATATGGAGATAGTACGAAGTTTTCATTTTTCTTTAATTGCCTTTTTGGCTTAAAACTTAATACTTTAGAATCAACATTTATACTATTTGCCATACTAATTTCCAAAAAAGTTCTTTGCTTTTTAATCAAAAATAAAATGGACAAGCAAAAAAATAGTTTATTAATAAAGAAAATCCAATTACTAAAATTAATAAATGAGCCTTATGAGTTATTAGAAAGATGTAATACAATAATTAACCTCATAACCATGATCACTAGATTAAACATACCTGCTTGGCCATTTCAAATTATAATATTTGCAAGATTCTCATATGACAAACTTATTAATGGATTTCTTAATAGAAAATATCAAAATATCACATCAACAAATAAAGTAAAATAACTTTTCTGCTTATAATTAAGTATTTCATTATAATTTTATATTAATGAAAAATATTTAATTTTTCTTTCCATTGGTTTTCTAAAGATATTTCTTTTCGTTTTGGATCAACATAACATAAACATATTGAAAATAAAGGCATTATCTTATTAGAAAAGAATAAAGTATCAACAAATCCATTTACTAAAAACAATGCAAATATAGAAATAAATGCTATATTAAACCAATCTAACTTATTAATACAATGCCAACCGACATTTAATAAATAAATTATAAACGCTATAATTCCTACAATACCACATGTTGATATTTGTAAAAAATAATTATGATAATTATATACTGTTTGGGTTGTTTCTGCCATAATAAAGATTCTTTGCGTACCATATCCTGTACCTAAAAACCAATTATTCTTGAAATGATTCCATGCAACAGGCCATATTTCCTGCCTTCCATTTAAACCTTTTCCTCCAAAAGCATCATGAATCACAAATATATATAATAATATAGCACATATAGTGGAAATAATAGCCAAGCAAATTGATGACAATAAAATCTTTTTATTATTTCTATATTTTAATATAGTCAAGATAAAGATACTACCTAATGCAGCTACTAAGCCAACTAATGGACCTCTAGCTGATAGAAATATGCATGTAGCAAGTGTTCCAAATAGAGGAAAAATATATAGAATCCTCTTTGCAATACTTGAAAATTTAAATGTACTGATAAATTGATAAATTCCAAAAATAGAACATATACTTAAAATTGAACCATAATGATTAGGATGTCCCCATCCTAATCTAAAGAATTCTTTATTAAAAATAATATCTTTAAATGGATTGTCTTGTAAAACGCGTATAAATTTAATTATAACCATTGAAAATATAACATAAAATATAGCGATAAAACTATTAGCTAATTTGTTTTTTGATGAATCATCTGTTTTTACTGATAACAAAATATAATACATTACTATTATATTAATTAAAAAACCACCTAATGCACCCATTGTAGTTGAAGTTTTTACTGAAGTTATGGCGCTAAGTAGTATAGCAACAACCAAAAGTAATGTTGTAATAAGGAACGAATTTGAAAAAGAAATACAAACCAGTTCTTTTCTCTTTTTTATAATATTATATATTAAGACCACAATTAAGAAGAATCCTACAATACATGTTAAAACAAAACTAAAACTTTTATAATTAGGTAACGACGTTAGCCCACCACCAATTATAAATATAAATATACTGGGCACATAAACAAAATTTGATTTTAAAATCATCATCAATATTAGAATTATTCCTGCTTCAATATACGTCCAAAGTCCAGCATTAATACTAAAGTTTAAGACTGTAATTAAACTAATTAATGCTAAAAAATATTTACTTTCTAAAAATAATGAAACATTTTTTAAAATGTTATTTTTTTTTATCTTCATAATTCTAATACCTATCCATAATCAAACCATCAATAATAATCTTCAATTTTGTTTTATTATTTACTATTAAAATATCTTTTTTTAAAACATATAATTAATACATAACCATACCGTTTTTATCTTTTATAAGTTGAATTATTTAAACTTAAAAAGCATACACATACCAATTGAGTAGTGTTAGTCAATACTATACAACTTCAAATGGTAGAAAACTAAAAATCATAAAACACACATATAAATTATAAACTACAATATCTTGACTAATACATTCGAAATTTCACTTGTAATTTCTTCTTCAACATAATAATTTTTTATATTTTTCTTTATGCAATTAACTAAATGCACAAGCTCCATTCTTATTCCTTCTCCATCTGATTGATAATAATATGGTTTATTTTGATTTTTATTTTCAAAACGTGTTTCAAAATATTCAGATTTCCACCATGGAGATGGAATATAAATATATCCTTTTGTACCAGATATTCTCATATCACTTTCCGATTTTACGCCTATACCAAGTGATAGTGTTGCACAGGCATTATCATATTCAATATTAATTTTAGAATATCCACCTTTTATTCCATCAACATCATAGGATTTAGAATAAATATTATGATATTTAAGACCTAAAATTTTAAATACAGGTAAAAGCCCTATTGAAATCCATTCTGTAATACTATTACAAAAGCTAGTTTGCTTCATCCATTCTTTAAATTCAAGACTTGTGCAAGTTGCATCTATTGCTTTTACATCGCCTATTATTCCACCTTTAATTAATAAAATTAGTCTTGAAAATGACAATAAAAATGTAGTTTTTATTGAATCAAATAGCACGAGATTATTTTTCCTAGCAAGTGAAAATAATTCTTCACATTCATCTTTTGATAAAGCAATTGGCGATTCACTAATAATATGCTTACCATTACATAAAGCTTTTTTTATGATATCATATCTTTTTTCCGGTCTTGTTGCGACATAAATAATATCATTTTCCTTTAAAAGCTCATCATATGAAGAAACAACTTTATCAATATTTGAAAAATCAAAGAAAGGTGTTTCATCAAAATAAGTTGAATTAAAAACTAAACCATTAACATATTTAGCATTTTCCTTAAACTTATTAATAGTTATATCAGTCCCAATAGCACCTAATTTATATTCAATACTTTTTCTTATTTGCGTACTTGAAATACCTTCAGTACGTGGCAAATAAACAACTTTACAATATTCATTTAAATAATCAAAATGACCTTCCCAATCAGAGCCAACAGTGAAGATATCAACTCCATAACGCTTAATATCATCAATTTTTTGGCCCATATATTCTTCAGGAAAAACCTCATCGGCAATTCCTAAAGATTTTACAGCCTCAATTCTTTCCATAAGGCTTTGCTCAACATTGATTTTACCACGATTAATATCAAAATTTTCAGTCGTAACACCAACGATTAAATAATCACCTAAAGCTTTAGCTCGCTTTAAAAGATTAATATGTCCTTGATGTAAATGGTCATATGTACCATATGTTATTACTTTCACCATAAAGGATAGCCTCCTTTTATTTATTATCAACTAAATAAAAATATTTTAAAAATGTTTCCATTGATTTTATAGATCCTGTTGATACTCTGATGTAATTTTTTAATAATGCATTAGAATATCCATGTACTAAAACATTATATTGTTCTTCTAATTGCTTCACAACCATTAAAGCATCATGCTTAGGCTTTATAAAAATAAAATTTCCTCTGCAATCTCTACATTCATAACCATTTTCTTTTAAATTAGCTAAAATATAGGCTTTACCTTCATCTTGAATTTGAATTAATTCTTTATAAACCTCTGGATGATCTAATAATCTTTCTCCAAATAATAACGCGATAGAGTTTACGTCAAATGTTAACTTACCACGCTTTATATAATCAATAATTTGAGGATTGCTTATTGCAACGCCTAAGCGACATGCTGCTATTGAAAACATTTTTGAGAATGTTCTTAACACAATTACATTTGGTTCCTTTAAAGCATAATCAATAAATGTATTTTTATAAAAATAGTGATATGCTTCATCTACAACCAAAATAGCACCAACCTCTTGCGTTCTTTTAAGTACAAGTCTAAATTCTTCTTCTGTATAAACATTGCCAACAGGATTATTAGGGTTAAGCAAAACAACAACTCTTGTATCTAAATCGATAGCATTAATAATATTTTCTATATTAATTGTTAAATCATCATTATACGCTACAGGTTTATGCTTTAATCCTAAAATATTGCAATTTACCCAATACATTTCAAATGATGGCTATACCGTTACAACACTTTTGCCAGCTTCTCCAAACGTTTCAAGAATATATCTAATAGCCATATCTGATCCATTTGTAGCAACAACGTTTTCGTATTGAGCTCCTATAAAGTTTGCATACTTATTTAAAAATTTATCAGGCTCTGGATATATCGCTAAAAATTCTGGTGTAATTTCCTTAAGAACACTATCAACAAAATCTTTAGGAAGTCCTTCGGGATTTTCATTCATATCATATCTTAAGCAATTATATCTTTTTTGTCTTGGAAAAACTCTAACTGTATTTTTAATATTTTCATTAACATAGTATTTCATAATCTACCTCTTAATAATCAATTTGTTCAAAAAGCTTTTCAAACTCTTTCTTATCTATATTCTGATATTGTTTATATGATTTATTTAAATCAAAATAACACTCACCATGAATATTTTCACCTTTGACAGTAGGAATAGTCATATAATTATTATATGCTTGCCTCAATACTTCATCATATTTAACCGGAATCATTATTTCAATATCTTCAAACTTATGCATTGTAGTTTCATCAAACCAGTCAGATTTCCAAACATTTTTTTCATATCCAGGCATAAAAGTAATAAGACCAACAAAGTCTTTTTTTCTAGAAGACATTGCAAGCTGCTTTATTTTCTTAATTTTCCTTTCACATGAGGCTTTTGTTGGACATAATAATGAAACAATAATTTTTTTTACTATTCCTTTAATTCCCCTACCATAATCTTTGGTAGCTTTTGAATAAAAAAGTGAACGTAAAATTTTTATTTTACGAGTTTGTTTTACGCCATCAACATAATCATAAGGGAATATATCAATCCAAATTCCACAATTCTTTCCTAATTTTAAGTCATTAAACATATTTTTTGTTAGACATGTAGTTTCATTTTTTTTGATTTGAGCATGTCCATTATAGTACATTCTTTCTGTATCGTTTGTTTGCAAGAAATATTTAGTATTATCTAGATAACTAGGAGCTACTTTTAAAAATTTTTCATAGTCATCTCTTGGCATCATTAAATCAATATCATCATCCCATGGTATATATCCATTATGCCTAATTGCACCAATTAAAGTACCCCCAGCAGCTACGCATTTTAAATTATTTTCTTTACAAATTAAATTAACCAATTTAACCATTTCAAGTTGACATTGCCATATTCTTTTTCTTTTTTCAGTAACTTTAAAATCACATATAATTTCTTCTTCTAAATTCATTTTAATCCCTACCTTCTTTTTAGTTTATTTAAAACTTTTTTAGTTGAATCAAAAACAAAGCTGTCTTTTAAAATATATAGTAATCCAAAATAAATAATAATTCCTATGCCAATTTCTAAAACAAGATATGAAATAGCTTTAAATTTTGAAAAATCACTATATAACCATAAATTATTAAATGTAAATACTGCAGCAAACATAAATAAACCAGAGATAATATATTTATACCCTATTTTTATAAAATTAATTGGTTCAAATATTTTTCTTGAAAAATAAATATATAAACAGGTTATTACACCTTCCGCAACTACGGAAGCAATTGCGGCTCCAATTGATTTAAGGAAATAAATCAAAAAGCTATTTAAAACAAGATTAATTAATGCGCCAATAATTAAAAATCTATTACTAGTCTTTTGTAAATCAAATGGTGTATAGTAATGCGTACCCAAGAAATTACTAAGACTTATAATAATTATAATTGGTGAAAAAATGTAAAGTAAATTTATACATTTTTCATAACCTTCACCTAAATAAATAGGAATAAAATTGCTTGCAACAGCACATAATCCTAAGCAAATAGGAATTGACATACACATTGTAAAATGACATGATTTATTCATTAATAATTTAATATCACCTATTCGTCCCATTGAATAATAATATGATATACGTGACCTCATTACAATATTTAAGCTTGTTATAACCGTAAGAGGTAATTTAACAATTTTCTCGGCTTGTTCATAATAACCGTTTTCAAAATCAGATTTTGTAATAAGACCTATCATCGTTTTATCAAGAACTGTGTATATTTGAATTGCTATAGTTGGTATAAAATAAACCATACAGGGCTTAAAATGATCAAAGGGATGAAGCTTAGATGGCATTTTAACACCTTTAAAAAAGGCCAGCATTTTGGGCAAGCATAAAACATAAGGAACAGCAGTAGAAAGAATTGTTAAAATAGCCGCTATATTTATATCACTTTGGTCATGAACCATTATAAATATTAAAGGGATATAAGCAATTCTTGATATCATATTAGATAATGCCAAAATTTTAAAATCTTCTATTCCTTGGAAAAACCAACTAAAATCAAATGCTGTCATTAAAAGCGTGATTCCATAAAGTGCATAAAGCACTTGATTTTTTTGATAGATTATAACAAAAATAACATAATATAAAGCAAGAGAAAAAATAGTAAGTAATATTCTTAAAATACCAATTTCTAAGGTTATCTTTTTTAAATATCCCTTATCGTTTTGGTGAACTGCAATAATTCTTTGACCATAAGTTTCTATTCCTATATTGGCCAAAAGCACAAAATAGGAAACAATTGAGGCAATATAGCTTAATCTTCCATTTCCGTCTGCACCAAATATCCTTGATAAATACGGAGTCACTAATATTGGAACTAGCAATGAAATTAATTTTGCCATCATATTATAAAAATAATTCTTTTTTATGTTTGATTTTGTGCTTTTTTCCGTTTCCATTTTAAACCTACTTTACATTTTTTAAAAATTCAAAGGCTGCCATTATAGTATCATCCATATCATAATACTTATAGCCTCCAAGTCTACCACCAAAGAAAACCTTATTTTCATGCTGTGATAATTCTTTATACTTTCTATATAATTCATTATTTCTATCATTATTAACCGGATAATAAGGCTCGTCGCCTAATTTCCAGGTTGATGAAAATTCTTTAGATATAACTGTTTTAGGTGATGTTATATCAAATTCAAAATGCTTATGTTCAATAATACGTGTATAAGGAACATCATAATCTGTATAATTTATAACCGCATTTCCTTGATAATTATTAGTATTTAAAACTTCTGTTTCAAAACGAATTGAACGATATTCCAAATTACCAAGTGAGTAATTATAATATTCATCAATTGGTCCTGTGTAGATTATTTTATTTGCAATATTATCAAGTTCTTTTTTATTTTTAAAATAATCACAATTTAATCTAACCTCAATACCATCAAGCATTTTTTCAATCATTTTAGTATATCCACCAATAGGAATTCCTTGATAACGATCATTAAAATAATTATTATCAAAAGTAAATCTTACTGGTAATCTTTTAATAATAAATGCCGGAAGCTCTCGACAAGGACGTCCCCATTGCTTGGCAGTATATCCTTTTACTAGCTTTTCATAAATTGTTGGCCCAACAAGATTAATTGCTTGGTCCTCAAGATTTTTGGGGTTTTCAACGTTATAAGCCTTCTTCTCCTCTTCGATACGTTTCATAGCCTCTTCTGGTGTAAATACATCAGACCAAAGCTTAGTAAATGTATTCATATTAAAAGGAAGATTGTAACATTCATTTTTATACCTAGCAACTGGCTGATTAATATAATTATTAAATTCTGCAAATTGATTTACATAATCCCATACAAATTTATCAGATGTGTGGAAAATATGAGCTCCATATTTATGAACATTTATTCCCTCAACGTTTTCCGTATATATATTTCCTGCAATATGATTTCTTTTATCAATTACAAGAACTTTTTTTCCTTTTCTTGCAAGCTCATGCGCACACACTGCACCATATAAGCCTGCACCAACTATTAAATAATCGTACATAATAATTACCTACTTTCCTATAGTTTAGACGCAAAAATGAACCCAATTAATATCAAATAAAATCCATTTTTTCAATAGTAATATAATATTTTTTTTATTTAACAATTATTTTTTTTAGAATTGTTTTTATTTTAATTACTATTGGCACGTCGCCACTTTGATATACTGGAGCATAATATACTTTTAACTGGTTTTTAGTCACCCAAACATTAAATAGTCGCTCTGATAAAAAACCAAAAACTCGTTTTTGATAATCATCTCTATCCAAAATATTTATTCTTTTTTCACACTCAAATAAAATATTAAATAACCATTCGCAATAACAGTCAACAAATTCTTTTTTCATTATAAAAATATTATACATAGAGCACTTATCATCACTCATAACTTTATCAAATGCTTGACAATAATCAGGGTATTTTTCTAAAATTATATCCTTACATATATTCATATCAGATATAAAATGTTCTTTTTTATAATGTTCATATATATTTGGCTTAAACTTATTTTTTTCAGGCAAAATTGCATCATATTTTTTTAGAACTTTAGTTATTTTTTTTATAGAAATAACTCTTGGTTTAAAAATACAAATTTTGTTACAAAGATATCTACGATAATGTTCTAAGCCAAGAACATCACATTTGCAATTTTTCCACATCCAGTATAAAGCTGTTAATTCACAATAATTTTTGTTCCTTGAGGAAATATTTACACCAGAGTTATCATAAAATTTAACATTATTTATATTTCTGTTTTCTCCTACACCAATAAAATTCCTTCCCTTATTTAAAGTTGGAACAAATTTATGTGTAACAACAAACAACATAGTTTTCATATTATCATCCGCCTTAAATCTATTTTTTTAAAACCCAATTAACAAAACGATGAATTTTAGTTCTACATATTATAACATAATATTTTGTTTTATATTTCAAAGAATTTTTTTCCAAGAAATTTATATTATAAACTTCATTTACCTTATTATAATAATAAATATATTTTTTCTTAAAAAATCCAACATAGCCTTTTTGCCATGGCTTTAATCCAACATAATGTATTATTGTGGGATTGAATTTGTTTGGTATTGGAAGTAATAATTGATAAAGATGATGATATATAGCAAAATAATTATATTTTTCTTCAAAAAATTGCAAATTACCTTTAAAAAAATGATTAAAGATATCCTGATCATGCATCTTTAAATTCGATGATTTAGTATTTAAAAATTCAACAATTTCATCCATACTAGGAATATCATACTCATAACCTTCATAAAAGTTAAATAAAATAACACCAGCGTTAAAATAATTATTTTTTCTAGATCCTGTTATTTTTTTTATATAATTTTTATTTGATTTTATTATTTCATTATCTTTTACAACCCCCATAAATTTATTCATTTTTTGATAATAAAATTGGGTTATATCTCCATCAACTATTATATCACAATCAAGATATAACACACGGTCTAGTTTATTTAATAATTTTAGTATATATAACTTGTAATATGTCGTATATGAAACTTTATCAGTTGCCATATGACTTGCATTCATGAATAATTTATCATCAACATCATAAAAATCAATTTCAACATTATACCTTGTAAAGAAGACCTCAATCCTGTTTTTATCAAAACTAGTTAAGTCTTTTTGAATAATATAAGCATGTATTTTTTCAAAACTATTATTTAAATAACACGAATATAAAGTAACTAACAATTTTTCAACGTAATTATGATTAATAACAAAACAAAGATTCATTTTCTATCACCTCGTTATAATTCTGTATTCCTGCACAAACACATAATATAAATACTCCATAATTAGAAAAGCTAAATTGTAATGGCAAATTAATATTAGCAATTAAAAACGCTATCATATAACAATACATAGCAATGTAAATAGCATTGGAGTTATATTTAATCTTCTTTTTTATATTTCTTATCGAATATATCGATATATATATAAAAGATAAACAACCTACGATACCAAATGTATACACTAATTCAATATATCCAGATTCAACTCCAACATAATTAGGTTTAATACCTAAAAAGTTTAAAATTGTTAGATCTTGAAATTTAAACGCCTGTAAATGAATATTAATACTTTCTAACTTCTTAGTTATAAACAGTACTAATCTATCAGTATCTATTAAAAAAAATGTAATTATACCTATAACAATACAACTTAAAATAAAAATATTCAAAATTTTTTTCTTCGTTTTTCTTCCTTTTTTCTTAAATTCACCATATCCATAAAATAATAAAACCATTATAAAAGTAAATATTCCAGTTAATGACCAAGTTAAAACCAAAAAAAGTATTAAAATTGAAACAATAACATACTTTTTTAACTTTTTAAAATAACAACAACTAAATGGAATTAAAAACGATAATAAAATTGAAAAACCATTTGGATCATCCCAAGGTCCACCAAACCTAACATCTGATAAATTACCAGTAGCATAGCCAAGTGCTGGTAATCTGCCTTGATAAATATATAAAAATATTTGTATAAACTCATATATAATAGTAAAAAATATATAAAAGCAAATATACTTGTTAAAATCAATAAATTTTATCTTTAAATTTAACAAATATACCATTATTATTATACCTGACATACTGCCAAAAAAAAGAATATTTACTTTTTTTGTCAGAAAAAAAGAATACAAACTATATACAGTTTCATATGCTAAACAAAAAATAAAAAAATTATTTTTCTTAATAATTTTTTTTTGGAAATTATTAAGAAAAAGACAAAGAATTAAAATAAATACTATTACATATTTAAAAATTTGTATAGCTAAAGGTGTATTTGAATATGTTGGAGATGTTCTATCAGAATTCATTTGCAATATATATCTATAAGAATAATAAAACAAAAATAATATCATAAAACATTTAAAAACAATATTATCAATTTTATCTTTCATATAAATATCATATCCTTTCAATGCATAAATAATATAACTTTCATTTAACTTTGTTTTCGAAATAATTATATAAAGCATTTGTAAAATTACAATAATTAAATTTCTCTAATGTTTTATGTTTATCAAATGAAAAAACATAATCTGAAGATTTTATTTTTTCAGCTAAATCCATGGCATTATTTTTTTTAAAAAAAACAACTGGTAAATCAGAATAAATCTCTAAAAAAACATCAATATCAGAAATAATTGGTCTCGTCCCTAAAAAAAGAGCTTCCAATGGTGGAATACCAAACCCTTCATATAACGAAGGTTGAATCAAAAATTTAGCACGCGAAACAATTTCTAATAATTCTTTATCAGATACTTTCCCAGTAAACCTAACGTTTTTATTTATATCAAAATCCAAAGATAAATCCTTGTTTTTAAATCCATCTTTATCACCAATAATAACTACATCTAAATCAATCATTTTTGACGCTTCAATTAAAGTACTTAATCCCTTTTGTTTTTTTACATTGCCAACATAAACAATATAATCTTCTTTGTTGCTACAATGAGGAAAATTTACAAATTTTTTTTCAACTCCTTGGTAGAAAAAAAGGATTTTTTTCTTAACATTTGGAAAATAATAACATATTCTATCATATGAAAATTTTGAAACAGTTAAAACTTGACTACTTTTTTTTAGATTTTTTTTTATTAATAATTTTTTTTCTAATGTTTCTATTTTATTTTTATTAACGCTTGGCATATCTAAAAAAAGGACATCATGCAATGTTATTATTGTTTTTATTTTAACGCCAAAAGGAATTAAAAAATTAGGAGAAAAAAACACATCCATCTTATTTATTTTATTTTTGAGTTTACAATTAAAATTTCCTTTTATTGAAAATGGATTAGTATAATCAAAAATATAATTACAATTTTTGTATTTTACAACATTCTCCTTTTTTCCAATTAAATAAAAATCGTATTCTAAAAAATTTAAATTTTGTAAAATACCTTCTAAAAATCTGCCAATCCCTGACATTCCCAAATATCTACAATCAACAGCAATTTTTTTCATAATCATCACCTATTACACTAAGAATATTTTCTTTAAATTTTGAATTTAAAAATAAATCTTCTACACGTTTTTTCGCGGCTAGTTTATATTGTTCAATATTGATATTATTTATTGCATTAGCATAAGCTTTTATATTTTTATTTTCGACTTCTAATCCAGTAATGTTATTTAAATTAACATAATTTACACCCGATCCTGGAATATTAAAAGTAATAGCAGGTTTACTATAATACATTGCTTCAGCCAATCCAATACCAAAAGCTTCATTTTTTGTGATTGATGGAAAGCAAAATATATCACATGCTAATAAATAATTTTTTAATTCTTCATCAGACAATTTACCTAAAAAAACTATTTTTTTATCATTTCTAGCTTCATATTTCAATTTTTTTGTAAGGGGACCACTCCCTCCTATAAGAATTTTATAATCATTTGTTAAAAATTCAGATGCTTTTATCAAATATTCTAATCCTTTATATTCTACATGTCTACCAAATGCAAAGCAGATTTTTTTATTATTATAGCTCTGCTTGATTTTTTTTGCCTGAAGTAAATTATACTCACTATATTTTAATCTTTCTTCATTAATACAACAAGGAACCACCCTACACTTGTTTTTAAAAGGGGCCAACCATGGGCTACCTTCAATATAATTTGGACTTGTTGCAATAATTGTATCTGCCATTTTTAATAATTTTTTATTTTGCTTATAAAAAAACAGTTTGATAATTTTTTGCTTTATAATATCTAAATGCCAATATAAAATAAATTTAAACTTTTTATGTTTCAAATACTTTTCTAAAAAAAAGGCGGCATATGGATTAGGATAATGGAAAATAACAATATTTGGATTATATTCATTAATTATTTTTTTTAATTTTTTTCCATATGATAATGCAATAGATTGAGAAGCAATTTTACATTGACAATTAACTCTATTAACTTCTATACCATCAACATTATCATTTTTATTACCCTTTTCATGATTAAAACAAATAATTTTTTGTTCATATTTTCCTTTTAAAGAATTACCTATATCTCTTGTCACTTGTTCAATGCCTCCTATATGTGGATACATATAATTAGTTATTTGAAGAACTTTTTCCATTTAAATCATCCCTTTCTATAACATATTTTTTTTATATCTTGATTTCGACTCTTATCGCAAACAAGAATATCATCCTTTGTAATAGCAATTATCATATTCTTAATTCCTAGCAAAGCAACTTTTTGATAATTACCATCACTCACTAAGATATTGTTGTTAGAATCAACTGATACATAATTAACTGATCTTACAACATTGTTATTTTCGTCATGATTGAATAATTCCTCAAAAGCTAAATAATTACCTACATCATTCCAACCAAAGTCAGATGGAATAACCATTATATTATCTGCATGTTCCATCACAGCGAAATCTATTGACTTTTTTTCAAAATTCATAAATTTATCTTTAACAAGATTTGCTGTCTTAATACCTTCATTTATACTAAATAATGATTTAATATCATTTATAGTTTCATAATGATTTATTGAATATTTTTTTAATGCACTTATAATAGTTTCATATTTAAAAATAAACATACCACTATTCCACAAGTATTTGCCTGATTCGAAATATTTTTTTGCCAAATCATATTGAGGCTTTTCTTTAAAACCAAGTGATTTTGTAGGCTTATTAAGTGTTGAATCTTTTACTTCTATATACCCATAACCAGTTTCAGGGTACGTAGGTTTTATTCCAAGTGTAATAATATTATTTTTTTCAGCCTCTTGTTCAGCAATTTTAATTACCTTCCTAAACTCATCATCTTTTGCAATTAGATGATCTGATGCTAAAACACATATTGTAGGATTATCATAATATTTCGATATCATTGTAGAACCATACGCAATTGCAGCGGCAGTATCCCTAAATGCTGGCTCGATAATAATTCTCGAATCATCAAGTTCTTCTAAATCATCTTTTAATGCTGGCACCTGAAGTTCATTAGTTGCAATAAATATTCTGTCCTTATCTACCAAAGGTAAAACCCTTTCATATGCCAATCTAATAAGCGATTTATTAGAAAAAATCTTCAATAACTGCTTAGGCTTTTCTTTAGTTGACAAAGGCCAAAATCTTTCGCCTGATCCACCCGCCATAATTAAAAAAGTTAACATAAAACTATTCCTCCAACAATGAGTCAATCATTTTGTCTAAATCATGTTTAAAGTTATAGCCAGTATCTTCAACAAACTTTTGAGAATTACCAACTAATACATCAGCATCGTTTAGCCTAATATATTTTTTTGAAACTACAATTAATGTTTCACCCGTTTTTAAATCAACGCCTTTTTCATCAAGACCATTACCAATCCAATCAATAGCAATTCCAATTTTGGCATATACTTTTTCAGCAAATTCCCTAACAGTATAAGCTTCTCCAGTAGATATCACATAATCATTTGGCTTATCTTGTTGTAAGGTTAACCACATGGCATATGCATAATCTATAGCATGTCCCCATTCTCTTCTAGCATTCAAATTACCAAGTTCCAAAACTTTCTTTTTACCACTTCTAATCATTTTTGCATATGAAACAATTTTCATAGCGACAAATGATTCATCTCTCATAGGCGATTCATGATTGTAGCAGATACCATTGGTTACAAATAAATTATAATTTTCTCTATAACATTTACCCATTTGATATGCATATACCTTAGTAACTGCATATGGCGACTTAGGCTCTAAAACTGTTTCTTCATTTTGAGGATAAATTTTACCTGAAAACATATATGGAGATGATAAACTAAATAACTTCGTTCTAATTTCTGAAGCCTTTATAGCATCAAGTAATCTTAACGTTCCTAAAGAATTTACTTCTGTTGTATATTCTGGCATATCAAATGAAACATCTACATGTGATTGAGATGCTAAATGATATATCTCATCAGGCTTTACAGATTCAATAATTCTATTTAAATTAGACGCATCAGTTAAATCCCCAATGTGAGTAAAGAAGTTTTCATTATCAATAAATTGTGCTATATATTTTGAACTTATTTGTGATTTAGACTGAATAATACCATGAACCTCATAATTTTTCTCTAAAAGAAGTTTTGTAAGATAATAGCCATCTTGATTAGTTAATCCAGTTATTAATGCTACTTTTCTCATTCTTAGTCGCCCCTTGTCTTTTGGTTTTGGTATTACAGCCATCATTTCTAAATTGCCATCAAACACAAATTTTTCAGAATCAGCTGTCAAAATAAATGAATCTCCTTTTTTTATGACAGAACCATTAACAGTTCCTTCTCCACTTAAAATATAAAATAATTCAAAACCTTTATTCTCATATTTTGTAATTCCATTTACACGTAACTTATACATGTTAAAATGACTATTTTTAAATGTATCTTGCTCTTTAAATTTATAAATTCTATTTTTTGAATTATTAAAATCAATAACATTAAGTGAGTCATCAATATGTAATTCTCTACGTGGTTCCCTATTGAAATCATATAGTCTATATGTTATATCAGAAGATTCCTGAACTTCAAGTAAAAAAGTACCACCTCTAATTGCATGAACAGTGCCTGGTTCAACTACAATTAAATCATCTTTTTCAATTTGTTTATTTATTAAAAATTCCTCAACAAGTCCTCTATTAATTATATCTCTCATTTCAGATGAAGATTTTGCATTTACACCGATTGTTATTTGATTAGTCTTAGTTTCAGGCAATATATACCAGCACTCAAATTTGCCTAAAGAATTTTTTGTTTTTAATGCATAATCATCATTAGGATGTACTTGTATACTCAAATTATCCTTAGCTGAAATAAGTTTTACTAATAACGGAAATTCCTTGTCAGGAAAATTTCCAAAGAGTTCAGGATGCTTCATCCATATATGCCTTAAAGTTTGGCCTTTATATTTGCCATTTATTACGATTGAAGATTTATTCTTAAACCCAGAAATTATCCAAGCCTCACCAGACTTATTCGGACAATCATATATTTTACATAAATCATCGCCTGCCCAGGGCTTTATTTCAAAGTATGGTTTCAAAAACAATATCATATGTTTTTATTTTGCTCCATCATGTCTAAACACTCCAATCGCTGTATGCCATATAATTCTAATATCTAACCATAAGCTTCTCTTATATGGATAATACAATTCCATTTTTATTCTATCTTCATACGTAGTATCACTTCTACCATGACTAGCCCAATAACCAGTAAGACCTGGTCTAACCTTAAGTAAAAGCTCTTGCTCATCTTTTGTATAACGATTTAATTCGTCCTGTAGAATAGGTCTCCATCCAACAACACTCATTTGTCCAACAAAAATATTCCAAAGCTGTGGAAGTTCATCTAAAGATGTTTTTCTTAATATCTTACCAATTTTCGTTACTCTAGGATCATTGGTAATTTTAAAATCCCTTTTCCATTCTTCCATTTGTTCAGGTGTAAGAATTTCTTCTAATGGTCTTTGGTCAACTACCATTGATCTAAATTTCCACACTTTGAACATTTTACCATTCTTACCAAGTCTTTTATGACCATAAAAAGCTGGTCCCTTTGAATCAATTTTAACTAATATTATAAGTAATAAAAATAAAGGCGATAAAACAATCAAGCCTAATCCACTTGATAAAATATCAAATAATCTTTTAATGAATGAAAAAATGGGTTTTCTTTTATACATTTTCACATTATAATCAAGAGATAATGCCTCTTGAACGGATTTCCTCTTACCCATACTTCTAACTCCTTAATACACAATTATTAAATCCCTAATCATTTAAAAATACCGGTATTTTATTAAATAATTTATCATAATACTTTCTACATTTTAAATGATATTTTATAAATCGTTTAGCCCCTTTAAAACTCACTAAACGATATTTAGAATCGTGACAGTCAGAACAGACAAAATCACACATTCCCTTTTTTAACAAATACTTACACTTTTTCGAGGTAAAAAGACCTCTTATACTTGATGAATTGATAGAAATTAATCCACCATACTCTCTTATTATAACATAATCTTCAACTTTTAGATAGTCATATCTTTCAATATGAGCAATTATAGGTATATAACCTGCAATTATAATTTCATATACAATACTTGGAATATCAAATTCTAAGGTTGTTGGAAATTCCAACAAGAAATAATTTGAATTATTCATTGTAAGAATTTTATTATCTTTTAAATCATTAATTATGTTATCATAATATAACACTTCAGCTCCAAGATATAAATCAACTTGTAAGCTTGATACTTTCTCTTTTAACTTAAAAAAATCATCACGCTGATGCGGCGTACATACTATCTTAGTAACCCCATTTTTAATTTCCATTTTAATTAATTCAATTGATTCTTCAATTGAAGATGATCCATCATCAACTAAAGGAATTATATGGGTATGAATATCACACATTGTCATTATTATCACTATAATAATAATTATAACTATTCTTACTAAGAGGAATAAATGTAACATTTACACCTAAAATATTAGCTCCTGCTTTTTTTAGTAATGAATAAGAATCATAAACCATATTTCTTTTATATTTATTAATTCTTACATTATAAATGACTCCATCAGTCATTTTAGCAATAGCTTGTGCATCAGATGCTGCTAGAAGAGGTGGTGTGTCAATTAAAATATAATCATAGTTTAATTTAGCTTCTTGAAGTAAATCCTTCATACCTTCAGATTCAATTACAACACCTGGATTTAATAATGATTGTCCTACAGTCATTACATCAACATTCATTTTAGTATGTTTAATAATTTCTTTGTAGGAATTATTACCATCAAGGTAATCAGTAATTCCACCTTTAATACTAAGTCCAAATAACTTATATACCTCAGGTCTTCTAAAGTCCATGTCTATGATTAAGACTTTCTTTTTATTCATTGCCATGACACAACCTAAATTGGCAACGGTAGTTGTTTTGAGCTCATCTTCTCCTGTTGATGTAACCATAATCGTTTTAGCATAAGAACTAAAGCTTAGATACTTTAGATTAGAAAATAATCGATTGTATGCCATTATCCTTGAAGTTCTTTCACTTAAATTTACAAGTGATTTAGTATCACTTAATCTATTTAAGTCATAAAGTGTACCAATGATATCACAAGAAAGTGATATCTTAACTTCATCTTTAGTTTTAAAGCGATTAGACATAAACTCTTTAATAAATGCACAACCAATTCCTAAAGCTATTCCTAAAGCTATGAAAGCTGATAAATAAAGAAGCTTATTCGGAGAATCGTAAATACCAAGACTCGCTTCTGTCATAACCGAAACTGAGTCAAATAAAAGCTTTTGTAAGCTTTTATCAGTATTACATACATTTATTAAGCTTGTAGTAATCTCATTAGCATAAACCTGAGTTTTTAATGGATCAGTACCATTAACACTAATGGTTACTAAAAATGAGCTTGACTGATAAGATACATTTAAGTTCTTTTTTAAAGCTAATGCAAATTCAGTCTCTTTTCCTGATACTGCATATTTTTTCGCAACAGGAAGAATAACACTATCTTGAGAGGTTAGTTCTACAACGGTTTGAATCAATTTAAAAGAATTATTAATATCATCAGCCTTAGTAGAATCGCCACTTTCTGATACTGTAACAACAACTGTTGTTGAGGATTTATAATTTTCTTTAACAATAAAGAAAGTATAAATAAATCCTATAGTAGCAATTACTACAGTGATAATAGCTACCATTAATATATTTTTCTTTACTGCAGTTAATAAATCACCTAATGTGATTGAACGTTCATGCTCTTCGTTCATTAATAAAATTGTTTCTCCAATCCTTATTTTATACTATCTTAACTGCTAAAGAGTATATAAAATACTCGTAATATAAGCCTAAAGCTTATGTTAGTATTTTATACTTATGATGTTATTTTGTCAATTAAAGCAAGGTATTTTTAGACTTAATTTAGAAAAAAACTTGAAAATTTTAGTATCATTTCCAAGTTTTAATTTAAGTATGTAATTAATGTTTTACATTTTGACAATTAATTGAAAAAATTGTAAAAATGTGCATTTAAAAATAATCAGATTGTTCATTATAAATCACTTTAAAATGATAAATATCTTTTGATTTAATTTTTTATCACAAAATATTTCGAAAGAATTTAAAATAAATTTTTTATTTTAAATGGCTTATCTTCTGAAAAATAAGTATTTATCTAACGTCTTATAAAACTCAATCATTTTCTTCTCTAAATTATTTCTAGTTTCTTGATTATCAGTCCCCTCAATCAATTTGCACACATATTCCTCTATTGAACTAAGAATTGCTTTAATTTCATTGTGCTTTTTTGTGTTTCTAAATCTAAGAAAACTAAAAGATGGTTTAACTTCTTCATTAATCATATCCTTTACAGGCTCAATATGTTCAACATTTACACTATTCATTCTTAATAATTCTCCAATAGCTTTTGGAAAATTTTCATAAAGAAGTATATACTTATCATGTAAAGTAAAATTTCTCGAATTTAATTTAATTTGAAAAACAAAAGTTGCAATACTAACTACAATTGCTATTACACTCAATCCAATTGTAATAAAATCTTTTACCGAAAGTATTAATGCACATGTACAATTATTCATATAACCCCTGCTTAATATCCTTCAAATGCTTTGCATTTTTAATAGTTAATTGAGCCATAATTTGATCTGGAGACATAGTTTTTAACCATTTTGAAAAAAGTCCTTGTACAAAAGAAGAACATATAAAAACAATAGTATCAGGAAATTGTAGTTCAATATGTTCAAAATTTTCTATTTTAGGTCCAATTTGGTTGTCATATATTTCTCTTGCATAATCATTACCTGCTAATACTTTTAAATTATCAGGGAATTCCAATTTAATCACATTATTCATTTATTTCACCTCTATCATAAATTAGGAATAAATTATATAGTGTTCCACAATTATAATATTCAAACTTTCTTAAAATATTCATATTTGGCGGAAATTTAACATAATCTTTTTCATCATTAAAGCCAACACATCCATTCGCATCCAAATTAAGATATTTATCATTTAACATTAATAGTCTATTACCAGAATAAACATAACATTCATCAACCTCCGTCTTATTTATAATTGATTTAACTATTTGTGTCAAGCCCCTCCCGCTACTGTTTATTGATGACTTTCTAGTTGTAATTCCCTTTTGAAACGCTGAAATCATCATAAAAAAATCTTCATCATATAATTCATTAAAATACTTTTTATGATTTTGTAATGCACTTGACATTAAGTCCATTGAATATGTTCCTAATGTTTTTTTATAATAATTATATTTTAAATCCGAGTATATTAATTTTTCATCAGTATTCATAATAACTATTGAAAGCATCAATTTAGGCTCTTGTTCTTGATTAATTAAAGATGAACAAAACTTCATGGAAAAATAGCAATCAGAATCAGTATGCGATAAGCTATTATCAATTGTTTCCATTGAAACTTTTAAAACTGATTCAATATACTCAGCATCAAATACATGTAGTTTTTCAAGATAATCAAAAATATATCCACCTATAGTAGAAACCATAGACTTATTGTTCTTATCATTTTTTATTGTCATTCTAATACAATTGTTTGAAATCATAACATCATTATACTTAAAACTACATTCAGATTCAACATAAGTTTTTTTATATAATTCTGAGAATAAAACACAATCTAGTTTCCCATTTTTTAATGATCGTGCGAGCAATGACATATTATATAATTCATTTGTCACTGCATATTTATAAAGATTTTGAAATTTTATATAAATTTTTTTATAACCAAATTCAATCAAATCCATAAAAATAAGTTCAAAATATAAAACAACGGCATCATCTCCAAAAATTGCTCCATGGAAATTAAAATGTAACGTTTTTCCATGTGGTTTAAAAGAATATAATTTTTTTGTCTTAACTAAAATTTTATATAGATAATCAGCGTTCATAACATTACATTTATTTTTATCAACATTAACATAAATATCCATTTTGTCAATTTTTATATTTTCGCATTTTTCAATCTTATCATAAAAACCCTTTAATATTTTCATACTACATAACTTCCTATTATTTAATCAATAGTAATATCATATCTCAACAAATTTCTAAATTTTTACTTATAGTTAAAATAAATACCCCTTAAACTATTGTTTACTTTTTAATTGCTCAAATTTGCAATTAAATCCCGAATATTAGCAGCTTTATAATTGTTATCCTCAGTAGTCCCCGCAACTGTCCTATTTAGTTTCTTAAGTAATTTTATATATTCATCAACATCTTTCTCATCAGAATCAGTGAACAAATATAACTTTTCCAAAGTTTTTTCTTGAGGTTTCTCATTCATTGGTAACTGCTTATCACCAATTAATACCGTTTTTTCAGCTTCATCAAATAAACCAAATTGAGTAATAATTCTTTTATTTTCTCTAATAGCATCATTTTTATCCTTTTGTAATATTTCCAATGGTATTTTAGAATTAAGCTCCTCAAGAAAATTTTGGAAATTAAATGGTGTCCCAGTATTATTCAAGCAAAGTTCTTTTATCATTTGCTCTCGAATTTTTTTGGTTATATATACCTTAAATTCACCTTTTTTATGATTACCATACATTTTTATTTTTTGTATGACTCTTGTGTTTCTCATATAGATAAAAAGCGTATCTTCATCAGCTTTATCAAACAAATACAGCATAAACAAAAATCTACCTTTATTAACTTGTAAGTCAAAAACAGAAGCCTTATTATGAGATTTTAGCGTCTCAAGATAAACATTTTTTAATTTTTTAAAATCAAATGGTGGTTTACCATCCATATTTATCAACTCCATATACTCTATTGGAAATTATAACGCATTTTAATGTTTTTTACAATTCTAGAATACATTCAATTATAACAATTAATAGTGGAAGCATCTTTTCTAACAAATAGTAGCTTATTAAAAAAATATTATTTGCATTATCAGAAGCCATTATTTCATAAAACCGACGTAAATCATAAGGATCTATGCAAGCAGGCTTTTCAAGTGCTATTAAGCTTGTCTTGGAAGAAAGTAATAATTCCAAATAATGAAGATGATATTGCGGTGGAACCTCAACAAAAAATATTTCGCTTTTATCTTCAAGCAATTGATTATCAATTGTAAACGTATCACCTACAAAACATTTTTTCATACAAAATCTATTATCTAAATCATAAATCCTATAATCGTTTATATCTTCATCCTTAATAACATTTGGTAATAGTCTATCTTTAGTATTATCACCAGCACCTATAATACTGATATATGTATTACTCTTAACAAACTCAACAGGGAAATTTGAAACAACAGTACCTATAATTATAGATGTCATAAGTGTACCAATTATAAATAGCCACAAATAATTTGATCCATCACCAAGTAATGATTTTAAAGCACTAGAAAATTGCTCATTACTTTTAAAAATAGAAATGTTAAATGCCATACATGGAACAACTATAATTAACATTATGAAATATTCAAGTGGAGAATAAATAGTATATCCAGGTTCATAAAATCTACGAGCAATTGTGTAATAAATAACCCATATAAAAGATTCAATAAAAAAATAAATTGAAATTATCGTAATAAATGTATTATTTTGATTTGTCATTTTTAAAATACAAGCAACTATAAGTTCAATGATAAAATATAGTTCTGTAAAATAAGATGGAACATCAACCTTTGTAGTTTTATCCTTTAATACATAAATTTTCTTTTTTATTACTCTAAAAACAAATTTGCAAATTTGAAGAAGAGAAAATAAACGACAAAACCATAATAGCCATGCAACAATAGAAGTGACAATTGACGGCTTTCCTTTCCAAATATAAGATTCTTTTAATGGAAACTTGGATATAGTTTCAATTTTTTCTTTAATTTTTTTCATTTTAACCATCCCACGTATAACTACTACCTATATTATAAAAATAAATAATAATAAAATCAATAAAAAAACATCAATTCTTGTACTCGAACTGATGTCTATTATATTAAATTTTATTTAGCACCCTCGTGCTTAAATACACCTATAACTGTATGCCATAATATTCTAATATCAAGCCATAAACTTCTTTTATAAGAATAATAAAGCTCCATTTTTATTCTATCCTCATATGAGGTATCACTTCTACCATGACTAGCCCAGTATCCTGTAAGACCTGGTCTAATTTTTAATAAAAGGGCTTGTTCTTCTTTTGAATAGCGGTCTAATTCTTCTTGTAATATTGGTCTCCACCCAATAACACTCATTTGACCAACAAAAATATTCCAAAGCTGTGGAAGCTCATCTAATGACGTTTTTCTAAGAATTCTTCCTATTCTTGTAACTCTAGGATCATTTGTAACCTTAAAGTCCCGTTTCCATTCTTCTAATTGGTCTTGAGTTAAAATTTCCTCAATTGGTCTTGAATCTTGACGCATTGATCTAAACTTCCAAACCTTAAATTCTTTACCATTTTTACCAATTCTTTTATGGCCATACAAGGCAGGCCCTTTTGAATCAATTTTAACTAAAATGATTAAAATTAAAAACAAAGGTGAAAGAATAATTAAAGCTATTAAGCTTGATAAGATATCAAATAATCTCTTTATAAAAGCAAACAATGGCTTTCTTTTATACATATTAACATTATACTCAAGTGATAATGCTTCTTTTACTGATTTTCTAGTACCAATTTTATACTCCTACCTATTAATATAATTTCCACTTAAATAGAAACTATGAATTAAGAATAAGTGTATTGTACGATATTAATATATTTTTGTCAACTAAGGAACTTCCCGTATCAATTCAACATTTATTTTCAACTAAAAGCCTTTTTAGGCTTTTTTTTATTTTATCTCCGTAAAAAGACTATATTTAAGACCTTTTAATCCAATAAATCTATATATAATTTAAGTTTTTTTATTTCTTAAAAATTTTAATAAAAAGAATAAAAAATATCGAGGAAAAAATTTAGTCCTCAAAAAAAGGAGGCAAGATAATAATGAAACAAAAAATAAACTTAAAAGAAAGATATAAATCTTATATGTCGATTATTAATTTTTTTTCAACTTTAATAGATTTTTTATCTTATTTTACTGATTTTTTTGAAAAATTAAATAGAATTTGGCTCATTTCAATAATAATGATATTCATCTTATTGATATTTTTCGTATTTTGTTTAATAATAATCGATTTTAAAAAAAATTCTTTTGGACAAGCATCAATGAGCTTATCTGATAACTTTATTTATGATTTTGAAAATGCCTTATTCGATTATAATTGGAATTACGTAGTTTCCCCTTCTTCAAAATCAAAGGAAGAATTAGCTTTTTGCATTCTTTTGATTTTTTTGAAAATTATTAAGTTTTATAGTGCTTATATTTTTTGGAAAAAATCATTATATTTTGAAAAAAACTAAAGAATTACTAATTGTCTTATTACAATATAAAAATAATTTATCCGTTGTGAATATATTAAGGAAACCAACTGATAAAGAAATTGAATTATATTTTGAAGTTTTAGCAACTTTTGATTTATCATTATCAAGAACAAAGATAGGCAGACCAATATGATTCTAAAGCATATATGGTTTCTAAGTTAAAGGGAATAGAACCACCATATTTACTTGTCAAGCACCTCCTTTTTTCTTTCATTATATAAGAATACACATTAATATTTATCACATGAGCTCTATATGTTAATCTATCAACAATTGATGTTGAAAAATTGGATCATTAATTATATCCTGCAATTATATCCTGCCATTTATTGAAAGCCAAGTTTATTGTAATTATCATTGATAATAAATTAAACAATAAGTATTCTTGATGAAGTATAGCCATAGCCATTTTTTATGTGTATTCATTTCATAATCAATCCAATCTAAATTTGGTTAAAATACATCATAATAAGGATTATTATTTGAACAAATAATATTTTTAAGTTAATCATCTTTTAAATCTTTTGACATTTTTAATTCATTTCTTATAGTATCACGGATTTTGCCGGTTGCTTTAGCAATTTCTCTTATAAAATTCATTTCTAAACTCCTTAGAAGATATGTTTCGAGCAATATGTATTAAGCAGCGTTGAATCTTTGGATTCTCAAATAATTCTTCAACTACATTACTGAATCCAGCAAGTCCATCTGTACAAAATAAATTTACTTTTTTAAGCCCTCTATCCTTCAAATCAAGTAATAATTCTCTCCATACTTCACATGATTCTGTAGGGGCTATTTTATTTTATACCCTAGAATCTCTTTGTTTCCCTCTGGAGTAATGCCTAAAGCGATATATACAGCCTCTTTTGCCACAGAATCGCGGCGAAGACAAATATAATTGGCATCAGTATATATCACAGCATAATGGGATTTAATAGGCCTTTGCTTGAATTTATCAACATTCGCAATTACTTGATTAGTGATATTAGAAACAGTCCCTCTACTATATTTCTTTTCATTTAAAGCTTCAACGATATTTGATATTTCACTTGTGGTTAATCCAGTTTGAAAAAGCTTTAGAATTGTACTTTCTATAGCATCATCATGTCGCTTATATTTTGGAATAATTGAAGAAAGAAATTCATTATTTCTATCTCTTGGTATAATTAAGTGAAGAACACCATATGTTGTGTTAAAATCTCTAGTATATGATCCATTTCTCGAATTCAAGTTTTCTGAACGCCCATATCTTTCATACTGCAATACTGCAGTTAGTTCAAACTGTAGTAATTCATTTATAGCATTTTCAAGATTAGATCGAATTAATTCTTTACATGATATTTCAAAATTAAAATCTTTTTTTTATAGTAAGTCATTTAGTTGTGTAGTAAAATAATTCATGGGAACCTCCATTGTTAATTTTTCTCTCAACTAAATTCTACAACAAAGGTTCTTTTTTTATATACTGAATTAAGGTATTTTTCAATATTAAATTTACACAAAATATTTTACACTATCAAAACATTATAAGATGCAAATTTTAAAATATACTCATCTATATTTTATATTCAAATCCATAATAAGATGAAATCTTTGATATGTCATTTTTATGCTCAATGCATTTAATTGATGATTCATCTATTTCCCCAGCATATTTTAATGCATTAATTAATTCTAAAGCATTCAATTCATATTTCTTTTTAATTTCTGGTTCAGAAAATGTTTGCTCAATAATATGTTTTACGAAAAGTTCTTTGTTCATAAATTTAAAATTTATTAAATCATATTTATATGAGTTAAATATCAAAATTTCTCGTTCATTTTTTTTAGACACTATATTGGCATCTAAATCACAATAATCATTCACATTTTTAATATAACTTTGCTGTTTTAAATTTTCAAAATAATAATCAACGTCAAGTTTGTTTTCATGACCATCATAAAACGATGTTTTGTCAATTAAAATAGCAGCTGGTCTCTTTTTTAATATATCAATTGGATAATATTTGTCACTTTTTTCTGCCAAAGAATATGCTGAAATAATTGCAGGCCCAAAATAAATACTATCACTTGAAGTAGCCTTACATATAATATCATCATTAGCCAAATTTTTACTTGTAAAATTCTCACTTAATTGGTGAATATACTTACCATAACAGATTCCACACCGAATATCTGTATTTAAATCTTTGATTATAATATTTCTAATACTAAAAACTAATTCAATAATTGCTTCAATAACAAGATTAATTTCTTTGTCAGCAATATTACATGTTAATATAATTGAATCAGAAAAAATTGACATTTTTAAATCTTTATATTCCATATAATTATTTATAATAATTTCCTTGTTTAGAATTTTATTATAAATATCTTTTAATGATTTAAAATTATCTTCATTTTCAGCTACACTCTTAAATCCAAGAATATCTAAAAAACATACAATTCCACTAGAATAGCTTTCTTCTTTAATTTTCATAATTAATCACTCCTATTACATTTAAATATACAGCTGCATAGTCTATGGCCAATTAAATTTTACCATAATCAAAAGATGATTACAACCAAAAAATAAAGTTTTTCTAAAATATATTATACCATATGTTATAATATTTTATTCTTTTTAAGACTTTTTTATAAGAAATAAAAATAAACTTAATCACCTAATCGAAACGCATATATATATACGAGCACAATCTCTAGGAATTGTTAAAAGTATCAAATAATTTATTTAAATATAATTTAAATTGAAAGGAATACAGCGTTCACATTTCTCTCTGTGTATAATTGATAAAGTCAAGATATCTTGTACCACTTTGGTCAAGAAAAAATGTACCATTATTCAATTATATATTCACTAACATCTTTTAGTCTATAGGATGGTCCATTTATTGTTACCAAATTAGAATGATGTAATAATCTATCTAGTATAGCGTCTAAAGATGTCTTTGAATTTTTAAAGATATTATTCCATTGAGAAATATTATAATTTGTTGTGATTATAGTAGAATGCTTTTCATATCTCATTTGTAAAAGTTGAAATAAATCATTTGCTTCATCTTCCTCTAGAATATCATAACCTAGGTTCCACTTCTATTAGAACCTTTAATGATATGTGTGGTAGAGCCTTTATTGTTACACAATCAATTAAAAAGCTATCAGAAAAAAAGGATATCATTTTACAATAAATGAAATCCTGACAACTTTAAAAAATACACTATTTTAACGAAATAGTTGATTTTTACATAATTAATGTAACTATTCCCGATAGTGTAACAATAATATCATATAATACTTTTTTTAATTGTAGCGGTTTAACAATTCTTACAGCAGCAATGGTTGATATATTAACATGTAGAACTTATGTGTTAAATAGAGTGGCTTAATAAGCAAGCAGGGTAGTTCAATTTTCTTTTAAGGTTATGGCTCAATTTCATATTGACAAACGCAATAGAAATACAAGAGATAATATAGCAAATACATTTATCACAAATTTAACTAATTAAGCTAAGCATTATTTAGATTTTTATTTTATAGAACTGTCGAAAACGGAATTATAACATATATCTAATTTTAATAAAATGTCATACTCAATTAAACATGACAATAATCATATTTTTTTGACCAATATAAATGCTAAAATTATAATAACTATTAAAAAAATTATTTTAATTTTCAAAAAATAGTGTTAAAATTACATTGTGATGCCATTTTATGGCAACTAAATGAAGAAAGTGGGTATTTATTATGCTTTTAAACTTTAGAATTAAAAATTTTAAATCATTTAAAGATGAGGCTATTTTTTCCCTAAATCCTGAACGAATTCAAGATATACCATATAGCATTTTAAAAGAAACAGCAAATAACAAAGAATATAAAGGATTATCTGGTGCTGTAATCTATGGACCCAATGCTGCTGGTAAAACATCTATTATAAATGCTATGTCATGTTTTAAGCAAATAATACTTAGAGGAAATATAAATAATGTAGAAGACAATAGATTTGATGATTATGTAAGTCAATCAATGGAATTAATTCCCTTCTTCTTTGATGATGAATCTCATCCCGTTGAATTTGAAATTGAATTTATAGACAATAACACTAAATACGATTATGAGCTTATCATTGATTTGGGCAAATTCGGCATTGAAAAATATGATAGAAAGATAATTTCAGAAAAATTAATGGTTAATGACTATGAAATTTTTAAAAGAACTACGACCGATGTCGAAGTAAACAACTTATCTAAAATTCAAAATTTGCTATTAGAAAATTTTAATTCCTCTTTAGCTCAAAAAAATATTGAGATTGCAAAAGTAAATTTATCAAAAACTATTTTATTTTTAACAACTGATTTCAATTCATTTATTAGTAAAAAAATATGTACTGATATCTTAAGCTGGTTAAAAGAAAAATTCATTGTTATTAATAGATCCAATTATCATAATTTACGACCTAATATTCAAAATGATACTAGTACCTTATTTATTGATGAAACACTAAATAGCATTGCTAAAGAGGCTGGAATAGTGGGAACTGATTTTGGATATATTAGAGACAATGGTAAAACGAATCTAGTATCCATAATCAAACGTGATGGCAACAAAGGAACTGGTATTGATGCTGAAAGAATTGAATCCGTTGGAACACTAAGATTAATTGGTATAATGCCATATATTCTAAATGTATTAACAGTAGGAGGAACCCTTGTAATGGATGAACTTGATTCTTCTTTACATCCAATGATTGTTATGAACATTATAAGTGCATTCCATAACGATGAAATTAATCTTAAAAAAGCCCAACTTATTTTTAATACTCATAATCCAATTTTCCTAAATTCTCAAATATTTCGTAGAGACGAAATTAAGTTTGTTGAAAAAGAAAAAGAAACTAAAAGTAGTATTCTATACTCATTATCAGATTTCAAAACAAATGGTAATACACCAGTAAGAAATACTACCGATTATATGAGAAATTATTTCATAAATCGTTATGGTGCGATTGAAAACATTGACTTTAGTGATATATTTAAAGAGATAGTTGAAGGAAGTATTAAGAATGAAGAAAAAAAGCAATCCAATTAAAGAATGTTTACAATATAATATTTCAGTTGAGGGTGAAAATTGCGAATTGTTATACTTTGAGCATTTAAAAAAATTAATCAATGAATGTGAAAAAGCAAAATACAAAGTTAATTTCTTCATACGAGCCAAAACACCTTCGTCATTCGCTAAGAGTAGAATCAGTATCTATACACAAAAAGGCAAAAAAAGTGAAGGTTACGTAAAATTTTTTCACGTTCAAGATATAGAAGACTATTATGACAAGGAGCAATTAAATAAATTTAAACTAATTGTTGATGACATTGAAAAAGCAAAAAAAGAATGTAATATTAGTTCCTACGACCTAGCATACTCAAATTATACTTTTGATTTATGGATGATACTTCATAAATATGACCTAAAAACACCAGTAAGCAATAGATTCGAATACTGTACGTATATAAATAAAGGATATAAAACAAATTATACTAAAATCGATGAATATAAAACAGTTGCGGAATTTACTAAAATACTATCTAGCATAACCTTAGATGATGTTATAACTGCAATTAAGCGTGGTCACGTTATTCGCAACAATCATATTAATAATAAAGACCATATTGAAACTTACAAAAAATTTAATTTCTACCGTGATAATCCAGACATGACGATTCACATTATTATAGAAAAAATACTTGAAGAGTGTAAAATCATTTAAAGTTGGCACTAATATACTAAAAAGAACAGAGTTGTTTTATCTGTTCTTTTAATTTTAAAGCATTAAAGTTTAATTAAATCATCCTTTATTTCTTCAAAAGTCTTATTGAATATTCCAATGTTTTAGAGCCATCAATATTTTCTTTTTGAGCCACTAATATTTGTTATTTGAGCCACCTTCAATTAGAATTTAATTGAGAGATAACACACTCTCAATATTCTGTAGAAGGAGGCTTTTATTATGCCCAAAAAATTAAGTGTTAAAAAAATTATTGAACTTGATAATGCATGTATGTCTGGAAGAGATATAGCTATTGCATTATCAATATCAAGAAATTCTGTTGCTGAAGTGTTAAATACAGCTAAAGTTCTAGGATTGTCTTGGAAAGAAATCGAAAGAAAGGAGGAAAATGAAATATATAGATTATTATTTCCTAATAAATTTAATTTAACTACTGAATATGGTCCTATTGATTATGACTATGTTCATAGTGAACTTAAAAGCGTTGGTGTCACTTTAAAAATGTTATGGAATGATTATTTAATCACATGTAAAAATAATGGTACTTTACCTTGTGGATATAACAAGTTTTGTGAAGGCTATAGAGAGTTTTGTATGAATAAAAATTTTACTTCTCATATTGAGCATAAGCCCGGAATCATTACTGAGGTTGATTGGTCTGGACCTACTATGAAAATAATCAATCCTGATACTGCAGAAATCTATAAAGCATATATTTTTGTTGGTACTTTACCTTATTCACAATATTCTTATGCTGAAGCCACTTTATCAATGGATGAAGAAAGTTGGCTTTTATGTCATGTTAATATGTTTAATTATTTTGGTGGGACTACTTCAAGACTTGTTTGTGATAACTTAAAAACAGGTGTAATTAAACATCCAAAAATAGGTGACATTATCCTAAATGAAGCTTATGAAGTTTTAGGTGAACATTATTCTATGGCAATTATGCCAACAGGAGTTAGAAAACCTAAAGAAAAGCCGTCTGTGGAGGGTACAGTAGGTAAGCTTGCCACGGCAGTTATTGCGAAATTAAGACATAATGAGTATCATTTTTATATCAGCTAAATAAAGATATTTTAAAGGCCGTTAATGAGTTTAATAGCGCTCCATTTCAAAAACGTGATGGTAGTCGTAAATCTATTTTTGAAGAATTAGAATTACCATCTTTAAAACCATTGCCTTCAAGACCTTTTGAAATCGCTAAATGGAGCTACACGCATAAGGTTGGATATAATAGCCATGTTGTATTTGAAAAGAATTTCTATTCTGCTCCATATCAATATATTGGTAAACTTTGTGATATAAAATATACAAAATCTACTATAGAAATCTATTTTAATAACGAAAGAATCGCTACTCATCCAAGATTTGCGAGTTTTATCAAGAATAAATATTCTACTATTGATGCACATATGCCTGAAAAATCTACAAATCCAAACTGAGATGTAGAAAGAATTCAAAATTGGGCTCAAAAAATTGGACCTAATACTTTAGAAGTTATAAATAGAATTATTAATAGTGTAAAAATAAAAGAACAGAGCTATAACTCTGCTCTAGCAGTATTGAAATTGGGTAAATTGTATACTAACGAACGTCTGGAAAATGCTTGTGAGTATGCACTTACACAGTTTTCAATTCCTCGCTATACTCATATTAATTCTATTTTTAAAATTAATCAATATGAAGAGAAAAACAAAAATGAAAATAACTCATCTAATACTTCTTCTGGATATGTTAGAGGGTCTGAATATTATGGAGGTAAGAAATAATGAATACTGAAACGAAAAGAAAATTAAATGCCATGCTTATGCATGATTTTATTACTGCAATTGAAGCTCAAGAAGCTAATTCATCAATGTATTTACCAATGTCTTTTGATGATAGATTTAATGCTATCATAGATGATGTTTACCAACAAAGACATAACGAGAAAATTCAACGTAGAATAAAAATTGCTAAACTTAGATATCCTGAAGCTTCAATAGCCAATATTGATTTTAAATCTAGATCACTGAATGAAGGGTTCATTAAACAACTTGGTACAATGAGATTTATTGACAGTGCCACAAATATTATTATTCAAGGTTTTACTGGATCAGGTAAAACATATTTATCCTGTGCATTAGCCAAAGAAGCCTGTAAGAAAGATATAAAAACTTATACAATTCGTTTACCCGAATTACTTCAAAAAAGGGCTGAAGAAAAAATTCTTCATAGAGAAAATAAGTACTTACATAAACTTGCAAGCTTTAGCTTGCTTGTTATTGATGAGTGGTTAATCTTTAATCTATCTGAAGATGATATTAAATTTTTATATGAATTATTTGAATTAAGATATAATCGCGTATCAACTATTTTTGTCGGACAATATCCAGTCAAGGATTGGCATCCAAGACTAGGCGGTGGAGCTCATGCTGATTCAATTCTTGATAGAATTGTACATAATTCAATTACCATTGAATCAGGTAAAACAAATATGAGAGAAATCATTGATTCTAACAAATATAAATCTTAATTGCATATAATATTTAGGTTCGCATAATAGAAGGGCCAGCGCATAATTTGCACTGGCTCAATTCATAAATATTAATGGCTCAGATAAGAAATATTGATTGCTAACTTTAAGCAAAATACTGGCTCAAAAAATCGGGAATAATCACTTATATCTTTTTTCACATTTTCACAATTATATTCACACATTTTTAATATAATATTTTTTATTTTATTATCTAATGTGTAATAACATTTAAGTAATAGGCCTAAATAATATATTTCTGTCTTTTCAGAATAAACTCCATCATTTCCAACAAAAGAATAATTGTATTCTATTGGACTTTCATAAGGACCAGGTAACATGCATAGCATTCTAAAATCTTCATATGCTTTTTTTTCTTCTTTAAGTGCTCCATAATCAACAAGTACAATCCTATCATTAGGAGTATGAATAAAATTATATGCATTCATATCGAATATACAAACACCTTTGTTATGCAAGCATATTTCTAAATTAATTAGACTTTCAAAAGATTTTTCATTCAATTTATATTTATTATTTTCAGAAATTACAAATCCATCAATGTATTCGTATAAATAATACTTATAATTTTCATCATCAAATTTTAATTCTCCACTTTCGAAACACTGGGGCATAAAAGAACATTTTACTTGATAATCATCACCACCAGTAATTACTTTTAACAAATAATCATTATTACCTAATCTAATCTTAAAACATTTAGAATTCGTGCTATTTTTATAATCACCAACTCTTTTTATTTTTTTGGCCTTCTTACCTTTATTTAGGTAAAAAAATTTTATTTCTTCGATATCTATCATAACTTAACATCTTACTTTCTTCTAAAAACAGTTATTTAATAAAATTTCCTATAACATATATGTTGTGAGATTTGCAAATTGAAGATTTACTGCAATGTATTTTTTCTCAATTTTTCAGTAGGCTCATTAATAGATTGATATTGCGTCAGAAAATCTAAATATTCATACAAAGCTATTGTTTCCCTCCGTATAGGATAGTGCATTCCTATACCACAAACAACTGCCAAAAATACTGCTAGTATGACATTATTTATAAATAGTATAAACAAACCAACATCTTGTAAATTAGACGTATCATATACAGCTTTTGCGGCAGGAATTACTAACGCAGTAAATATCAACCATGCTGTTTTATACATTTTTTCTCTTCTATCAATTCTTCTTTGAATAACATCAATCAATCCACTTATATTAAATTCATGAATTTTATCAAGAAGTTTTCTATTTTTATATATTTTATCGAAACACAATTTTTTATAAAATTTTTTACACGCATCATTCATTCTATTACAAATATAAATAATAAGAATTGCTACTAAACTAACAAAAAAGGTGACTTCTGATGCTACAATTTGTTTTAATGATGTATCATTAGATATTTTATCCATCATAAATATTCCTTTAAAGAGAAAGAATGTTGCTACTAATAGCAATAATACTTCTACGATATTTTCTACAATATCTTTTACTTTTTTATTATTTTGCTTATTATACATTTTAAAAAATTCATCATATCCTTGAATTACCATAAATTTCAGTCCTCTTTTTTATTCTTTTTCATATAAAACAAATCCATTTTACTTAAAACCTTATTATCAGGATTTCTTACCTCATCAAGTGCAAGATTAAACTTTCTTTCACCATTAACAGGATTAGTTTCTATCATATGAGCCTTCATTTGCATTAATCTTTTATCATCATCTTGATATAATTTAACATATGCAAACAATTCATTGCTATGAACTTCCTTTTTTGTTAGTAAAAAATCTAGACATTCTGCATTATGCTTATATGTTTTAGGTCCCATACGATCACATAGCCCCATAATATGATCAATTAATTCCTTAGAATAGAAATCAACAACTAAATTATTTGTTTCTACCTCATCAGTATAAAGATAACTAATCCTATCATCAAAGAAATATAATTTAGAATGAGTTTCAATTGGGTAATTATCCTCATCTTTTGAAAGTACTTTAGAAAAGTCAATTATTCTATTAATTTTATCACTACCTAATTTACTAGAAACTGATATTTTGGCATTAGAAAACCACTGTCCTCCACCATCTTTATCCGTCCATTTAAAATCAGAATCAGAAGTAAAATTAATATAATCAAGTGGTTGAAGACAACCTTTTTCCCACGAATCTTCATACCATTTCAATAATGCTTTTTGAAGTGTTCTAGAATATAGCTTAACACAAAAGCCTCTATTTATAAAATGACCATTACCATCACGTAAATATTTAATACTTGTCGCATAACCAAACGAATATAAATCTAAATTAATACGTTCACTACTATCTTTTATAAACAAGGTTGTCCAAACGTTCTTAATTCTTTTTATTTCAATATCATAATTTTCTTTTAAAAAATTCCATATGCTATCTTCAAGATAACTATCTTCATTAATAATTAATTTAATTGGAATATGACGAGCTTTTTGAAGTACATTAGGACTTGTAAATATATTGTTAATTGATGTTACATCATTTGTCATAATTTTAACTGGATTTGGATTATGTAAAAGAAACATTTTAATTCTTGTTGCTTCTGTTGATGCACCTGAAAGCACACATATTTTTCCTGAAATTCCCTTATCTTTTTTTATATTATTACTACGTACCACTATACATTATCCTTTCTTTTCTTATATTTATTTTATCTATAAAGCTATTCCATTTTGACTCAGAAATACTTTAATTATACTAACCGGTATAGCAATAGAATAATTAGTTTGGTAATCAGATGATGTTTGACTATAATATGTAAGTCCTACAAGCTGACCCTTCATATTAACTGTCATTGAACCATATATATTAGACTTTACATCAATTTCATTAACAATTAAAGGAAATGAAAAATCATCATCCTTACGACTTGTATTACTTATTGTTGAAAAATTCATATGATTATAGCCATAACCACTTGGTGAATAAATATTACAAACTGGATCATTTAAAGCTACATCATTGCTTGCAAGGGAAACAGCGTATAAATCGTTATACTTTTTACTAAATTTTAAGATTGCTAAGCCATATGATTCATTACTACAATATAAGATTCCTGAATATTCATATTTAAAAGCGTCCCACACCGTATATTTTACCTTATCATACTTTGTATCATTTTTTACTATGTATGAAGAGGTTAAAACATACTCACTATCTTTCTCTTCCTTTATAATTACACCACTACCAGTTCTAGTTGCTGATGATGTTTCAATGCCTAAAAATGTCTTATAAAATTTAGACTGGATTCTAACACATGCACGTGTATTATAAATATCACAATAATTAAACCAATCAAACATATCCTCTTGTGTTATTTTACCAGCAAATACACTAGATAATTGATTGTATTCCTCATTTAATTTATTAATTTTTAAATTAATTTCATCAATTTTCTTTTTTAAATTATCAATATCTTTTTCTAATTCTTCAATTTGATTAAGATAATCAGTTTTTGTTAAAGTTGAAGCATTAATTGTTTTAAGACCTACAAAGGTAAATACAACCATTATTATAAAAATACATATTTTCTTTTTCATTTTCATCACCTCAAATATCTCTCATTTTGACTAATAAATTCCTTAATCTTAAGTACAGGTGATGCTAAGCCTATATGATTTTCATACGTATCAGTTGTACCTCCCCAGCTATTAATTCCAACTACCTCATAAGCCAAATTAACAAGCATTCCACCACTATTTCCTGAAAGCATATATGCATCATGATTAATAACATCATATTTAACATTTGATGAAGCGACTGGCTTAGATAAATTAACCTTTGAATACCGTAAAATAAAGTATAGAAAACTATAGAATTCATACACTTCAGCCCTTACGGT
>ERZ779940.52-NODE-52-length-36131-cov-2.63391_pt1 | contig 36131 bp, 36 predicted proteins | sample MGYA00511063_ERZ779940 | MGnify/ENA primary metagenome ERZ779940 (study PRJEB29588, sample SAMEA2146682) | human gut metagenome | biome: human gut; feature: human-associated habitat; material: faeces | place: Denmark | collected 2008/2010 ...
CATAAAACATGGAATGCCTCTTTTCTTCGTCTTATTTCACAAAATATTGAAAAAAACTTAGTGATTTTTCCAATTTACAGATACATAAAATTAAAATATAATGAAGAAATAGATTATTTTGATAATAATAGTAATGTTATAAGAGATATTAATTATGAAAATAAAATAATAAGTGATTTACAGTCGTATGGTTTTATAGTTGATAAAAATAGGATTATTTTAAGTGATTTAAATAAAATAGTTAAGTTTATAGATATTGGGTTAAATGAACTTGCTAGTAAATATAATGTTTATTCAACTGAGAATTTTAAAAAGTTAAATATTAAAAAGTATAGTAGTATAAGTAGTACTTTCTCAATAGGTAAAGATAATATATTAAAGTATGATTTTAATTTAGATGGTATTTCAAGTGATGAAATAGTAAATATATTTAAAAGTATTAAAGAAAAGAAAAAATATTATAAGTTAAAAAATAATGATATTATTTCTTTAGATGATGAAAAATTAAATGAATTAATGAATTTAACTGATGAACTAGATTTTACTGATGAAGAGATAATTAATGGTAAGGGAAGTATTTTAAAGTATCGCGCAATTTATTTAGATAGTGTAAAAGATACTAAGTATAGTATTATTAAGACTGATAATTTGTTTAGTAGTTTTATAGATAATTTTTATAAATATAAAGATGCAGATGTTTCTTTAAGTAAAGAAGATTTAAGTGTACTAAGAGATTATCAAGTAACTGGTGTTAAATGGCTCTATAACTTAGATAAATGTTCTTTTGGAGGAATATTAGCTGATGAGATGGGACTTGGTAAAACAATACAACTTATTTATTATATTAAAGAGATGTTAAAAGAAAATAGTACATATAAGTTTTTAATAGTAGTACCAACTAGTTTACTTTATAATTGGGAATATGAATTTAATAAATTTGCGCCTGAAATACCTGTTAAAGTAGTAAATGGTATGAAAACTAAAAGACAAGATTTAATAAAGAATTCTAATAAAACTGTGTTTATTACCACTTATGGATTAATGAGAGAAGATATAGATTATTATGAACAAATTAATTATCATACAGTTATATTAGATGAGGCTCAAAATATTAAGAATCCTCATGCTGGAATAACTAAATCTAGTAAAAGATTAAAGTCTTTTGTTAAGTTTGCACTTACTGGAACTCCTTTAGAAAATAGTGCTACTGAACTTTGGAGTATATTTGACTTTATTATGCCTGGATATTTATCTAAGTTTGATAAGTTTTCTTCAAAATATAAAGTTCATGAGTTTGATGATAAAACTAATGAATTACTAGATAATTTAAGAAAGCAAATAAGTCCATTTATATTAAGAAGAAAGAAAAATGATGTTATAAAAGAGTTGCCTCCTAAAATAGAAAACAATATATTTATAGATTTGAGTGATGAACAAAAGAAAATATATGTAGCAGAATTAGATAAAGTTAAATCTTCTATTGATGAGGCTATGAAAGATGGAGGAATGTCTAAAGTTAGATTTATGATACTTCCGCTTCTTACTAAGTTAAGACAGATTTGTATAGATCCAAGAATAGTTTATACTGATTATGAGGGTGGTAGTAATAAAATAGAAAGGTTTTTAAGTATAGTAGAAGAATTAGTTAATAATAATCATAAAATATTAGTTTTTACTTCATTTAGAACTGCTTTAAATATTGTGAAAGTAGAATTAGAAAGTATTGGTATTAAGTGTTATACTATGGATGGGTCAGTCTCTTCTAAAGAAAGAATGGAAAGAGTTAATAGTTTTAATAATAGTGATGATGTTAAGGTTTTTTTAATAATGCTTAAAAGTGGAGGAACTGGATTAAATTTAGCTAGTTCTGATATTGTAATACATTTAGATTTATGGTGGAATCCACAAGCTGAAAATCAAGCAACAGATCGTGCTCATAGAATAGGACAGACTAATACTGTTGAGGTTATTCGTCTTGTAAGTAAAGGTACTATTGAAGAAAAAGTATTAGATTTACAAGAAAAGAAAAAAGAGTTAAGTGAGAAATTAATTGATGCTGAAAGTCTTGATCAAAACTTAATTGGTGAACTTACAGAAAAGGATATTAAAGAATTGTTAGCATATGAAAACAAATAAGGTCATTAAATAAAAGTGGTAAAAGTGACAAAAATATTTAATGGATATATTAACTTTAAATTATTAAAAAAGAATAAAAACATCTTTTATAAAATATAAAAATATGATAGAATTATATTAGAGTAAAGAGGTGGAATAATTGAAAAAGAAAAATATATTAATAATGGTTTTAGCTATTATGTTATTTGCATATGTAGCGTTTAAAGTAACTTTATTATTTATTACAAATAAACGTGTTAGAACAACTATTTATAATTATCAGGTAAAGGATAGCATAGTTTTAGAGTATTCTGAACCAAAAGTAAAATTAACTTTTAAAAATATTACGATGAGAGATGATTTTGAAAGATTTAATAATTTTGAAACTGAAAATGGTACTATATATACTTTAAAGAAAGATGATTATAAAGCAACATTTTTTATAACAATTGAAGATGATTTTGTATCCAACTCAAATAAAACACTTAGTGGATTTTATAAAAAATATAAGATTAATAATACTCTTGATTTAATTAATTATTTATATAAAGTTAAAGAAGAGAAAAATACTTTATTAACTCCTGTATATGAAATTATTTCTAAAGAAAAATTGTTTAATATGTCAGAAATGTATTTACATTCTTGTAATAATATGATAGAAGTAAATAATAATGCTTATATTTGTAATTTAAATAGTGATATATATGAATATAAAGTTTTTAAAGAAGGAAAAATATATACATTTAATTTTTCATCAGTAGATTATTATAATATGGAATATTTAAGAGACTTTATAAAAACTATTAAAATATACTGAAGAGACTACCATCTCTTCTTTAATTTTGGTATAATATAGTTATGAAGAAGATAATAATTTTAATAAGTGTAATATTACTATGTGCTTGTACTATTAATGATGATAAAAATAAAATATATGAAGAGTATATTAATACATTAATGGATACTAGAGAATATAAGTCATGTGAAGAGTTAACTGTTTCTTTTTATGTTAAAGAAGTAGATGAAAATTATTTAAACTATTATGTATTAATAAATAGAAATAATAATATTATGAAAGATATTGAAGGAATTTTAATACATGATAAAACTAGTATAAATAGTTTTCCTTCAATAGGAATATATGATGAAAAAGTGTCTTTAGTAAATGAAAGTGACAAGCAAGGTGTAAAATTAAGTGGTTACTTAGAAATGGTAGAAAGTGCTAAATTTTCTTTGTTAATTAAGTATGTAGATAAAAATAATAATAAGAGAGAATGTTCATATGTTTACAATTATCAACAAAAGTTGACAAATTAAAGTGTTAAACTATAATTGGTGAAATATATATGAGAGTAAAAGTATTTGATGAAAGTCATGAAAGAGACCTAGAAAATAAGGTAAATATGTTTTTAACAACTATACAATGTAAAAATATTGTTGACATTAAGTTTTCAGTTTCAAATAGTATTTTTGGTAATGAACAGATATATTGTTTTAGTTGTATGATTATATATGAGGAGTAGATATGAAAAAAAATAGTTTTGTAGAAGGAACGTTTATTGCAACATTTGCAATTATAATAGTTAAAATATTGGGAGTATTATATGTAATACCTTTTTATAGAATAATTGGAGAGAGTGGTGGTTCTTTATATAGTTATGCATATAATGTGTATAATTTGTTTTTGAATATAAGTACTGCAGGTATACCTATTGCAATTAGTAAAATTATTACTGAATATAATACTTTAGAAATGTATGAGGCTAAAGAAAGAAGTTATAAGGTAGGTAGAAATATAATTCTTATGTTATCAGTTCTTGTTTTCTTTGTACTTTTTGTTTTTGCACCTGAAGTTTCTCATTTAATACTTGGTGAAATTGAAGGAGGAAACACTATTCGAGATGTTGCTTTTGTAATAAGAAGTGTATCATTTTGTTTACTTATTATTCCTTTCTTATCAGTATCAAAAGGCTATTTACAAGGACACAATTACATTACTCCAGCTAGTATAAGTCAAGTAATAGAGCAAGTAGTTAGAATAGCAGTTATATTATTTGGTTCATACATTGTAATAAGTGTACTTGGTAAAAGTGTTACTTTGGGTGTAGGAATAAGTGTGTTTGGTGCCTTTGTTGGAGGACTTGTTGCTTACTTATATATTAAATATAAAATAAACAAGAATAAAAAAGATTTTCCAAAGAGTAATAAAAAAGATGATGTTACAAATAAAGAAATAATAAAAAAGATAATTAGTTATGCTTTTCCATTAATAATAGTTAGTATAGCAACTGATATATATAGTTTAACTGATATGACTTTGGTAGTTAGAACAAGTTATAAACTAGGGTATACTGCAGAAGAATCAGAAGCTATTGCAAGTATAATAAGTACATGGGCTCCTAAAATATGTATGGTAATTAATTCAGTTGCAATGGGAATGAGTATGAGTTTAATACCACATATAGTTAGTAGTTATGCTAAAAAAGATATTAAAACTTCTAATAATAGGTTTAATGAAGCAATTAGAATAATAATAGTATCAACTTTACCTTTATCAATTGGACTTGCTTTTTTAAGTGGACCTATATATACATTATTTTATGGTAAAAGTGTTTATGGAACTTTAATACTTAGATATACAGCAATTAGTAGTTTCTTTGCAAGTATTTATATGGTAATAAGTGTATCTCTTCAAAGTTTAAATAAGTTTAAAGTGGTATATATAAGTAGTGGTATAGGTTTCTTACTTAATGCTATACTTGATGTTCCATTTATGTATATGTTCCATTTATTTGGTCTTAATGCTTTTTATGGTGCAATACTTGCAACTATTACAGGGTATATATTTAGTTTTGTTTATAGTTTGTCTAAATTAAGAATAGAATTTAACTTTAATTATAAAGATATAGTTAGTACATTAAAAGAAGTATTATTACCTAGTAGTCTTATGTTACTTGCATTACTTGTATTAAATATATTTATTAAGTTGCCAACAAGTGGTATAATAAAAATTGTTTTAACTTTGGTGATTTATACTTTAATAGGTGCTGTTGTATATATTGGAGTATCTTTTAAAACTGGTTTACTTGAAAGAACTTTTGGTAAAGAATATATAAATAAAATATTGGGTAAATTAAGGAGGATTAAGTAATGTTAAAATTAAGTCATGTTACTAAATATTATGGAGACTTCTTGGCAGTAGATGATTTATCTTTTGAAGTAAAAGATGGAGAGATATTTGGCCTACTTGGTGTTAATGGAGCTGGTAAAACTACTACTTTTAGAATGATTACAGGTTTACTTGATAAGACAAGCGGAAGTATTACTTTTAATGGTAAAAAAATAGATTACTCTGTTACTGATAAGTTAGGTTTTCTTACTGAAGAGAGAAGTTTACTTACTAAGTTAACAGTACTAGAGCAGGCTAAATTCTATGGTGGGTTAAAAGGAATGAGTGACAAAGATATTGAAAATAGACTAGATTATTTACTTGAAAAATTAGAGATAACTGAGTATAAAAACAAGAAGATAAAAGAGTTAAGTAAGGGTAATTCACAAAAAGTACAGTTTATTATGAGTATAATAAATAGTCCTAAACTTCTTATATTAGATGAACCTTTTAGTGGATTAGATCCGATTAATATTGAGTTATTTAAAAGATTGATACTTGAACTTAAAAGTGAGGGGACAAGCATAATATTCTCTTCACATAGAATGGAACATGTAGAGTATTTCTGTGAAAGTTTGGTAATTCTTGTACATGGTAAAACTGTTTTAAAGGGGAATTTGAAACAAATAAAGGAAGACTATCAAAAGAAGAATATTATGATAGAAGCAGATGCTAGTATGGATGAGTTAAAAGGTATTAAAGGTGTGGAAAAAGTGGATAAAATAGGTAATACTTTTGTAGTTAGTATAAGTGATAAGAGTTACGTGCAAAATGTGTTTAACTATGTTAAGAAACTTAAGAATGTTACAAAGTTTGTAGTGGAAGAACCTACACTTAATGAAATATTTATTGATAAAGTAGGAGGTACTTATGAGAAGTAAATTATCTCTTTTAATTAAAGATGGACTAAATAAAAAAATTAATACTAAATGGTTTAAGGTTATCAATATAATTTTATTAGTTGTTATTGTGGGTTTGTTTAATATTGACAGCATCATTAAATTCTTTGGAGGAGACTTTGATGAAGATACTACTATTTATGTTTATGATAATACTCTAAAATATTATGATGCGTTAAAAACGGCGTATGAAAGTACAAATATACAGTTAAGTAGTTCAAGTGTAAAAATTGAAAAAGGAGAAGGAAACTACAAAGATGAAGTAGAGAAGATTAAGGAAGATAAGGGAAGCAACATAATTGTTGTTATAAATGATTTACATAATGTTGAAGTTATTTCATTTGATTATGTTGACGCGCTAACTATACAAGTCTTGAATGCAAGTATAGAAAAGGTAAAAACAAGTATAGCGCTAAGTGAAAGCAATATTGCACCTGAAGAGTTAGCTAAAATATATGAACCAGTAAATATCGAAAGAACTTATTTAAATGAAGAACTAGATGAGAACTATGAACTAGTTAATACTATAGGAAATTTAGCAATTCCAGTGTTTATAATGCCTTTCTTCTTCTTAATTCTTATGGTAACTCAAATGATAGGGGCTGAGATAAATGAAGAAAAGTCAAGTAAAAGTATGGAGATTATTGTTACTAGTGTAAGTCCTAAAATACATTTCTTATCTAAAATAATAACATCTAACCTTTATGCAATTATTCAGTGTGTGTTGTTTGTTATTTATTTTGGTATAGGTGCTTTAGTTAGAAAATTAGTAACTGGTACTTCTTTCATGGGAAGTTTAGGAGAGAGTACAACTAAGTTACTAGATACTTTTGTGGAAAGTGGGATGCTTAGTAATATACTTAAATGTTTACCATTTATCATTATAATGATATTACTTAGTTTCTTTGCATATTCATTACTCGCAGGAATATTAGCATCTATGACAACAAGTCAGGAAGACTTTCAACAGTTACAAACACCAATGATGATGCTTATAATGGCAGGATATTTTTTAGCAATAATGGCGAGTACCTATGAAAAAAGTACATTTATTATAGTAATAAGTATGATACCATTTATATCTTGTATATTAAGTCCTGTATTACTCTTCTTAGGACAAATCACAATTGTACATGTTCTTATTTCAGTAGGTTTGTTATTTCTTGTGATATATTTACTTTTAAAGTATGGCTTAAGAATTTATAAAGTAGGAATACTAAATTATAGTTCAAGTAATTTATGGAAGAAAATGTTAGAGAGTGTAAAAGTAAAAGACTAATTTAAGGAGGTTTTATAGTGAAATTTAAAACAGAAAATTTATATTTAATACAATTGCAAGAATTAGATAAATTTGAAATAATAGGTAATGGAAGAGAACTTAAGTATTTTAAAAAAGATTATAGATACACTTTAGCAAGAAAAGATGTGAAGTGTATTCATAAATCGTATATAGATATATTTACGAATACAGTATACGAAATACCATTTTATGTTGATTCAAAAGGACATCCAGCAGTTACAAAAGCAGAACCAATAATTACAAATACTGAATATTTGACTGAAGAGGAAGCACTTCGTATATTAAAAGAGCTAAATCCTACTTATTTAAAAGAAGTAGAAAAAGAAAATACTAAGAGATTACGTTTATTTAAGTAATCTTTTCTGTTAGCGTGGTGGAATGGTAGACACGCACGCTTGAGGGGCGTGTGAACATAGTTCGTGAGAGTTCAAGTCTCTTCGCTAACACCAGATTTATAGGAAACTCGAACTTTTATAAATTCGAGAGTAATAAATTACTAACAGAAATGTTAGTTTTTTTGTTATTTAAGAAGGGATAAGTGATGAGTTATGACAATAGAAATTAAAGAACTTGTAATAAGTGAAGTATTAAAAAGAAAGGTAGAAATGATTTGTAGGTTTGCTTATGTAGATTATGAATTTATTAATGGTAATATTAAATCAATTAAAAATACAAATATTGCTTATGTTAAGCCACATATATTAAAAGTTAAAAATAATGATTATTTGGTTTTTGAAGAATATGATGAAATTTTTGTAAATGGTTACTAAAAGTAAATTTAAAGACTTAGAAGAATATATCAAAGCACACTAAAACCTTGACAAATCAATAATAAAAGTTTATAGTATAGAACTAATAAAAGCAAGCAGTATCGCTTTTTAAGGGGAAAGAGAGGTACTTCTATGACTAAAAGCACATATAACATATTTAAAATTTATACTTATTTATTTAAGAGGAGTCAAAGGTATTAGTATTATCTAGTATTTTTGACCCTTCGTTTTTTGAAATTAGACTTCACTTTTTCCATTTAAAGTGCCAAACATATGGAAGGAAGTGTTAAAAATATGATTGAAGAAAAGAAAATTGCAAGCATTTATAAAAGAGTTTCTACACTCGACCAAAAACGAGAAGGATTTAGTTTACCAGAACAAGAAGAAAAATTAAAAGAGTTTTGTAAATTTAAAGGTTATGAAATTTACAAAGTTTATGAAGATGCAGGAATAAGTGCTAAAAATGATAAGAGACCAGCATATCTAGAAATGATGCGAGATGTTAAAGATAAGAAAATAAATGTTATTGTTGCTTTTAAACTAGATAGATTAACTAGAAGTGTTTATGATATTGAAAAATTAATGAAGTTGATACTGATGATGATTTAAAAGATATCTCGTTTAGTTCAGATATTGAAGCCGAAAAAATAATAAGATTAATTTGTATTAAGAATGACAAAAACTATAAAAAGCAAAACTTTAGATTAGGTGTTATAACAATAGACTTATCTGATATCAAGGATAAAAATGGCAATTCACTTTATAAAGAGGTTTTAGAAAAAGTAAAAGAGGTATATAAAAATGAGTTATGCAATATTTAGAGTTGAGCCAATAAATAAATTATCTGATCTCGCACAAATCGGATCACATAACAAACGAGAGAAAAAAGCATATAAATCTAACCCTGATATAGATATTACAAAAACTAAAAATAATATTGAACTAGTATCACTTTCTGAAAAATATATTAAAGGATTCTATAACTTAACAAAAGAATATAAAAAAGAACACGATAAACGAATGGAAACTATGAGAGATGATAGAAAGAAAACATTTAAACAAATGGTAGATGATTCAAATAATGTAGTTGCAGATGAATTACTATTTACAAGTGATAATGATTTATTTAAAGATATGAATAAAAGACAAATTAAAAAATGGGCTGATACTTGTATGGAATTTGTTTATGAAGATTTAGGTTATACAAAAGAACAAGTATTACACGCTACACTGCACCTAGATGAAAAAACACCACATATCCATTGTGTAGTTGTACCTTTAATTAGAAAATATGATAAAAGAACTAATACTGAAAAATACACTATTTCAAAAAAGCAATATATCAAAGATAAAGCCTATTTAAGCCTACTTCAAGACAAATACTATCAAAGACTAATAGACAAAGGTTTTGACCTGGAAAGAGGCATTAAAAACAGCGATAACGAGCATATTTCAATAAAAGAATTTAAGAAAATAACTCGTAAACTAGATAACAGATTAGAAAAACAAAATTATCTTATGACTAAAGATTTTGAAGAACTACAAGAACAATTAAAAACTTCTAAACCTACAATAACAGGTAAAAAAGTTAAAATTGATAAAGATACTTATGATACTTTAAATAATTTTATGAATACTTCAAAAAGAGTTATTAAAGATATGCCTAGAAATCAAGCATTATTTAAAGAACTAACTGATTATACACAAAGTTATAAAGATTTAGAAAATCAAAAAAGAAATATTCAATATGAAGTTAAAAGATTAGAATATAAAAATAAAGAACTACAACAAGAAAATAATAAATTAAAAAGTTTATTAAATATAATAGTTCAATCATTAAAACAATTCTTTAGAAAATTACTTAAATTAGGAACTGAAAATGATAAAGATAAAGTTGTTGAAGAAATAACCAATTATCACAAATTAGATTTACACACAAATAAAGATTTACACGATATAGCAGATAAAACACCTAGAGAAGATGAAATAAATGATTATTTATACACAAAAAATTATGAAAAAGATGATAGAGATTTCAATATTTAAAAAACGAGCTACAGCTCGTGATAAAAGACTAAAATTCCATTTTAGTAACACACTACGCTATTGGCAAAGCCAATAACGGTGTGAAAAAGGGAATTTTCCTTTTTAAACCCTTTTAAGCATAATTTTAGCAAGGTATAAAGCCAAGCAAAATTATGTTTTTATTTTCAAAACTTCGTAATGAAAATAAAATAGAAAGCCTAATGATAATTTAATTGAAACATGTCACGACTTTTATCTATGCATTCCTTTTTCATCAAATTTAGGATAATAATAGTCATTATATTCTTTACTTCCTATAACAAATTTAGTATTTGGGTCTATTTTTGCTTTTGCAGCTTCTTGTATAAGCTCATCTACTTTTTTATTGATTTTATCAAGAAGTGATAGACTAACCATATTAAAACAGTTAGTACAAATAATACATTGATTTATTCCACGGGATGTTTGAACATCTGAAATTATTCCTAGTGTTTCTTTATTACAACTATAACAATAAAATTTTTGTGAGTGATTATTGCTCATAACATTTTTTCTCCTTTCTTATACTCTAATTATACTACATTTTTTTGGTTTTTTAAATTTTTTTCTACAAATTTATAAATAAATGTAGTATAATTTAATTAGTTAGTAGTTATTACTACCTATAAATTTATGCCTAGTGGTTGTTATACTTCCACCAAAAGGGCACCATTAACGAATCTGTTCGAACTATTCGAACTTTGATATATAGAAATCAATCAAAATGATTGATTTTTTGTTGTGTGAAAGAAAGCTGATTTTGAAAGATAATATGTAAAATTTGTTTCAAACATCAAAAACTATGATATAATATAAAATTAACGAGGGAGGTTTATTATGTTTGGAAAGAAAAAACAGAATGAGAAAAAAGAATCACTAAATTTTAAAAGCGATAATTATAAACTTAATGATAATTATATGACTGATAATTTAGTAGTTGCTAATTTAGATTATATATCAAGTAAACTAACACCATACGGACCAATGGTTAAACAAACAGAACAAAAATATATATTTGAATTATTAAATGAAAATGGAAAAATCAGATATAGAGAAATATTTACTGGATTTGTAGCCGATGCTGAGGAAAGCCATTATTTTGATTTACCATATGTTGTAAATATTGTATCTTTGAAAGAACAAGTTCCAGATGTTGCTGATATCATTCCAAAATATGGATTATTATTAGTATTAAATGAGGTTAATACTAAAAAAATATCAAAAACACTAAAAAAATAATTATAATTAATTGTAGCAATAAATATTGTTACTTTTATTTTATAAAAATTATATTATATATAGAATTGGAATTTATTAGTTATTCTTTATAGATAAAATTGTTCAAAATAGGCTTTTGTATCGCACCAAATGTTAATTATTGAATATTTTTTGTTTTTTTAAAATATAGTAAATTTATAAAAGGTGGTAAAACATTATTATAAGTATTTAAGTTATATTGAACTAGTTAGAGCGATTTGTTGCTTATATTCTTATAGTGTGTTAAAATGTAATTATTATTAAAGCGAGGTTTTGTATAATGAAATTTAAAACAGAAAATTTATATTTAGTTAAAATTTGTAACTTGGTTAAAATAGAAGAGACAGATATTGGAACCAAAAGATATTGGGAACATGATGGAAGGTATACTTTAGCTTATTTAAAAGATGGTCAGTTTAATACACTTATGACTTTTGTAGATGTTTATACACATACGTCATACTCACTTGTAGATAATACATATGTTACTAAAGTGCCTGTAGTAGTAAAGGCTAAATCTTTAATTACAAATTGCGAATATTTAACTGAAAAAGAGGCACTTCATATATTAAAAGAGTTAAATCCAACTTATTTGAAAGAAGAAAAAACTAAAAAATTACGATTATTTAAATGATAATTGTAAGTATTATTTATTAAATTTTATATAAAAATGCACAATGATTGTGCAAAATAGGGGTCTGAAAAGTTAAAAATGCACAATATTTTCGAAATATTGTGCATTTTTACTATTTTTAACAATTTATTTTAAAATTGAAACTAGTTTTATTTTGAGATACATCTATCATTTAATTTTTCATTGGAAGAAAATTTTAAATAATTGTAATAATTTAAGATTTGACTAACAGTCTTATCATTTGAAACATTAAAGTAAAATTCCATACCATAACTTTGTACTACTTTAATTCATAAATTAGTTTTAAGTAGTATTAATTTAATATTAATAGTATGATGACTTCTTAAATATTGTAACATTAAATTCTAATCTTTGTAAAATACAATTTAACATTATCATATCCAATAATTATTGCATATTCTGTAACTACATCTTTCTCCGTTGACAATTCCTTTAACGTATCTTTGAGCAAAGCTATTTATATATCACTGTCACCAACAGCATGTCCAACAATACCACATTTATTTTTCCTGACATAAAGAATTATTCCATCACAAGTTGCAAACCAACAGTACCTACTATATATTTATTACTATCAGATACAATAAATTTATTCATTTCAGCAGTAACAATATGTTTTGATATTTCGTTTAATACATCTGAAATTTTTCTGTTAATATGTGCTTCACCAGTGTTGCTATGATCTTCTATTTTATTATAATTTTCTTTTAGATTATATTTATTAATTATTATACCTCATATTTGTACATTACCTTATATCCGATTTCATTATAATATTAATCCAAGTTTTTTAAAGATATAATAAAAAATATGAAAAAATGTAAAATTATGATATAATTAAATTAGATGTGTTAATAAAAAGATATTGATCATCAATTAATTTAAAGAAGGAGAAAAAATATGAAAGAAAATACTAATTTTTTATTAGGCAAACATGCTACAATACAAGAAACAATTGAAAACTCACCTATAGAAAAACGTACTATTATTTTTAGGTATCCTGCTCCAACACAGGAAGTTGTAAATATTAATAATATTAATTCTTTTAAATTTTACGTTGTATCACAATGTTCTATTTCGTTTACAATAATTAAATCAAATACAGAAACATTTGCCGAAAAATTTATATTAAGTTTTATGGGACCTAATTCTTCAGAAATAAGGTTTTGTGGTTATATACAGGATAGTGAGACATATAAATTTGTTGTTGCTACTAAAAATAATGATACAAGTGACTTTGTTAATTGTTTAAATATTGATATAACTCAGGATAATTATGAAAAAATAAAAGAATTTAGTGAAACATCAGTAAAAAATACAAATAAACAATTTTCTATTCAATTATATATTGAATTGTTATCTTCACTTAAAAATAGTCACTTAGGAAAAATAGAAAATCTAATAGAAAATAATGTTACATTAAAAAGTAAATGATTTAATTTGCTAGTGATTATTAAAATTTTTAGTTATATATTTTAAAAAATGCACAATGATTGTGCAAAACAGAGTTTTAAAAAGATAAAAATGCACAATATTTTTAAAATATTGTGCATTTTTTCTATTCAATAGTGTTTTTTATAATTTTTTTTATCTTTTTTGCGTTTTATCTTCTTGATTATCATAATCATATTGGTCTAATAAACTTGATAAATAACTTCCATATCTATTTTGGATATAAGCAATGGCTTTCTCTCTTAGTTCTTTAATTGCTTCTTGGGACATAGTTTTATCATTGATATCAAACCCTTGTGTAACATAATAAAAGTATTCTTTTTCTATTTTACTAAAATTAGTATAATTTTTTTGTGGTGTAGGGATCATTAAACTATCCCAAAACAATTTATCAGCAGCTTTAACTTCTTCCATTGTAGCATACTCTTTACCATCAATACCTTTATAAACAATTCCTTTACCAAAATCAGTTTTTACTTTATCTTCAATTTCTGTTACATTAGACTTTAGTATTCCATTTTCATCATACATATTTTTTGACATAATTTCACTTCCTTATACATTAATTATACCATATTTGGTGCAATATGTCAAAATTTTAAAACCATTTTTTGATTTATAGGTAACAGTGTGATAAAATATTTTATGAAAAAGTTTTTTGTCACTTTGTAGTCACTTTGAGTGTTGTATAATTAAGTTACTTGGAAGGATGGTATTTATGGAAATATTAAGAGTTGAAAATTTAACTAAAGTTTATGGAAGTGGTAACAATAAAGTAGTTGCCTTAGATAATGTGAGTTTTAGTGTTGAAAAAGGAGAATTTGTTTCTATAGTCGGTGCATCTGGTTCAGGAAAAAGTACACTTTTACATTTACTTGGTGGAGTAGATAGACCAACAAGTGGAAAGGTTCTTATAAATGATACGGATATTTTTAAAATGAATGATGATGAGTTAGCAATATTTAGAAGAAGACAGGTAGGACTAATATATCAGTTTTATAATTTAATACCTATATTAAATGTAAGAGAAAATATTACTTTACCACTTGAACTTGATAATAAAAGGGTAAGTGATGAAGAAGTAGATAATCTTATTAAAATGTTAGGACTAGACAAGCGTAGTAAACACTTGCCTAACGAATTATCAGGTGGAGAACAACAAAGAACAAGTATTGGCCGTGCTTTAATTTCAAGACCAGCAATTGTATTAGCAGATGAGCCAACTGGAAACTTGGATACAAAGGCTAGTGAAGAAATAGTATCACTTCTTAAAAAGTCTAATAAAGAAATGAAACAAACTATTATAATGATTACACATAACTTAGAACTTGCTAAAGTAGCTGATAAAATTATAGAAATAGCAGATGGACGTATTGTGGGTGAAGAAAAATGAATATTTTAAAAAATATTGCATATAAAAACTTACAACTTAACAAAAAAAGAAACATAGTTACAGTAATTGGTATAATACTTTCAGTTGCTTTAATAACTGCACTTAGTTCACTAGTTGTTAGTTTTAAAGAGAGTATAATAAATTTAGAAAAACATATAAATGGTGACTTTCATTATAGTTTTGATGGTGTTCAAAGTAATGACCTCAGTATTTTTGAAAATAATAGAAGTATAGAGAATTTTTATAAAGTAGGTACTTTAGGATATGCTAAAATAAACACTGAAAATGAATATAAACCTTATGCTTATGTAATAACTATGGATAAGAATGATTTTAATAGTGTTGGAATTGAACTTACAGATGGAGAGTTACCAAAAAATAATAATGAGATAATTATACCAAGACACCTAAGAAACAATGGTAAGGTTGATTTGAAGGTGGGAGATACTATTACACTAGAAGTAGGTTCAAGAATGAGTGAAGGCTACGCTTTGGGTCAAAATAATCCATATGAAGAAACAAACAACGAAACTATAGAAAATACGGTTTCAGTTACTTATAAAGTAGTAGGAATATTTGAAAGACCATCTACCGCTTTAGAGCCTTTTTCTTCTCCTGGGTATACTTTTATAACAACTAATGCTAGTGGAGTAAAGAATTATACAGTATTTGCTAGATATACAAAGGATGGACTTAAAAATCAATATAAAGTTACTGCTGGTATTTTAGGGGTGGATGCAAAACTGCTTGAAAAAGATATTACGCTTGACTCTAACTACGTAGAAATTTCAGAAAAAGAACTAGCGAAAAGTAAGTATACATTTGATGTTAATAGATATTTGATAATGCTTGAGACAAATGCATATGGTGATAGCTCAATGAAAGCACTTTTAGTGTTAAGCTCTATTGTAACAGTGATAATTATAGTAACTAGTGTATATTGTATTAAAAATAGTTTTAATATTTCTATTACTGAAAAAACTAAAGAATATGGAATACTAAAAAGTGTTGGTGCTACAACTTCTCAAATCAAGAAAAGTGTATATTATGAAGCATTTTTATTGGGGTGTGTTGGTATACCTATTGGAGTAATTTCTGGGGTACTTGCTAGTTTTATATTAATACATGTAGTTAACTTCTTTATTAAAAATATGTTTGTAGGTAATGAGTACTTAATTTTTAAAATAAGTTATTTATCTATAGTAATTAGTATTATACTTAGCATAGTAACAATATTTATGTCTAGTAAGAAAGGTGCTAAAATAGCAAGTAAGACTAGTCCAATGGTTCTAATAAGAGGAAATAATGATATTTTAGTTAATAGTAAGAAACTTAAAACTCCTAAATTTATTAATAAACTATTTGGTATAGGTGGTGTAGTGTCTTATAAAAACATTAAGAGAAATAAGAAAAAATATAGAACAACTATAGTATCAATAGTATTGTCTGTAAGTGTTTATATTGCTCTATCATATTTTGTTAATACTGCATTTGATGTAGTTAAAATGGCAAAAGGATCTTATACTTACAATTTAGTTTATACTTCATATACAAAAGATTATAATTTAAACTATAACAATGTTTTAAATTTTAGTAAGCATGATACTGTTAAAAAATATTCTGTTGTTAGAACGAGTATAATAACTGGTAACTTTAAAGCAAGTAAGGATTTTAAAAAATATAATGCCTATATGAGTGAAGAAAAGCCAATACTTAATTCTGTTACATTTATATCTGTTGGTAAAGAAGAATATTTAAGGTATATTAGTAAACTTGGACTTAACTATAATAGTGTTAAAGATAAAGGTATTTTAATAGACAATAATATTGGGTATGATACAAAAAAGAAACTTGAAGTTAGTTATAATATGACTGATAATAAGAAAGGAGATATAATTAACTTTACTAGTATGAAAGAAGATAAAACTTTTGATATGGAACTTGCTAGTGTTACAAATATTAGACCATTTGGTTATGAAAATAATTATGGTTCACTTGTAATGGTAATAAGTGATGAGTACATGGAAAGACTAGATAAATTAGAAAGTGTTAGTTTGTATGTAGAAAGTACAGACCCTGATAAATTACAAAGTGATATTGATAAGATGTGCAAAGATACTGAAGGATGCTATGTTAATAATGTTGATGCGACTGTTAAACAAATGAAATCTATTTATACAGTTATTGCTATATTCTTATATGGATTTATTATAGTTATCTCACTAATTGGTATTACTAATATATTTAATACTATAACTACTAATATGACTTTAAGAAAAAGAGAATTTGCAACTTTAAAAAGTATAGGTATGACTAGTAATGAATTTAATAGAATGATTTTCTTAGAGAGTTTCTTCTATATATTTAAGTCATTATTAATAGGTATTCCTATTGGAGTATTACTTTCATATTTAATATTTAAAGGATTTACTAATCAAGTATTATTTAGTTATAAAGTTCCATTTAAAGGAATTATAGTTAGTATTGCTATTGTTTGTTTACTTATAGTGTGGCTTAATAATTATAGTTCTAAAAAAGCAAATAAGGGTAATGTAATAGAAACTATTAGAAATGAGAACATTTAAAGTGTTCTTTTTTCATAATATGACGAGTGAAAAGCCAATAATTCGCTGAAAAGTAAAAAATATGGTATAATTTAGAAGGAGGAAATATGGATATACTTTTAATTGAAGACAACTTAACAATAACAAAAGCGCTAACTTATACTTTTGAAACAAACGGGTTAACTGTTAAATCTGTAAATAATTTAACAGATGCTTATGATTTAACACTAGCTCATTATAAATTAATCTTACTAGATGTAAGTTTACCTGATGGAAGTGGGTTTGACTTTTATAAAGATATGCTTTCTAATAAGAATATTCCTACGATATTCTTAACTGCAAAGAGTTTAGAAGATGATGTGGTAAAAGGACTTAACCTGGGTGCAGAAGACTACATAACTAAACCATTTAGTACAAGAGTATTACTTGCTAAAATTAATAAATATATAAAAAATGAAAATGTAGTGAAAGTTAAAAATATTACTTTTGATTTTGATAAAATGGAAGTATATAATGATGGTAATTTAGTTAATTTAACTAGTTTAGAAATTAAAATATTAGGATTGCTTTTTAAAAGTATCAATAAAGTAGTAACAAGAGACTACATAATAAATTATATTTGGGATATTACTGGAAATGATGTAAATGATAATACTCTTACAGTTTATTTAAAAAGAATAAGAGAGAAACTAGGGGTAGATTTAATTAAAACAGTTAAGGGAGTAGGTTATAGAATAGATGAATAAGAAAGTTTTAGTTTATTTATGTTGCTTGATATTGTTTATTAGTGTTTCTTTAAATATATTTTTTATAAGTTATTCAAATAATGTTAAAAGGAGTACAAATTTAATAATTAATAATATGGTTAATTTAGTAGAAAATAAGTATTCAGGTGTAGCTGTTGAAGATATAATAAAAGAATTAAATAGTAGTGAATTAAAAGAGACAAGTTTAAGTAAATATGGAATAGATATAAGTGATTTTATTAGTTTAAAAATGAAAAATGATAACTTAAAATACTTAATAATTTTGAATATTATAGTAACTTGTTTATCTTTGTTTATAATAATATATAATTTGATATTAAAGTTATATAAAAATAAGAAAATAGAAGAGTTGACTGATTTAATTAAAGAAATTAATAATAAAAATTATGTGTTAGATATGAAAGATAATGTAGAAGACGATACTTCTATACTTAAAAGTGAATTATATAAAACAACAATAATGCTTAAAGAAAGTGCAGAGAATTCCTTAAAAGATAAATTAAGTATAAAAGAGTTTATAGAAGACACTTCACATCAGTTAAAGACACCACTTGCATCTATTAGTATAATATTAGATAATTTAATAGATAATCCCAATATGGATAACAAGTTAAGAGAAAGTTTTTTAAAAGATATAAATAGAGAAATTAGTAAAATTAATAATTTAGTTAATACTATGTTAAAGTTATCTATGTTTGAAGTAAACGCTATTAAGTTTGATAGAAAATATAATAGTTTAAAAGGTATACTTGAAAAATCTATTGAAAATGTAAGCTTGATAATGGATTTAAAAAATGTTAAAGTTAACTTGGATATAAAAGAAGACGTATTAATTAAATGTGACTATAACTTTGAAGTGGAAGCAATAAGTAATATATTAAAAAATGAAGTAGAGTATTCTAAAGAATTTGGTAAAATTGATATTACTGTAAATGATAATAAACTTTATACTACAGTTATAATAAAAGACTATGGAATTGGAATTTCTGAAAAAGACTTAAAAAACATATTCAATAGATTTTATAGGGGAGAAAATAGTAACACTAATAGTGCAGGAATAGGTCTTTCTCTTGCTAAAAAGATTATTTTAATGGATAATGGTAAAATAAGTGTGGAAAGTAAGAAGAATGAGTATACAATTTTTAAAATTAAATATTATAAAGCCTAAACTTAAATATACTTATTATGAAAAAAACAAACAAAGTATTGACAAACATTTTGTTGTATGATAATATTGATTTGTAAGTGAGATAAATAATGCTTGAAAATGTTTAATGGCTAATGTAAAATGTAATTAGAAGTTGGGAGGTTATTATGAAAAAATTATATATTGACTTTGATGGAGTAGTATTAGATACAATTACTATACTTTATAAAGATGCAAAAGAAAATGGTTATGATATTCATGATACTAAATTTTACGAAAATTATAATTTTAAAGATATTTTAAAAGATGAGTATATAATAAATGATTCAATTAATTGCATTCAAAAAATAATTGATAGTGAACTTTTTGATGTGAATATACTTACACATTGTAATTCTATTAAAGAGGGTGCTGATAAGGTAAGATATATAAGAAAACACTTTAAAGATATGACTGTAATAATATGTCCTAAAGAAATAAGTAAAACTAAGATGGTTCATACTGAAGGAGCAATATTAGTAGATGATTATGCAGGTAATTTAAGAGAATGGGAAAAAGAAGGCGGAATACCTGTTAGATTTTCAACTAAGTTAAATGGAAAAGGGTACTTAGTAATTGATAAGTTAGATGAATTAATTAATATGTTTGGAAGTGTTGTATGCAAATAGAAAAATTAGTATTAGAACCACTTGATAATAATTGCTATGTACTTAAAAATAATGGGTATGCATTAGTAGTTGACCCTTCAAGTGAAGAAGATGTAATAGAAAAGTGTTTAAAAGAGTTAGATGTGGAACTTGTTGGTATATTGATAACTCATTATCATTATGATCATATTGGTGCATTAGATTATTTTGTTAACAAATATGATATACCTGTATTTGATTATAGATCATTGGGATTAAAGAAAGTTAAAAATTTTAAATTCGAAGTAATACCTACAAAAGGACATTCAAAAGATAGTGTAAGTTTTTATTTTAAAGATAGTAACGATATGTTTGTAGGAGATTTTATATTTTATGAAACAATAGGAAGGACAGATTTAACTGGTGGAGATGAAGAAGAAATGGCTTATAGTTTAATGTCACTTAGAAAGATGGATGAGGCTATTAAGTTATATCCAGGGCATGGACAATTAACTACTTTATCTCATGAGTTAAAATATAATCCATATTTATGATAGCAAGTGTATTAATTGAATATAGTGTAAAATCTCTTGATAAAACTTTTGATTATATAGTTAAAGAAGAACTTTTAAGTGATATAAAAATTGGTCAAAAGGTTTTAGTGCCTTTTGGTAATACAATAGTTGAGGGATTTGTAATGAGTCTTTCTAATAAGTTTGATGAAAATATTGAATATAAAGAAGTATATGAAATAGTAGAAAAAGTGTTTTGTTTAAATGAGGAATTGTTAAGTTTAGGAAAAGAAATAAGTGAAAAAACTTTATCTACAAAAATAAGTGCATATCAAGCAATGTTCCCTAAAGCATTAAAAGCAAAAAGTAAAGTTAATATGGGTATAGTTACTGAAACATATTGTTTTCTTAATAAGAATATTGATATAGATGAATATATTAATACTCATAGTAGAAATAAAAAAGAAATAGAAATTATAAATTTTTTGTTAACTAATAAAGAGGCAAAAAGAAAAGATATTTATTGTTCTTCACTTAGAAAATTAATTCAGAATAATATTGTTTTGATTAAAGAAGTTGAAGTTAAAAAAAGTGTTGACTATATTAAAGAAGAAAAAAAGAATATTATTTTAACTAGCGAACAGATGCGTGCTTATAATGAAATAAAAACAAGTACTAATAATAAAATATTACTTCATGGAGTTACTGGAAGTGGTAAAACAGAAATATATATTAAACTGATTGAAGATACTCTAGTACTTGGTAAAAGTGTGATAATGCTTGTACCTGAAATTAGTTTAACACCTCAAATAGTAAATAGATTTAAAAGTGATTTTGGTGATGATGTAGCAGTTTTACATAGTGGATTAAGTGAAAGAGAAAAATTTGATGAGTATAGAAGAATTGTTAATAAAGAAGTTAGCATAGTAGTAGGAGCTAGAAGTGCTGTTTTTGCGCCACTTTCAAATATAGGACTTATAATTATTGATGAGTGTTCTAGTCCTAGTTTTAAGCAAGATGTTAATCCGAAATATAATAGTATTGATGTGGCATTTATGAGAAGCGAAACTTATAAATGTAAAGTAGTAATGGGTAGTGCAACACCTCTTTTAGAGCAATATGCTCGTGGTCAAAAAGGTGTATTTAAATTAGTTAGTTTAACTTCTCGTGTAAGTGATAATTTACCAAATTATGTACTAGTAGATATGAATAAAGAAGTAAAAAAAAGAAACTTTATAATAAGTAGTGTACTTAAAGAAAAAATAAATGATACCATTAAAAGTGATAAACAGGTAATACTTTTATTAAATAGAAGAGGTTATTCAACTTTTTTAAGTTGTTCATCATGTGGTTTTGTTTGGAAATGTCCTAATTGTGATATTTCATTAATATATCATAAAAGTACAAATAATTTAAGATGTCATTATTGTGGATATACTTCAAAAATGACAAATATCTGTCCAAAGTGTAAAGAAGATGCTATTAAAGATTTAGGTATGGGTACAGAAAAATTAGAAAGTATTATAAACAAAATGTTTCCACTTGGTAGGACAGTAAGAATGGACTTGGATACTACTAGAAATAAAGGAAGTCATTCAAAGATAATAGAAAATTTTAAAAATCATAAATACAATATACTAATTGGAACTCAAATGATAAGTAAAGGTCTAAACTTTAAAGATGTTACTTTAGTTGGTGTAATAAATGCAGATGCATCACTTAATATTCCTGACTTTAGAAGTAGTGAAAGAACTTTTGAATTACTTACACAAACTGGTGGTAGAACTGGAAGGTATGACTTACCAGGTGATGTGGTAATTCAAACTTATAATAAAGATAATTATTGTTTAGAATGTGTTAAGAAAGGTGATTATATTGATTTTTATACTAAAGAAATGAAAATTAGAAAGGATTTGAAATATCCTCCATATTATTATTTAACTACAGTAAAAATAATTAGTGATAAATATGAACTTGCTAGAGATGAAGCAAATAATGTAAAAAATTATTTAACTAGAAATTTAAATGAAGGTATCATTGTACTTGGTCCTTCTACAGCAAGTGTATTTAAATTAATGAATAAATATTATTTTCAAATAATACTTAAATATAAAAATGAAGCAAATATGTTAGAAGTACTTAAAAATATAAATGAAATGTATATAACAAATAAAGTAAGCGTTGATATAAATATAAATCCTTTGAATTTATTATAAGATTTTGATATAATGAAAATACTTGGGAGGCATTATGAAAGATAAAAAAGTTGTGTTTATGGGAACACCAGACTTTGCAGTTCCTGTTTTAGAAAATTTAATTAAAGAAACTAATGTGGTATTAGTTGTAACTCAGCCAGATAAACCAGTTGGAAGACATAAAGAGTTATTATTTACTCCTGTTAAAGAAGTAGCAATTAAAAATAATATTCCAGTTTTTCAACCAATAAAGATTAAAGAAGATTATAAAAATGTTATTGAATCTAATCCAGATATAATAATAACTTGTGCATATGGTCAAATAATACCAAAAGAGTTATTAGACTACCCAAAATATGGGTGTATTAATGTCCATGCTTCACTTTTACCTAAATTAAGAGGGGGAGCACCACTACATAAAGCAATAATTACTGGCGAAAAAGTAACTGGTATCACTATTATGTATATGAGTGAAAAAATGGATGCTGGTGATATAATTGAACAAGAAAGTACTTTAATAACTGATACAGATAATGTTGGAACTATTCATGATAGATTAAGTTTAATGGGAAGTGAATTACTTATAAAAGTTTTACTTAGTATATTTAATGGAACAAATAAAAGAATCAAACAAAATGAGAGTGATGTTACATATGCATGGAATATAACTAGAGAAGAAGAAAAAATTGATTTTAATAAAACTAGCAAAGAAGTATTTAATCAAATAAGAGGTTTATACCCATATCCTGTAGCATACACAAACTTAAATAATGAAGTTATTAAAGTTACTGAGTCTTTTATTTCAAATAGTGAAATTGGTGACTGTGGTGAAATAACTAATGTAGGAAAAGATGGAATAACAGTTAAATGTAAAGATAAAAGTATAGTTATTACTAAACTAAAACCATCTGGAAAAAAAGAAATGAAGGCTATAGATTTTATAAATGGTTATAAAAAGGAATTATTAGGAGAATTTTTTAAATAATGAAAGAAGAACAAAAGAATTTATTAAAAATTATAGGTTATATTGGATTCTTTGTTATATTGATATGCATAGCAAGAATGAGTTTGAATAAAACCGAAGTAATAAAAGAAGAAAATAATGGAGTTAATTATATAAAAAGTATAATTGATATGAGTGAAGATTTTTATAAAATGAATATTCATTATGTTATGGATGACGATGCAATTACTTTAGACTTTGAAAAACAAAATGATATATTAATTGGAGAAAAATATTATCATAAGGTTGTAGATAAGTTTGTTAATTATAATAATAAATATTATGTTTTAGATAATGACAATTTTGTAGAAAATGCTAGTTTTGATAGTTTTCCTTATGATAAAACATTTATTGATTTTAAAAATTTAAAAGAATTAATTAATACCAAAACAATAAATATAATAAAAAAAGATAATGAAGTAACATACAAATATAATTTAAATGATTTTTTAACTACTTATAACAAAATAAATAAAACTAACTATTATACATTGGAAGATAAAAGTGTTAATATTGTATTTACTTTTAATAATGAAAAAATAAATGATATAAGTATTGATGCAACACCAATATATAACTTGATAAATAATACAGAATATAAGATGATTCAATATAAGATTTTAGTTGAAGAAGTAAGTAAAGATGATACAACTTGGATAAAAGAAAAATTAAGTTAAAAAATATATCTAGTTTTGTCTAAAATAATGAAATATTATAAAAATTATTATATATTATTACCAGAAGAGGTGATACTATAGAAGAAGCAATATTATCTACGTTTGATGATATGATAAGTGATTTAACACTTTCAATTTTAGAAACAAAATCAAAATTTAAAGATGAAAGTTTATTAAAAGGATAAACTTTTTTTCTGTTTGTTGACAAATCACAAACTTCATTGTACAATTATAATGGAAAAGGGGAGAGTTCTATGGAAGAAAAGATCACTTTGACTGAAAATGACATATTGGAAAAAGAATTCAAAATTGATGCAAGAGGTTATAGATTACAAGAAGTTGATAAATTCTTAGATATCATTATTGGAGACTATACTAATTTTCATAAAATTATTGCTAAATATGATAACGAACTTAAAAGCGTTATGGAAGAAAATATTAGGTTAAAAAATGAAATTAGAAATTTAAAGTCAACACTTAGTGTAGCTGAAAATAGTCGTGGAGTTACAAATGTTGATATACTAAGAAGATTAGGAGAATTAGAAAAAACAGTTTATGGAGAAGAATAGTAAATAAATATCTTAGGTAAACGCTGCATATAATAATGTAGAGGAAAGTCCATACTCACATAGTCTGCGATTGACTATAGTGTTCGTGCTAGGGGAAACGATAACCCTAGGTAGGTTATAAACCTAACGGCGATGAAAATGAAAAGTTCTTTCATGAGTAGTTATAAAGTGCCATAGAGACGATGCCTTTTAGGAATAAAAGGAGTGGAACGCGGTAAACCCCACGAGTGAGAAACCCAAAATTGGTAGGGGAGTCTTTACAAATGAAATGAAAAGAGTAAAGGAGCATTAGCTAGATAAATGTTTACCACCTTATATTAAGGTACAGAAAATGGCTTATTAGATGTTTATTAAATAAAAAGGAGTGTACTTGTGAAGGACATTGGAAATATATTTAAGGAAAAAAGAGAAGAAATTGGTGTGAAATTAGAAGAAGCTGCAAGTGATTTAGATATAACAGTTGCTCAATTAGAAAATCTAGAAGATGGAAATATTAATGCTTTTAAAGATATTTTCTTTTTGAAGGAATTAATAAAAAAATATGCAACTTATCTAAATGTTGATGGGGAAAAAATGATAGAAGAATTTAATGATTTTGTCTTTGATTTTACATCAAGAATACCAGTTGATGAAATAGAACAAAAAGTAAAAGAAATAGAAAAAATAAATGAGAAGGAAACTAGAAAAAGAATTAGTTCACCTTATACTAGAAAAAAAGTAAGAAAAGCAAAAATGAAATTAGTGTATTTCTTTTCAATACTAACAATTATATTAGTGAGTGCAACATTAATATTTTTAAATGTATTTTTAAGTAGTAAAAAAGAATTAAATTATAATATAGGAAGTGAAATAACTTATGAATTTACCAAATAAAATAACTATATCAAGATTAGTTTTATCAGTAATAGTATTAATACTTTTAATTATTCCATTAAATAAAATTGGACTTGATCTTGGGACAATAAAAGTTACTTCTACATTAAGAGTAGATGTAAAATATTTAATTTGTGGAATATTGTTTTTAATAGCATCAGTAACTGATTTCGTTGATGGTCATATTGCAAGAAAATACAATATGGTAACAGATTACGGAAAGGTTATGGATGCAATAGCGGATAAAGTTTTAGTAAATGGTGTACTTATTATTCTTGCATGTAATGGATTTATTCATATGATAATTCCAGTAATAATCATAAGTAGAGATACTATTGTTGATTCTATTAAAATGGTTGTAGGAAATAAAGTAGGTACAGTAGGAGCTTCTAAAACAGGTAAAATAAAAACTATATTTATGATGAGTGGAGTTACTCTTATGTTATTTTATAATTTACCTTTTGAAATATGGGGACTAAGAGTAGCAGATATGTTAATAATGACTGCAACTGTTTTATCAATAGTTAGTGGAATAGAATATTATGTAAATAATAAACAATATTTAATGAGCAATTAGCTCATTTTTTTCTTGACATAGAACTATTTCTTTAATAAAATAAACTTAGTTGTATTAATTAATTGTGAAAATTTGTTTTTGAAAACAAGTGTTTGAAAAATGTATTGACAAACAATTATATTTGATGTATAATGAAAGAGTAATAAGAAGTAAAAAGTAGGAGGAAGAAATGACAAAATTAAATAAAACTGGAGAAAAGGATAAAACATTAGAACAGGTATTACTTGATATTGAAAAACAATTTGGGAAAGGTGCAATTATGAAACTTGGGGAAGGTGGACTTAAAGATATAGACGTTGTATCTTCAGGTAGTTTAGCATTAGATATAGCTCTAGGTGTAGGTGGTTATCCAAAAGGTAGAATAATAGAAATATACGGACCTGAATCGAGTGGTAAAACTACATTTGCCTTACATGCTATTGCTGAAGTACAAAAAACTGGAGGCAAAGCAGCTTTTATAGATGCTGAGCATGCACTTGATCCAGTCTATGCAAAAAAGTTAGGTGTTAATATAAATGATTTATTATTAAGTCAACCAGATACTGGAGAACAAGCACTTGAAATATGTGAAGCACTTGTAAGAAGTGAAGCCATGAGTATTATAGTAATAGATTCAGTTGCTGCTTTGGTACCTCAGGCTGAGATAGAAGGGGAAATGGGAGACTCTCATGTTGGTTTACAAGCAAGACTTATGAGTCAGGCTTTAAGAAAACTTTCTGGTGCTATTAATAAAACAAATACAATATGTATATTTATAAATCAATTAAGAGAAAAAGTGGGGGTAATGTTTGGTAATCCAGAAACAACTCCAGGTGGTCGTGCTTTAAAATTCTATTCTTCAATTAGATTAGATGTACGTCGTGCAGAACAAATAAAGCAAGGAACTGATGTTATTGGAAATAAAACTGTTGTTAAAGTAGTGAAAAATAAAGTAGCACCTCCATTTAAAACTGCAGAAGTTGATATAATGTATGGAGAAGGAGTAAGTAAAGAAGGCGAAATAGTGGATATTGCTTCTAACTTAGGAATAATTGATAAAAGTGGTGCTTGGTTTTCTTATAATGGAGAAAAAATTGGTCAAGGAAAAGAAAATGTTAAACTTTTATTAAAAGAAAATAAAGCATTATTTGAAGAAATTAATTCTAAGGTACGTGAACATTATAATTTTAATAAAGACGCTAATAAAGAGGAAAAATAGACTTTTCTTCTTTTAATTTGGTGAAAAAAGAAAAATTTAATTGACAATACTTAAAAATAACTTTAAAATAGAATTAGAAGTATAAAAATACTTCAAATCTGAAAATATATAGTAATGGAGGAAATTATGGAAAATATTGGTTACTCCATTTTGCTAATAATAGTTGGATTATTTTTGGGAGCATTATTAATACTTTTAATGAATAAATTAAGAATATTAAACTCTGGCAAAGAAGCTGATAAATTAATTGAAAAGGCTAGTAAAGAAGCTGAAAAACTTAAGAGAGATAAATTAATTGAACTAAAAGAAGAAAGTTATAAACTAAAACAAGACACAGATTTAGAAATTAAAGAAAAGAAAAAAGAAATACAAGACTTAAAAGCACTTGTTGAAACAAGGGAAAATAGTTTAAACAAACGTGATGAACTTTTACAAGAAAGAGAAAAAAATTTAGATTTAAGAGATAAAGATTTATTAGCTAAACAAAAGGAAATTCAAGAAAAAGACGCAAAAATGGAGTCTATATTGAAAGAACAAATTGAATTACTAGAAAGAATATCTGGATTTAGTAAAGAGAAAGCAAGAAATCTAGTAATGAAAAAGGTAGAAGACGATATGTCTAAAGAAATTGCAATATACTTAAGAGAAAGAGAAAATGATGCTAAATTAGAAGCAGATAAAAAAGCAAAAGAATATCTTGTAAGTAGTATGCAAAAATATGCAACTGATGTTGCAAATGAACAAACAGTAAGTACTGTAACTTTACCTAATGACGAAATGAAAGGTAGAATTATAGGTCGTGAAGGAAGAAATATTAGAACTATTGAAGCAATTACAGGTGTTGATTTAATAATAGATGATACTCCTGAAGTAATAGTTTTATCTAGTTTTGATCCTTTAAGAAGAGAAATTGCTAAGGTAACAATTGAAACACTTATAAAAGATGGTAGAATACACCCAGCAAGAATTGAAGAAATATATGATAAAGTTTGTGAAGACTTTAAAACAACTATTAGAGAAAAGGGAGAAGAAGCATTATTTGGACTTAGTATTACAAGAGTAAATCCAGAATTAGTCGAATTAATTGGTAAACTATATTTTAGAACAAGTTATGGACAAAATGCTTTGCAACACTCTGTTGAAGTTGCAAATTTAGCTGGATTATTAGCAAGTGAATTAGGTGAAAATGTTGCACTAGCTAAACGTGCAGGACTTTTACATGATATAGGAAAGGCTATTGATTTTGAAGTTGAAGGTTCTCATGTAGAATTAGGTAGTGAATTTGCAAAAAAATATGGTGAATCAGATGTTGTAATAAATGCTATTGAAAGTCATCATGGAGATAAAAAACCAACTTATGTTATTAGTGAATTAGTTGCTATAGCAGATACACTTTCTGCTGCTCGTCCAGGGGCTAGAAATGATTCATTAGAAAATTATGTAAAACGTCTTGAAAAATTAGAAGAAATTGGTAATTCAATACCAGGAGTAGAAAAAACTTTTGCAATGCAAGCAGGACGTGAACTACGCGTAATTGTAAGACCAGAAGAAGTTGATGATTTAGAAAGTTATAAAATTGCAAGAAATATTAAAGACAGAGTAGAAGAAGAAATGCAATATCCTGGAACAATAAGAGTGGTTGTAATTCGTGAAACAAGAGCAGAAGAAATTGCTAAGTAGAGAGTATTCTCTACTTTTTAAATATTTTAAAATAAAGTAATGACTTTTACACTTATTTTTGATAAAATTAAGATAGAAAATATTATAGAAAGGAATAAGTTTTATGGAGCACGATATATATCAAAATTTTAATTACCATACTCATACCAAAAGATGCGGTCATGCTGGCTTATATAATGATGAAGACTATATTTATTATGCTAGAATTAATGGTATAAGAACAATTGGGTTTTCAGAACATGCTCCATTTTCAAATATAGAATTTTCTAATACATTTGAGAGAATGATGTTAGAAGAATTTCCTTTATATATAGAAAATATATCTAAGTTAAAAAAAGAAAACCCTGATATAACAATACTCATAGGTTTAGAATCTGAATATGATAAAGACAAAGAACAATTTTTAAGTGAACTTAGAAGTAGGGTAGAATATATGACACTTAGTCAACATTTTGTAAAAGGTGTGTCAAAGTTAGACAATGAGTTATACCCTTTAGAATATGCAAGTACTATAAGTGATGCATTAGATACAGGATTATTTGACATAGTTGTTGATCCATGTGTTTTCATTAATGTAAGAAATACTTTGACTACCGAAGAAAAAGTTAAAGTGTTTGATGAAAACGTTATAAAAGCAAGTGAAATAATAACTTCTAAAGCAAGAGAATGGAATATACCTATTGAACTTAATGTTAATAAATATGAGGATAATACATTAATAAAAAAGTTTTATCAAATTGCATCAAAAAATAAAGTAAAAATAATATTAGGAATGGATGTTCATAATCCTAAAGATATGAATAATTTTAGAAAAAAACAAATAGAAACTTTAGAAAATTTAGGTATTTCTTTGAATTTAGTTAAGAGTGATTATAATCCAATTGTAAATAGAATATTAACTCAAAGATTAGATATAGTAAGGAAACTAAGAAGTGGAAAACAAAAAACAATATATACAATGTATGCTAGTAGTCTTCTAAATAAGATACTTGAAAAAATGCCATCATTTGATAACAAAAATGAAGTTTCATATTATTTAACAACTAGTCTAAAGTCATATATAGATGAAATAACTAAAGAAGGAACACTTTTAGATGAAAAAGAATTTAGAAGGATAGAAGAGTTAAATAATTCAAATAAAGATGCTTTTGAAAAATCATTTCATTTACAAAGAATAAAAGAAAACTTAAAAAACACTAATTCTACAATTGGAAACTTAACTAACCTGATTAATCATATAATAGAAAATATTAATTATGCATTAGAAATGGGTGCTAGTAATAAAACTGAATTAACTGATATAGTATTAAAATTAATTGAAATACAAACTACAAAAGATGAAAGTACAAAAAATGTATTAATTAATGAATTATCCCTTAAAGAAAGTGATTTAGATGGAAAAAGTAATTCTTCTAAATTAATAAAAACAAATCCAATGTTTGAAAGTGAAAAACAAGATAATAATTTATCTTGGAATAATGGATTTATAAACTTATTTACTCTTTTTATAATTCTATCATTTATAATGGGAGTAGGTGTTGGAATAGCTTATATGCTAATAAAATTATAAAAAAAAGTCACTATTTAATTATAGTGGCTATTTTATTTCAAAAATCATTGGCATAATAAGAGGTCTTCTTCCAGTTGATTCAATAATATAAGTATTTAAATCTAGTATAACTCTATTTTTTAAGTCTGTTAATGAATAATTTGGTTTAGATATCTCACTATTAACAATGCTTCTTACTTTATTTTGAATATTACTTAATAATTCTTGATTATCATTTACTACAACGAATCCTCTAGTTGTAACATTAGGATCTATTACTAGTTGATTTTTAGTAGTATCAATATTTAATATTATAATAAGAACCCCATCTGTACTCATTATCTTTCTATCTCTAATAATAGATGAACCAATATCACCAATTCTTTTACCGTCAACATAAATATCATTAATTGGTATAGATTTTGCTCTTCTAATACCATTTTTACTAATTGCAATCATATCACCATTTCTACAAATAAATGAATGATCTTTATCAATTCCACATTCGCTTGCTAAATCAACAGCACTTTTAAGCATTCTATATTCACCATGAACTGGCATAAAATACTCAGGCTTAAATAATCTAAAAAGTAATTTTAATTCATCTTGCTTAGCATGTCCACTTGTATGAACATTAGCATCATCACTAGTAGTATATACAGTAGCGCCTTTTAAATAAAGTTTATTAATAACTCTATTGATACTCATTGCATTTCCGGGAATTGCACTACTTGAAAATATTACTGTATCATCAGGCATTAACTTAATATTGTTATCAACACCATTTGCTATTCTAGAAAGTGCTGCAAGAGGTTCTCCCTGGCTACCTGTACATAATAAACAAACATTTTCAGGTTTACTTTTATTTGCTTCATCACTTGTAATAAAAATATTTTTATCTTTAATTAAACCACAACTTTTAGCAATTTCTATACTATTAACCATACTTCTTCCAAATACTGCAACTTTTCTATTATTCTTTTGACAAGTATCAATAATATGAACAAGTCTATAAATATTAGATGCAAATGTTGCTAAGATAATTCTTCCTTTACAACTTCTAAAGATATCACTAAGTGCTTCATCAACATCACTTTCACTTGTAGAAAATCCAGGTATAAGAGCATTAGTACTATCACTTAATAATAATTTAACTCCTTCATCTCCAAGATGCGCCATTTTACTTAAATTAGCCATTGGACCAATAGGTGTTAAATCGAATTTAAAGTCTCCAGTTGTAACAATTCTACCATTAGGTGTCATTATACTTATTCCATAACTATCTGGAATTGAGTGAGTAGTTCTAAAAAATTCAATTTCATAATTTTTGAATTTTGGTTTAGTACTTTCATCAAATATAATAATATTACTAAAATTAACATTTTTATCAGCAAGTTTATTCCTGATTAATTCAGCTGCAACCTTAGGTGCATATATAACTGGAATATTAACATGATTAAGTAAATAAGGTATACCTCCAATATGGTCTTCATGTCCATGTGTAATAAGTAGAGCCTTAACTTTACTTTCATTTTCTTTTAAAAATGTATAATCAGCAAGTACATAATCTATTCCTGGTAAATTATCTTCAGGAAACATAACACCTGCATCAATTACTATAATTTCATCATCATGCATAATTGCATACATATTTTTACCGACTTCTCCAAGTCCGCCTAAAGCGAACACAAAAGTCTCACATTCTTGTGTTTTCATAATCATTCCTCCAATTTATTTCTTAAATGAAATATAAGTAACATTTATTATACTACAAAAAAGTCGATTTGTCTAGCATTAGAGATAATCTCATGATATAATCATAAAGGAGGGTTAAATATGGGAATATTTGATAAACTAAAAAATTTAATAAAAAGTGAACCAAAAGAGAGTTTAAATAAATATGAAGAAGGATTAACTAAAACAAGAGAAGATTTTGTAAATAAACTTAATTTATTAGGTATAAAATATACTAAAATAGATGAAAAATTTTATGAAGAATTAGAAGAAATTTTAATAATGGCTGACTTGGGTACTAAAACTACTTTTAAATTTATGGATAAGTTAAGAAAAAGAGTTAAAGAAGAAAATATTATAGACTTTGAATATTTAAAAGAAGTAATAGTTGATGAATTATTTATGATTTATGTAAATGGGGAACAATTAACTAGTAAAATTAATTATAATAAAGATGGATTAACTACAATTTTGTTTATTGGTGTTAATGGGGTAGGTAAAACTACAAGTATTGCTAAATTAGCAAGTGTTATGAAAAAAGATGGAAAGAAAGTAATACTTATAGGAGCAGACACTTATAGAGCTGGTGCAGTTAGTCAGTTAAATGAATGGGCTAGTAGAATTGGAGTAGACTTTTATGGAAGTGATAAAACTGACCCAGCAAGTGTAGTGTTTGATGGTTTATCTAAAGCGAAAGAAATAAGTGCTGATGTTGCATTAATTGATACTGCTGGTAGACTTCAAAATAAAGATAATCTCATGAAAGAGTTAGATAAAATAAAAAGAGTAACTGAAAAAGTAACTGAAAGAAAAATAGATGAAACACTTTTAGTAATAGATGCATCTACTGGACAAAATGGTATTAGCCAAGCAGTTAATTTTAAAAGTATATGTGATATAACTGGTATAATACTTACTAAATTAGATGGTACTGCAAAAGGAGGTATTGTTCTTTCAATTAAAGATGTGGTTGGTATACCAGTAAAATATGTTGGTTTTGGTGAAAAAGAAACAGATTTAATTCCATTTGATATTGAAAATTATATATATGGATTATTTAAGGAGTGGAAGTAGTGGAGAAAGAAGAATTAATTTATGATGGGTATGTTAAAATATATGATGTAACTAAAAATAATAATGGGAAAATAGAAAAGTTTACTAAAGTACAATTAAGAGGTGCTTCTGCTGGAATAGTTATTAATGAAGAAGGAAAGATGGCCTTAGTTTCTCAGTATAGACCTATTATAGGAGTTAAAACTTTAGAAGTACCTGCCGGTACTTTAGATAAAGGTATTTCACCAAAAGAAATAATAATTGAAGAATTAGATGAAGAATGTGGTATATCTAAAGAAAATATAATAGATATATCTGATGAACCTGTTTTATCTTATAAAATAATTGAAAATATGTCTGATGGAGAAATGCATATATTCTTAATACATGTAAAAACAATGAATACACTTCCTCATGAAGATGATGATGTAGAAGAAGTTAAGTTTTATACTTTAGATGAAATAGAATATCTTATTAAAAAAAGAGTGGTAACAGACCCTAAAACATTAATAAGTTTCTTCTTATATAAGGATATGATAAAATGAATAGTAGAGAAGAATTAATTAATATATATTTAATATATAAGGACTTATTAACAAAGAAACAACAAGATTATTTTAAGTATTATTATTTTGAAGATTTGTCACTTAGTGAAATAAGTGAAAATATGTTAGTTTCTAAAGCATTTGTAGGTAAAACATTAAAACAAATAGAAAATAAATTAAATGATTTAGAGAATACTTTAAAAATAAATACTTTATATAATAAAATTAAAGAAATAAGTAAAAATACTACTGACAAAAAAACAAAAAAGGAATTAGAAAATTTAATCTAATTCCTTTTTGTTAATTCTTTAACAATTCTTTCTTCGTTTTGATAACTATTTAATATTCTTTTATAATCATCTACTGTAATTTCACCACTTATTAGTTTATTTTCTAAATAATATTCGTTTTTAACTGCATAAGGTACATCACTTACTTCAAAATAATCTTTAAATGTTTGAACATCTTTAATACTAGTTATTAAATCAAATTTTTTATTAACTAACATAATTAATGAATAAAGTGACTCAATTATTTCAATAACTGGTTTAACTACATATGTTTTACCATTTTTATCAATAGTACTTGGTGTATAAATATAATGTACTTCATTATTTATTTTTATCATTTTATAATGATTAGGATTATTATCTTTTATAAAGTTTTTAACAAATAATTTTATTTCTTCTTTACTAAGTTTAGTTCTAACTAATGCTAACTCAAATAATTCGTTATTCTCTTTTACATATAACCCTTCTTTATAGTACCAATTATTATCATTACAAATTAACTTATAAAATTCTAATGAATCACTTTCAATAAATGTATTGATAAGTACACTTTTAAAAGTTGTTATTTTATTTAAGTCATTTTTAATATCATAAAACATATACTCATGGTTAGGATCACTTGCCATAACATTTACATTTTCTTTTTTACTAGGTATATATTCTTTAGTTTTTCTAAAATCCATAATATTTCCTCCCTGTGCATTATATTATATTACAAAATTAAAAAAATATCAAATTTACTTGAAAAGAGTACTCTTTTGATAAAATTAAACTAGTTAAGGTAGAAGGAGGACACAAAATATGACTAATAATTATGTAAATAAATTAAGTTATATATCTTCACCTATGGTACAAAATAAAGTACTAAATGGGGGGGTATTATCTTCTAACTAACTTAAAAGTAAATAGTTTTTTGCATGAAATAAAATGGATAGGTGAGGTCTACCCATTTTTTGTTATGTAATAAAAGGAGGGAGAAGTTTATGCAAAAGAAACAAACTATTTTAGTAGTTGCTAGTTTACTAGTAGTAGTACTTAGTGTAACACTAGCATACTTTACAGCACAAATAATAGGAAAGGGAAAAGATGTTTCAGTAAGTAGTGCTGACTTAAAAATAATATTTACTGATAGTGATGGAGCAATATCTGGAAGTAACATTGAACCAGGATGGAGTGATACCAAAACATTTACTATAGAAAATAAAAGTAATGAAACTTACAAATATAACATAGTTATAAAAGACTTAGTAAATACATTTGTAACTAATGGATACTTACAATATAAAATAACTAGTACAAATAGTGGATACAATATGACTGAATTTAAAGATGTACCAAAGTCTGGTGCACCTAAAGATAAGATACTAGCTTATAGTGTTAGCATTCCAGTAGGAGTAACACAAAGTTACACTATTGAATTTAAGTATGCAAACGATGAAAGTGTAGACCAAAGTGATGATATGGGTAAGAAACTAAGTGGAACACTATTTATAACTGA
>ERZ779940.54-NODE-54-length-34603-cov-2.15558_pt1 | contig 34603 bp, 37 predicted proteins | sample MGYA00511063_ERZ779940 | MGnify/ENA primary metagenome ERZ779940 (study PRJEB29588, sample SAMEA2146682) | human gut metagenome | biome: human gut; feature: human-associated habitat; material: faeces | place: Denmark | collected 2008/2010 ...
AAGCCAGCCGAGGACGGTGGTTGCAGTCAAGGGTCAGAGCCGGGACACAGCGATGTTGTTGTCCACGTCCAAGGCCGACACCAGGAAAAAGGGACTGAAAGTATGGAATGTGTCCGGTCCGGTTATCAAAACAGAGTTATACCGTTGGCTCAGGATGGAACGTGTCGGCGAGGATGCCTCGCAGTTTGGACGCTGTCATTTTCCGCAGTATGCCGAGGAATATTTCAAACAGCTGACGGCGGAGCGGCAGGGGGTCAGGATAAGCAACGGCTATCCGAAACCGGTTTGGGAAAAAGATCCCGCACGGCGCAACGAGGCTTTGGACTGTCGGGTTTACGCCCGAGCCGGCGCGGCTATTTACGGCCTTGACCGCATGAGTGAAAAAGCCTGGGCCGAGTTGGAGGCTCTTATTCCGGCAACGTCTGAGGCTAAGCCGAAAAAGAAACCGGTAAGATTTATACAGATGAAAGCGACAAAGGTGGATGATCCATGGCTGTAGATAAGGAAATATTAAAAACCAGATTGGCTGAGGCTGAAGATGCGTACCACCAATTGTTGACCGGGACAAAAGAAGTTTCGGTCAACGTGGGGAATTTCGGCTCTGTGACCTACAATCAAACGAGCCGAACCGCCTTGGAAGCCTACATCTTAAGCCTTAAGTCGCAGATTGCGGCGGCTGAGGGAACAGGTGTTGGAAGAAGACGGATTATAAGGGTGAGTTTTTAGCGATTTTCTGCTAACTTAACTAGTTCTATAAAAAGCTTCCAATCTACATTATCATTATTATCATTTGATGCTTCTACTATTCTATTCTCAGGAAATTTATAATCAGGGCATATTTGTTTTAGCTGTTTTATAATTTTATTGGGAATTCGTCCAGACATTCCATCGTGCGCTGTTCCATCTTGATTCATTGATAAAAAATTATTTCCGTTTTTGAAAAGATGAATATGATTTTTTATCGGAGACGGATTGTTATGATCTTTGCGAACTGAATATGGGGATTTTAACTGAATTACTTGAGCTTCAGTCAAATATAAAACTTTTAATATTTCATCAATATGTTCATCATTTGGATTATAATAAAAGTATAAAGAGTGAAAAAAGTTATCATCTTCTGTTTTTAATAATGTATCTATTTTCATTTTGAATCTTTCATTTAGGTTAATTTTGCATTTTATTAACAGAATTGTTTTTATTTATCAAGGAAAATCATGACAGATACATCACATAAAGCGGCATCGCAGACACTTAGGGAGATTGCCTCGTGGCAACCCGGTCGGGGTTCGGCGGATAGCGACCTTTTGCCCGAACTTTCCACAATGGTTGCCCGTTCCAGAGATTTGTCCCGCAACCACGGGATTGCCAGTGGCGCGATGCAAACGCTAACTGACAATATTGTCGGCACGGGTTTTTGTCTTTCTGCCAAGCCTGACTACAAGCTTTTAGGCAAAACCAAGGATTGGGAGGAGGAATGGCAAGCTAAAGTTGAGGGATTGTGGCGCTCATGGTCGGAGACTTTTATGTGTGATGCGGCGCAAATCCTCAATTTTCATGGACTGACAACGCAGGTTTTTAAATCCTGTTTGATTAACGGCGAGGCGCTGGCATTGGCTTTGTGGCTACCGGAACGTCCGGTTGCTACCACCATTCAGCTAATCGAACCTGACAGGCTGTCCAATCCGAATAACAGCACGGATAGTAAGAATCTGCGCGGCGGCGTGGAGATTGACCATTTTGGTGCTCCGGTTGCCTACTATATACTAAAAGAACATCCGGGGGATTATTGGATGTCTTCACTGGAATGGGAGCGTGTTCCAACTTTTACACCTTTCGGCCGGCGGCGGGTGCTGCATGTTCATGATGTCAGCCGTATTGGACAGACCCGGGGAAAACCTATCCTTTCCTCGATTATGCCGATGTTTAAAATGCTTGACCATTACGAGCGTTCCGAATTACAGGCGGCGATTGTCAACGCGATGATTGCCGCTTTTATTGAAACACCGATGGGTGGCGAAGAATTAAATGAATTGTTCGGCGGTTCCAGCGATGATTATTTGAACGCCAAGAAAGATTGGCAGGTTAAGTTGGAGGGCGGCTCCATTATTCCGATATTTCCCGGAGACAAGGTTGCGCCGTTTACGCCAAGCCGGCCCAACTCCGCTTATGGAAGCTTTGTGGAGAATTTGCTTCGGCATATTGGTACAGGATTAAACATTCCGTACGAATTGTTGCTGAAGGACTTTTCCAAAACCAACTATTCCTCAGCAAGGTCGGCATTGCTGGAGGCATGGCGCTATTTTAACGGACGGCGGCAATGGTTGGCTGACTATTGGGCAACACCGGTCTATGAATTGTGGCTTGAAGAAATGGTTAATAAAGGCTTGGTGGACGCGCCGGATTTTTATAAAAACCGCTACGCCTACACCCGATGCAAATGGATTGGTCCGGGACGTGGTTGGGTTGATCCGGTTAAGGAAGCGCAGGCCTGCCAACTCCGCATGGAAATCGGTTTGTCCACGTTGGAAAACGAGTGCGCCTCGCAGGGACTGGATTGGGAGGAAGTGGTCGAACAAAGATTAAGAGAGAAGAACAAATTGCAAAAATTAGGATTAACAACAGGAGAATATGAGAAAACAGGTCCAACAAATAGAGAAGAACAAGCCGTGTCTGATAGTGAATAGCGTAATATTTTATGAAAATCAGCAATATAATTGCATATTTTCATAAAATGTAGTTGATTTATTAACTTTTTTAAGTTATCTTTTAGGTAAAGGAGATAACAAATGTATTACCAGAGAACTCTATCTTCAGTTATTGAAAAAGCTACTAAGTCGTTTAAGGTTGTTTTAATTACCGGACCAAGGCAAGTCGGAAAGTCAACTTTGTTTGAAAAAATGATGGAGCCAAACCGTACCAGAGTTTCATTAGATGATTCGGATGTTCTCACTTTGGCCAAACAAGATCCTAATTTGTTTTTTCAAACCTATCAGCCTCCTTTGCTTATTGATGAAGTTCAAAAAGCTCCGGAACTATTGTTGCAAATAAAAAAGATTGTAGATAACACAAGTGAGAAAGGGCTATTCTGGTTAACAGGTTCACAAAAATTCACATTAATGAAAAATGTGTCGGAAAGTTTGGCCGGGCGTGTTGCTGTACTGGATTTGCAGGGATTGTCTCAGTCTGAAAAAAATAATGATACAAACAGAGAACCTTTTGTGTCTGATATTCCATTACAGACAAAAAGACCTATATGGAGTGTTAAAGAAATTTTTGAGGTGATTCATAAAGGTTCTTATCCACAACTGTTTGACGGCATAACTGATTGGGAATTGTATTATAAGTCTTATGTTGACACCTATTTAATGCGCGATGTGAAGGATATTGTTCAATTGGAAAATGAATTGAATTTTATCCGTTTTCTTAAAATATTGGCGACAAGAACTTCCCAACCGCTAAACTATGCCGATCTGGCAAGAGATGTTGATATCGCTCCCAATACCGTGAAGAATTGGGTAAGTATTTTGCAAACATTGGGAATTATTTATCTATTGCCGGCTTATTTTGAGAACAATATTGGAAAGAGGTTAGTAAAATCACCCAAGCTTTATTTTATGGATACCGGTTTATGTGCTTATTTATGTTCTATAAAAACAGCCGAGACACTTACAGATAGTCATTTAAGTGGTGAGTTTGTGGAAACATATGCTGTTTCGGAAATTATAAAAAGCTATATTCATAACGGCAAAACACCGAATATCTATTATTGCCGCACTACAAATCAGGAAGAAATTGATGTTGTTATAGAAGAAGACAATAAAGTTTACCCGATTGAAATAAAAAAAACAGCAACACCTACAATATCTATGGCTAAAAATTTCAAGTTAATAGATGAAAAGAAAAAAGGTATCGGCTGTATTCTTTGTTTAAGTGAAAAATTTATTCCTATAAATAAAGAAATTTACATTATACCAATAAGTTATATTTAAATCAGTTACATCAATGCAGATTAAGCCTCACATAGTTGGGGCTTTTTTCGTACCTGAAAGGGAAAAAATGAAAATACTAAACAAGAGCATTTGGGCGATGACGCCGGAGATGATGGGAATGATGGCGGAAATCGCAAGGGAAAGCCGCAAAACGCCTGAAGCCATAGCCCGGGAGATGGGCAAAGATATGAAAGATGCCAACGCCGCCTCAATCAGAGACGGCGTTGCTGTTCTTAAAGTGTCCGGTCCGTTGTTTCGCTACGCCAATCTGATGACAAGGATTTGCGGCGCAACTTCGTATGAACTGCTGGCCCGGGACTTTAACAAAGCGTTACAACATTCTGAAGTTAAAGCCATTTTGTTTGATATTGACAGTCCGGGCGGTGAAGTCAACGGTTGTTCGGAGCTGGCGGACATGATTTTTCAGGCGAGAGGGAAAAAGCCGATTGTCGCATATGCGTCCGGAGCCTGTTGTTCCGGGGCATACTGGATTGCCTCTGCCTGTGACAAGATTTTGGCTTCCGATACGGCGGTGCTTGGTTCTATCGGGGTGGTTTCTGTTTTTGAAAAGAATGATGATGGCAAAACAATAGAAATCGTTTCTTCTCAAAGCCCCAACAAGCGCCCGGATATTAACACGGAAGAAGGCAGAGCCAAGATTCAGACAAGGGTTGATGAGCTGGCGGAGGTTTTTATCGCCAAAATCGCCCGCAACCGCAGCATCACGGCGGTGGATGTGGTTAAAAATTTTGGTGCCGGCGATATCGGCCAATATGCCGTTCGCAACGGCCTGGCGGACGGGTTGTCCTCGTTTGAGGCGATAATCGCAGGCTTTAATTTTCAACAAACGGAGAAAATATTCATGAATGACAATGAAAAAACGAGCACCGAGGATATTCGGCGCATGGAACGGGAACGCATGGCGCAAGTCTTTGCCTCTGAGGTCACTCAAGGTAAGGAGAACACGGCCAAACTACTGCTGACAAAAACGGATTTAGCGGCAGATGATATCCTGGAGATTTTGGCGACTGTTCCAACTCATCGGGAAAGCGCTTTTGAACAGGCCATGGCGGCAATTAAGAATCCGGACATCCGTCCGGCGGCGGAAGCCGACGATGAAACCCCGGAGGCGGTTGCTCAGCGCATCGCCTCTTTAATTTAAGGAGAAACAGATGACAGCACAGGGATTTACGGATCAGGGTTCCACCACCTCCGACAATTTGTTGGCCGGCGAATTTCCAAGGATTGCCGAGTTGGCCACCGTTTCCGGCGGCAAGTATGCCCGTGGAACCATTCTCGGCAAAATCACGGCCAGCGGTAAATGCGCGATTTGCACATCGGCGGCAACGGATGGTTCAAAGGATGTTTACGCCGTTCTGGCGGAAGCGGTCGATGCATCGGAAGAAGACAAACAGGCCGTTGTTTATTTGACCGGGGAGTTCAATGCGGCGGCGCTGACTGTCGGGAGCGGGCTTACGGTTGATAGCCTGAAAGACGCTCTCCGCGCCAAAAGCATTTTTATCAAAAACAACCAAGCATATTAGGAGCATAAACAGATGGATATTTTTTCAACCCAAGTGTTGGCTAAAGTGGTGGAACGCCTGCGGACACCGCCGTCATTTCTTTTGGATACCTTTTTCCCGAATGTTCAAACTTCCGACAAGGAAGAGATTTTCTTTGATGTGACGGACAGCAAACCGAGAATCTCGCCGTTTGTGTCACCTCTGCTGCCGGGAAAGGTCGTTGACGGCGGCGGTTATCAGACCAAATCGTTCAAACCGGCGTATGTCAAGGACAAACGTCGTTTTGATGCCAACATACCTTATAAGCGCGTTGCCGGCGAGGCAATCGGCGGTTCTTTGTCCCCGGCTCAGCGTTATGAACGGGCATTGGCAACACATCTTAAGGATCAACTGGACAATCTGACCCGCCGCGAGGAAGTGATGGCGGCGGAAATTCTGCGCACCGGCAAAGTTATCGTATCCGGGGATGGTTATCCGGCACAGACGGTTGATTTCGGGAGAGATGAGACTTTAACCAAAGCTTTGAGCGGATCGGCGACTTGGGATAGTTCCGGTGTTAATCCGGTTGACGATTTGGAAGATTGGGCAATTACTTTGCAAGACAAGTCCGGTGTTGTTGCAAAAACCGTGGTTATGGACCCGCAAGCGTGGAAAATCTTCCGTTCTAACACGACTGTTCAGAAATATTTGGACATTCGCCGTGGCACAAACAACACCATCAACATTGATCCGCAGATTATCAGCGAAAACGAAAAAGCCCGCTACGCCGGCTCTATCGGTGATTTTGCGATTTGGGTTTATAACGACACCTATGTTGACGACAAAGGCGCGACCTGCAAACTGTTGCCGGAAAAGACCGTCATTTTGGGTTCTCGCGAGGGTTTGGAAGGAACGAGATGTTATGGCGCGATCCACGATGAAAAAGCCAACTGGACGGCGCAACGCTACTTTACAAAGTCTTGGATTGAGGAAGATCCGAGCGTGCGTTGGTTGTTGTTGCAATCCGCGCCGTTGGTCGTTCCTTATCGACCGAACGCTTCCATGTGTGTAACCATTGATTAATGGGGGCGACATGAAAATCAAAGCGTTAATCACATTGGTGGTTGGTAAAGGAAAACAGGTCGCTCCGGATACGGTTTGCGACATTAGTGAAAACGAAGCAAAACGGCTTATTGCCCTTGGTTTTGCCGAGGGTTTGAAAAAGCCAACACCTCAATTGAGCGGAGACAACAATGGCAAATCCGATAAAAATGGCGGTGGACAGCCTGTTCAACAGGTTGGGAACACCGGCGATGTTCAAGAACCGGAGTGTTCGGATAATCCTAAATGAACCGGATGAAGTGATTGGAGTGGGTTTTATCAACGCCCACTCCGAAACTCATCGGGCAAGAATAAGGATTTCCGATGCGCCGGAACTTAAAATCGGCGATAAAATTGAAACCGCAGAGGAAACCTATGCCGTACACTCGGAGCCTGTTAGAGATATTCATCAATTGGTGTGGAGCTGTGATTTGATATGCGTATGAAAGCGGCATTGGAAGGCAGTTTGGAGGAATATCTTGAAAAAGAGTATCAGAATTGCGCCAAAGCGGTGACTTATGGCGTCAAAACCGCGACAAACGGCTTGAAACAATCTCTGCGGGCTCAAGTTAAAAACGCCGGTCTTGGCGGCAGGCTTGCCAACACTTGGCGTGGTGATGTGTACCCTAAAAGCAAAAACAGCGTTAGCGCGGCGGGAGTTGTTTACACCAAGGCCGAGAAAATCCTTGAGGGTTTTGAGTATTCCTCGGTCATTCGTTCGCCAAACGGGTTTTGGCTCGCCATTCCAACAGAGGCTATCCCCAAGCGCATTCGCAATAAACGAATGACACCGGCTCTGTATGAACAAGCCAAAGGTGTTCGACTCAGGTTTATTTATCGTGCGGTTGGCGTGTCTCTTCTTGTGCATGAACAGCGTAAAAAAACAATTATCGCATTTTGGCTTGTGCCACAGGTAAAAATGCCGAAACTCATTAATTTTGAAAGCGAAAGCGCAACATGGCAGGCAAAAGTCCCGTCTTTGATAATGGAAAATTGGCATGAGTAAACGAGAACAAGTGTTAAACGCTTTATTTACAAGACTTTCCGCTTTAACAAAGGCAGAAGTTAAACGTAATGAATCGATGCCGGTTAAAATTCCGGATGGCGGACTGGTCGTTTTACGGGATGGAAATATCGGCGAACCAACTATTTTGCTATCTCCACCATGCTTTCTTTATCAACACCGAGCGGAAATAGAAGTGGTGGTTCAGCAAACATCCGCCGCCGATAATGATGCCCGATTGGATCGTATTTTAGAAGAAATCGGACGTTTGCTGATGGTTGATGTCACATTATCCGGGCTTATTGACCATATGCACGCCGATCCGCCGGAGTTTATCGAGCAGCCGATCGATGGTGGTTTAACAATTAAAGTGGCACTTATTCCGCTTGTTTTGGAATATGTGTCAAATTCAAACTTAAATTAAGGAGAAAATAATGGCTAGAGCTTATGGCTGGAACGCCCAATTATTGCTTGCGGAAGAAACCGAATACGGCGAGATGCCCGCTAATAATTACCGTAAAATCCCGTTTATCTCGACAACGCTTGATAGTGAGCAGAATCTCGTGTCCTCCAATGTTTTGGGTTTGGGGCGAGATCCGACACAACCGTTTCAGGATGTAATCAATGTGGATGGCGATATGGTCGTGCCGGTTGATATGCGAAATATCGGCGTTTGGCTAAAGGCAATCTTTGGAATACCAAGCACAGAAGATGTGGATGATGGTGTTTACACGCATAGCTTTGAAAGTGGTAAAATCGTTATTCCGAGTTATACTTTGGAGGTTGGTTTGCCTGAAGTGCCGCAATTTATCCGCTTTATGGGTGTTAGAGCCAACAGTATCGCTTTTAATTTTCAGCGATCGGGTGAAGCACAGGTAACCTTAAACCTCATCGGGCAAGGAGAATCTGGCGAAACGACAGCGATCGATACCAACCCTGAGGTTTATAAATACACCCGAGTTTCACAATTTCAGGGTTTTATAAAAAGTAATGGCGCGTTATTGGCCAATATCACGGCGGCAAGCGCGACGTATTCCAATAATCTCGAAAAAATTGAGACAATCCGTAATGATGGAAAGGTTGAGGCCATTGATTTGGGTGTCGCCAGTTTATCCGGGAGCATTTCCGCCCGATATGGTGATAACATTTTGTTGGACAAAGCTCGTGCCGGAACGCCGGTTGATATCGAGCTCGGGTATCAGCTTTCGGATAACCTAAAATTAGAGATTGTCTGCCACGAAGTTTATCTACCGAAACCAAAGCGAACGATTGACGGCCCGAATGGAATTGAGTGCTCGTACGACTTTCAAGGGGCTAAAAACGAGGAAATCGGTCGGATGATGACGGTTAAACTAACAAATGATGTGGAGAGTTACTAAAAAATATATTGACATTGTAAAAATGATTCTGTATTTCTAATAATATAGAAATATATTAAGAGGTAAAAATGCAAAAGATTATCTTTAGTTTATTAGGAATATGTTTGTTTAGTTCCATAGCCTATGCAGAAACGAATGTATCATATTTTCACAATTCGGTACGTTGTGCAACTTGTCGTAAAATGGAGACATGGTCATCGGAAGCTGTAAAGAATCTTCCTGTTATGTTTGAGAGTGTTAATACTGATGAGCCGGAAAATAAACATTTTTTGACAGATTACGGACTTTATTCAAAATCTGTTGTTATATCTGACAGTCAATCCGGAAAATGGAAAAATCTTGATAAAATCTGGAATTATGTTGGAAATGAGCAGGAATTTAAGATGTATATTCAATCAGAAGTGCAAAATTTTCTGAAAGATGTAAAATAATGCAAATACTTTTGACAGCTTTATGGTTAGGTATCTTGACTTCTATCAGTCCCTGTCCATTAACAACAAATATTGCTGCTATTTCATTTTTGAATAGAAAGATGACGAAGCCTTATTTTGTTTTTTTGAATGGTGTTTTTTACATGATTGGCAGAACCGCTTTCTATACGATTATTGGTGTTTCTTTATCGTATTTTTTAAATATGATCCCTGTCGTATCTGATTTTTTGCAAACAAAAATTGAATATATTGCGGGTCCGATAATGATTGTTTTAGGAATTATCTTGCTCGACATCATAAAAATCAGTATCCCTGCGTTTAAATTAAAAGAGAAAACACAAGATAAACTTAATAAAGCCGGATTTTTAGGTTCTTTTGCTATTGGATTTTTATTTGCTATGATGTTATGTCCTGTTAGTGCTGCATTTTTCTTTTCAAACTTAATACAAAGCCAAGGCAACCCTTTGGTGCTTATGTTATATGGAATTGGAACAGGACTTCCTGTCTTAATATTTGCTTTTGTATTATCTTTCTGTGCGGAAAAAATCAGCAAGACATTCAAAATGGCGACAAATTTTGAAAAATATGCTCGTTTAATGACGGCTGGTATTTTTATTATTGTGGGATTTTATTACACTTTATTTTATTACACTTTAAGGAGTATATTATGACAAGTGATTTAACAAATATCGCAACTGTTTTTGATGCGTTAAGCAATGAAAACCGATTACAGATTTTTAGGATTTTGGTTAGAAATAGTGCAACAGGAATTACGCCGACGGCTATTTCCAAAGAAATGAATGATTTTCCGAGAAATACTCTATCTTTTCACTTAACTTTATTGGCTAATGCTAATTTGTGTTTTTCTGAACGACAGGGAAAGCAGATTTTTTATAAACCGAATTGCCAGTTAATTAAAGAAATCACCAGATTCTTATTGAGTGATTGTTGTGAGGGAGGTTGTTTATGTTAGATATTTTTACCTGGTTTGCCGATTGGGCTACAGCAAAAATGGGATTAGACATAACCACGCATTTTGGGCAAGCGGTACACTTTTTTATTGAAGACTCCTTAAACATATTTGTGTTGATTTATGTTTTAATCTTTTTTATTTCGTTATTCAGAGCGCAACTCAGTCCTGAAAAAGTAAGAGATTATCTATCAGGTAAATCTCGGTGGAGCGGATATTTCTTGGCTGTATTTTTAGGTGTGGTCACGCCGTTTTGCTCTTGTTCTTCCATTCCATTGTTTATGGGATTTTTAGCCGCAGGCGTCCCATTTGGTGTGAGTATGGCTTTTTTAATCAGCTCGCCCCTTATTAGCGAAATTGCCGCTTTTATGTTACTTTCCATGGGGAGTTATGGCGTTTATATTGTAACTATTTATATTATATCCGGAACGATGATTTCTGTTTTGGCCGGGTATTTGGCTGATAAATTTAATATTGAAAAATATTTGGCTCTAAACATACCGAAAACGACACCATCGGTTTGCGGTTGTAAAAGTGTTAAAGAAAAGGCGGTCGCGTTAGTTAAATATGCGAATAATTTTGCTTGGGATACAGTAAAGTCATTGGCGATTTATATCCTTATCGGTTTGGTTGTCGGGGCATTCATGCATGGCTACATTCCACAAGAATTTTTTGTAAAATATATGGGAGCTGATAATATTTGGGCTGTTCCTTTCGCAGCTTTCGCCGGAATTCCTATTTATGCATCTCAGGCAGGGATTGTTCCATTAGTTCAGGTACTCTTAATGAAAGGCGTGCCTATCGGGACTGCATTGGTGGCTTTTATGAGTATTGCAACAATATCGCTTCCGGAAATAATGATGCTTAAAAAAGTGTTTACTTATAAGCTATTAATGATTTTTATTGGCTATTTGTTTGTTGCATTTACGGCAACCGGTTATTTATTAAACTTATTGTAAGGAGATGATTATAATGAAAGATATTAAAATTTTAGGAACAGGTTGCTCAAAATGTAAAACAGTTATGCAGCTTGTTGAGAAAATTGCAAAACAACATAATTATGAGGGGAAAATAGAAAAAGTTGAGGATATTGCCGAGATTATTTCCTATGGTGTTATGTCCACGCCGGCAGTAGTGATTGACGGCAAGGTTGCCTTTGTCGGTGGTGTTCCTTCAGAAGCAGAAGTCAACAAATGGTTTAACGAGCAAACAAGTTGTTGTGGTTGCTGTAAATAATCAATTGAAACAACGAAAATTTTCCCTCTGATGATTTTGGAGGGATTTTTTTATGGGAAAAACAAATGATCAGATTAAAAATACAAAAAGAGCCTTATTGGCTGGATTTGGGTTATGGCGTGAAAGTTAAGGTTAAGCCTTGCACTTCCGCCGTTTTTTATGAAGCAAAAGCCTATATGAACAGCAAATTGGCGGAACTAGCGAAAATTTATAAAGCAAATAAAGAAGCTGGTGTTTTCAACGAACTTGATATTGAAAACCCGGTCAAACGTGAGGCGTTGGCGGATAAATATCTCCTTATCGGGCTTGGAATTACCGGTATTTTGGAGTGGACGGGAGTATTAGAGGCGGAAGAAGATAAAGCGGCGCCGTTGACAGAAGCTAAAATTGACGAGTTGTTTTCAAACTTTTGGGCGGTGGCAGAGAATTTCCGCCATCAGTATTGCGGATTACAAGAAATTCTGGCGGCAGAAAAAAACGCCTCCACGCCCGAGCCAAATGGCACTTTGGAGACGGGCGAAACTATTGTGCCGGATGCTCAGAGTTAAATCCGCTCTGTCCGTTCCATAAGTGCCGATACACCGAAACGACTTTGGAAACCGATATTGGCTATCAGGCTTGGGAAATTTTACTGAAACTTCCTAAACCTGATTTATCCTTGGCTCTTAATCTTGCTCAAAACCTTGGGTTTGATATGGAGCTGATAAGTGAACTTTTGCCGATAGGAATATTTGCTATTTTAGGAAATCAAGAGATAAATGAGTGCGGTTAAGAATTTAAGTATCAGGTTATCGGCGGTGGGCGGCGATAAAGTCCGGCGGGAGTTCAAAAGCTTGGGCGCGGATGGTGACAGGGCTTTTCGGCGGATTACACAGGTTATTCAGCCGGCCAATGATAATTTAAAAGCCCTGGGTGCAACCGCCCGGTCTTTCAATGAAGTCATCCGTCAGGGAACGGCGTTGTTTGGCGCGTATCTGGGTTTTCAGGGACTCAAAAATACTTTTTCCGCTATTTTCAGCGCCAACACGACCTTTGAAAAACTTTCGGCGTCGCTTAAAACGGTTACCGGCTCAACGGAAGCGGCACAGGAGGCTTTTGCTCTGATTGAAAAATTTGCCGTTGACACACCGTACCAGCTCAACGAAATTGTAGAGGCTTTTATCCGGTTGCAGGCGCTGGGGCTTGATCCGTCTGAAGAAGCACTGACTTCTTATGGAAACACGGCATCAGCATTCAGCAGAAATATGATTGATTTTGTGGAGGCGGTCGCTGATGCAACGGTTGGAGAGTTTGAACGCCTTAAAAGCTTTGGAATCAAAGCTAATACCCTGACAGATGAAGTCAAATTTACTTTTGCCGGGGTTACGACAACGGTTAAGAAAAACGCTGCGGATATAGAAAAATATCTCCGTTCTTTGGGAGATGTCCAGTTTGCTGGAGCAATGGACGAGCAGATGAAAACCATGAACGGCGTGCTGTCCAACATTGAGGACAGTTTTGAAAAACTTTACCGTCAAGTCGGCCAAAGCGGTTTGAATGACGCTTTAAAAGCCACTTTTACCCGTTTTAACGAACTGGTGGAAAGAGGCGGAAATGCGGCTGATGTTGTTGGTAAAACTTTGGCAAGCGCGGTAACCGTTGCGGCGGATGCTTTTTTCCTGCTGGCGGAGCATGCCGATGCGGCGCTGGTTCTGCTGATGGCACGGCTTGGTTCATCGGCAATCTTGGGCGGATTAAATCTGTTGCGAGCCGGAATCGGATATGTACAGGTATCCATGGCCGGGCTTTCCATTTCCACCAAATCTGCGATTGCCGGTATTGCGATGATGAGTAGTGTTTCCAAACTGGCGGCGGCACAAATGGCTTTGATGACAACAGCCGCCGGTGTTTTGAAAGGCACTTTGGCTCTTGTCGGCGGACCGGCGGGGCTGGCGGTTTTGGCAGGAATGGCGATTTATACATTGGTTGATAACCATGATGTTGCCAAGAAAGCGGCGGAAGACCATGCCGAGACATTGAAAAAACTTCAGGATGAGTTGAAAGCCACGGCTGAAGAAGCGGCGAGCTTTTCTGCAGAGCAAACAAAAGACATGGCATTGGCGGAGTGGGGTTTGAAACTCAAAACCGCCGAACAAAATGTCCATGATTTGCGCAAAGAGCTGAAAAACACCGGCGGTTTGTCTTTTGTTACACGCTTTACGCCGAACGCCCTGCTTAATGATTATGAGGTTTACGCCAAGGACTGGGCGAACATTTTGCGCCAATCAAAGACAGATTTGGAGCAATATGAAAAAGAAATTTGGAAAATTGCGGCGGAATATCCGGATTTTCAACCGCAGGCGCAGGAAATTCAGAACAAGCTTTTACTGCTGAAAGCGGCCGAACAGGATGCATGGACGGCGCGGGAGGAGCTGAAGTATCTTGAAAATCCAGAACTGCGGCCGAAGATTGAAGTGGAGACAGAGACAACCGCTACGCCAAAATCTTCCGCTAACACCGATGCTTATAAAAAGACGCTTGAAGACATTAAACAAAAGCTTCTGGAGCTGAAGTCGCCGTATGAACAGGCAATGGCCAAAGCGGACGAGTGGCGGGCTAACGCCCTTAAAAATCTGGATGCCAGCTCAGCTGATTATGAAACCTATAAAGAACAGATTGCGCTGGTTTATGACGATATGGTTAAAAAGGCCGATGAGACGGCGCTTAATTCTTCCAAATCTTTGGAAGATGGCTTTAAACGCGGCTTTCGGAACATTCAAAATGAAATTGGCGATTTTGCCAGCTTGGCTGAAAATGCGGTTAAAAACGCTTTTTCCGGTATGGAAGATGCTCTTGCAAATTTTGTCACCTCTGGAAAAATAAATTTTTCCGATTTTGCCGATGCGGTTGTCAGCGATTTGTCCCGCATTGCCATCAGGCAGGCCATAACCCAACCTTTGATGGAAGGAATCGGCGGCTTTTTTGGATTTTCCATAGCTCATGGCGGAGGAATCATTGGCGCAGATAATTTGGCGGCGAAATCCGCCAGCCCGTTGGTTTTTGCCAATGCGCCCAGATTTCATTCCGGCGGTATCGTAGGAGATGAAGTGCCGATTATCGCCAAAAGAGGCGAAGGCGTTTTTACCCGAGAGCAGATGAAAGCGCTGGGCGATAACGGAACAAATGTCAACATCAGCGTCAATGTAATCAATAATGCCGCTTCAGACGTCAAAACTTCTGTGTCCAAGTCAGATCAGGGCAATGGAAAGTTCAATCTGGATATTATGATTGAGAAAATTGAAAATTCCATGTCGCGGAATGTTTCCAAAGGTACGGGACTGGCTCCGGCATTGGAACGCCGCTACGGTCTTAATCCCGCATACGGCAGTTATGGTTAATCAGAGGATACTCTATGACAACAAAATTTCCAGATTTGCTTCCTTTGCCTCTGGTAGAGGAATATTCCATTACTCCCAATGAAGCGATTATCCGCACCCAGATGGAATCCGGAACGGCGCGGCAACGGCGGCGTTTTGATTCTGTTCCGAGCCGGATTATCGTCAAATGGTTTATGAACGCTTCGCAATTCTCGCTTTTTGAGGCATGGTATAAGTATCATGCCAAAGAAGGAGCTGAGTGGTTTGTTATTCCTCTTTTAGGTGGGTTGGGCCTGATTGAGCAGGAGGCAAGGTTTACCCAACAGTTTACCGCTAAATTGCAAAACGGAATTTTGTGGGCGATAACATCAGAATTGGAAATACGAGAGCGCCCTACCCTGTCAGAGGGGGCTTTAGACATCCTGCTTTCCAATGATTTTGATAAATTGTCCCGTTCGGGAGACCTTTTTCATAAATATGTAAATATAACCTGCTTTAAACAGTTGGAGAATTTGTAATGGCTAATATGGAAGAAAGGCTGGAAGCCGTTGTTGTTCAGGCCGAAAGTGATGGTGAAAAGTGGCATACCATCGTTCACGGTGATGAAAATACGAATGTTTCTGTGGAAAGCGGCGATGTTCCGACCATTGCCAAACAACTCAAAGACATCCGCACGGCCATAACCGGTGGTGTGTCGGATGTGGTTGCAGAAGCAGAGAATGCCCGGGATGTGGCGATTATAGCCAAAAATTCAACAGAACAAATTAAATCAGAGACAAATACCATAAAATCGGATGTTGAAAAGCTAAAAGAAGATACTTTAAATATAAAGAATCAGGCAACCCTGATTTTCAACGACATCTCATCGGCCACCGATACAGCTGTTTCAACTATTCAAAATGAAAGCACAACGCAGGTTTCAGCAATACAGAACAGTGGCACAGCACAAGTCCATGCGGTTAATTCAGCCGGAAACACACAGGTTGCCAATGTTAAAGCCGAGGGCAAAAATCAGGTTGCGTTGGCGCAAGACCAAGCCAATCAGGCAAAATATTATGCTGAATCCTGTGCGCCTGCGCCGCTCGGTTCCCGCCTGTCTGTTCCGGCGAACAAAAAAGTTCCGGACGGTTACGAGCCGGTGTGGTACAAAAACACCATTACCCGCGCCAGATATCCTGATTTTTTTACTCAGTTGGTTGACACAGATTATTTAGTGTTTGTTGATGAAGCAACATATGACAGCCAGGTTGAAAGCTATGGCATGTGCGCATCCTATGTCAAAGTGGACAATGATACTGTTATTTTGCCGTTGTTGTTGAACTATGCCAGAAGCGGAACGACTGACAATATCGGTTCGGTTTTAAACGACCAATTTCAGGGACACTATCATTCCAACCAAATACGTACGGATACGTATGGTTCAGGCGATGGTGCCGCTATTATGACCAGTTCCGGCGCAGATGAGGGCCTGCAAAAAGATGGAACAAATATGTATGTTCTTGATCCCAAAACGGACGGGAAAAACGGTACACCGCGCTTTGGAGCAGAAACAAGACCAAAATCATATTATGAGCTGGTATATATAAAGTGTGCCGATATCAGTCGTCCACTGTCAGAAGAGGATACATCGGTTTTACGCAGCGGTTTGACTAATAAACTTGACGTTTCCTTAAGCAATATTTCAGTTTCTGCTTTTAATGCCAAAATTTTTCAATCATCAAAAAGCAACACCTCGTGGTATGAAAAAAATCTTGCAACCGGCTTAATTAAACAGGGTGGCCGTGTCAATGTCAATGCAAATTCAGATTTTGCAGTGACATTTCCTCTGGCTTTTACAACAGTGCCGATTGCTGTTCTGCTTACGCCTTACAACCAGCCATCGAGTCCCACATCTGATTTTAATTATCTGGCGGTTGCTGTTTCCATTACAGCACAGTCTTTTAAAATCCGCTATAGAGATTCAGACAGTGATGGTGCCAGACAGGGTTATGTTTCATGGTTTGCTGTCGGTTATTAGGAGAACAAAATGCCAAATGATGTTTTGCAGGAGGCAATCAAAGAAGCTTATGCTTCATGCCCAAGCGATGTGTTTATCTATCATACATTGGAAATAAAACATCCGGATTTTGTGGATGATGACGGAAATCCAACTACTATCCGTCTGGTTCAGGGATTCAAAAATATCACGGCCAAGCTTGAAAACGGCGAAAAAGTTGAGTTTTTAGCAATGTGCTTTAACTTGGAACTACCGCCGGTGGATACTTCCGCCGTGCCCGAAATCACTGTGGAAATTGACAATGTCAGCCGGGAAATTATCAAGCATTTAGACAGTGCCGCCTCCTCGCAACATAAAACCGAGCTGATTTACCGGCCGTATCTTTCTACGGATCTTGATACGCCGCAGATGATACCGCCGGTTAGCCTGACTGTTACGGAGGTCAGCGGCGATGTTTACAAAATCACAGCCAAGGCCAGAATGACCGATATCGGTAACAAAACGTTTCCAAATGAAACTTATCGTTTATCGAAATTTATGGGGTTAGTAAGCTAAAATGAAACATTGGGCAGTTAAATATATCGGAAAGTCTTGGATTAACGGCAATTATGACTGTTGGGGTTTGGTTCGGGATGTTTATAAAAATGAACTTCGGATAGAGTTGTCGCCAATTGTTGCCGATGCAACAAGTCTGCGCGATGTTTTATCAGAGTTCAGAAAATCATCCAATTATAACCATTTAAAAGAAACTTCTGATTTTAAGGATAAAAATATTGTCATTTTAACCCAGAATAAATATCCTTGCCATGTCGGTGTATACTGCGAAGCTGACGGCGGCGGTGTTTTGCATAATATGCAGGGTGTCGGCGTGGTATTTCAAAAACTGCCGGAACTTAAAATGAACGGCTGGCAGATTATGGAGATTTTAGAGTATGAAGAAACCTAAAATCTTGACTTTCAACTCATTGTTTGCTAGGGACACAATAAAAGAGAGGTATCCAGATGACAACAGAAGTATCCACACAAAATACGCCGTTTTTTGCTGATATTGCAGAATTGCTGACCCAAGCCCGTTCCAATGCTTATCGCACCGTCAATTCTATTATGGTTGAAACTTATTGGAAAATCGGTCGTCGAATTGTTGAAGAAGAACAAAATGGCAAAACTCGAGCGGAATATGGTGAAAAACTCATAGAAAATTTGTCACGTTATTTAACTGATACATTTGGCAAGGGATTTTCTGAGGCCAATATTAAAGATATGCGATCATTTTATTTAACATTTCCAGAATTCGCCAGACAGTGTCTGACGAATCTTTCATGGTCGAATATTTGCCTTATTCTTCGGATAGATAATAAGGAAGAGCGTGATTATTATATGCGGGAAGCTGCTGAACAAAATTGGTCTTATCGATTGCTAAAACGTAATATTAAATCCGGTTATTATCATCGGTTACTGTCTACACAGAAAACCATTGATGTTTCAAACAATCTTCCTGTATGTCAGTCCACTGAAAATTTTATTAAAGATCCGTATGTTCTGGAATTTTTGAATGTCCCAGAAAATCTGGAGGGTAAGGAAAGCCTGCTTGAAAAAGAGCTGATTACACATTTGCAGAAATTTTTGCTGGAATTAGGCAAAGGCTTTTCTTTTGTGGCCAGACAGCAACGTATCAGTACGGAAACCGACCATTTTTACGCTGATTTGGTTTTCTACAACTATATTTTGAAGTGTTTTGTCGTGGTTGATCTGAAGACAACCAAGCTCACGCATGCGGATATCGGACAGATGGATATGTATGTCAGAATGTTTGATAGTCTCAAACGTGGCGTGGATGATAATCCGACAATCGGAATTATTCTCTGCACCGATAAGAGTGAAACGATGGTCAAGTATTCGGTTCTTAATGAAAGCAAGCAGATTTTTGCCAGCAAATATAAAACTGTTTTACCGACAGAAGAAGAATTGGCGGAAATGATTGCTAAAGAAAATTCTTTGCTTTTAGAGGAACATTCTTAACAAATGAACACAGATGCAAATAGTTAAAATACAAAATCCTTTCAACCTCGCAGATAGCGAGGTTTTTTATTGTCCAAAACGGATGAGTGTGGCGGAAATTGTTGCCGAATATAACGTCAGTCCGCAAAATTTACCGTTTATCTGTTTTTTTAATGGTGAGCCTTTGTTGCGGCAATATTGGAATATCAACCCCAGAATGACTGACCACCTTGCTTTTCTCTGCTTGCCGCAAGGTGGTGGCGGAGGAGGTTCCAATCCTCTAAAGGTGGTTTTGTCGGTAGCCGTTATGGTGGCGGCGTATTACACCGGAGGTATTGCTGCCGGTGCGTACGGCGCTTTTGCCGGAGCGGCCGCGGCAACGGCTGGCCGCGGTGGCGGTTCAATGTTGGTCAATGCCGTCATTCCGTCTCCATCCAGCAGTTTAAGTTCGTCTTATTCCTCTTCTTCTCTGGAAACCAGCCCGACTTACTCCTTAAATGCCCAAGGTAATCAGGCCAAACTCGGCGGTGTCATTCCCGTTTTATATGGCCGGCACATTATTTATCCTGACTTTGCCGCCAAACCATACACTGAATATAAAGACAATGAACAGTATTTATGTCAGTTGCATGTCTTGACCCAAGGGTACTGTGAGGTGGAACAAATTCGTATAGATGATACGCCAATCAGCAGTTTTGCCGAGGTAGAGTATGAAATTGTCGAACCGAATCGGGAAGTGACACTTTTTAATCCCAATGTCGTTATGGCGCCGGAAATTGCCGGACAAGAATTGCTGAAAGATGAATATGTTGGCGGTTTTGTCGTTAATCCGGAAGACACACAAATCAATAAAATCAGCATAGATGTCGTTATGAGCGCCGGTTTATACTATGCCAATGACAGCGGCGGTTTGTCGGAAAAATCCATCCAGTGGCAAATTGAGGCCAGGACAATAGATGATGAAGGTAATGCTGTGGATGATTGGTTCGTGCTTGGAACGGAAACTTATTCGGCGGCACAAAATAAGCCCATCCGCCTCACTTATAATTATAGTGTAGATATGGGGCGCTATGAAGTTCGCGCAACCAGACTTGATGTCAAAGACACCAGCGCCCGGGCGGCACATTCCATATATTGGGAAAGCCTGAAAGGGCATATGGAAGCGCCTGCGACTTTTGGCGAAATGACATTGCTGGCTATCAAAATGCGGGCAACCAACAATCTGTCGTCCAACTCCAGCCGTAAAATCAATGCCATTATTACTCGTAAGGTTAGAAAATGGAACGGTCAAAGTGGTTGGAGTGAACCTGTTGCCAGTCGTTCCATCGCCTGGGCAATCGCCGATATTCTAAAAGCGCAATACGGCGGCAGATTGCCGGATGAACGTATTCATCTGATGGAATTGGAGCAGTTAGATAAAGTTTGGGAGAACCGAGGCGATTATTTTGACGGGATTTTTGACAGTGCCACAACCATCTGGGAGGCCGTTTCCAAAGTTGCGCGTTGTGGCCGGGCGCTACCTATTCTGCAATCCGGTATGGTACGGATTATCCGTGATGAACCCAAAACCATACCGACAGCGATGTTTACGCCGCGGAATATTATTAAGGACAGCTTTTCGATAGAATATATTATGCCGTCTGAAGATACGGCAGACAGCGTCAAAGTGCAGTATTTTTCCAATAAATACTGGAAATATGACGATGTCGTTACCAAACTTTCCGACAGCACAGAAGAAAATCCGGCTAATGTGGATCTGTTTGGCTGTACCGACAAAGATCATGCCGAGCGCGAGGGCTATTATATGTGCGCCTGTAACCGTTATCGCCGCAAATATATCACTTTCCAGACTGAACTGGAGGGATTGATTCCGACATATGGTGATTTAATCAGCATAGTCCACGATATGTGTGAATGGGGACAAGGCGGCGAAGTGTTGTCAATCTTCGGTAATATGCTGAAACTCTCGGAAAACCTGATTTGGAAACCCGGCGAAGAACATTTTATCAGCTTCAGACTGGCGGATGGTTCAATGAGCAGCGCTTTTCCTGCTACTCGTGGAGCGGTAGACAGTGAAGTTGTTCTATCCACAATGCCTGATTTTGAAATTTATACCGGCACAGCCCGGGAACGGACGCATTTTGCCTTTGGAACAAAAGGTAAAATGTCCATGATGGCAAAGGTTATCGGCGTGCGTCCACGCGGCGACACGGTGGAGATATCCTGTGTCAATGAAAGTGAGGGGGTCTACAAAACATAATGGATTGGCTGCAGTTTTTACAGATCGTCTGTGTTCCGGCGTTTGTCTGGCTGGTTTATAAATTCGGCGAGATGCGCAAGGAACTTAACGATTTTAAGGTTCAGGTGGCGCGCGAATATGCCACGCAGGTGCATATCAACCGTCTTGAGCTGAAAATTGATGAATTAAGAGAAATGATATGGGAGTTGCACAATGAATCAGCAGTTACCAAGAGGCATAAGAAACAATAATCCGGGAAATATTCGCCACGGAGCGAATTGGCTGGGGTTAAATCCAAACGGGCGGAATATAGATTCCGCCTTTTGTGTTTTTACGGCTCCAGTCTATGGAATCCGAGCGTTGGCAAAAGTTCTGACAAACTACAAACGAATCCATGGGTTAAATACGGTTCGCCAGATTGTCAGCCGCTATGCGCCGCCAAATGAGAACCAAACCACCGCCTATATTCAGTCGGTTGCGAAACAACTCGGTGTTTATCCGGATACGGTTATAGATATTGAGGAACGCGGTGTGCTGACAGTGTTTATAAAAGCCGTCATCCGTATGGAAAACGGTATTCAGCCATATTCTGATGAGCTTATCCAACAGGGGATTGATTTATTATGAAGTTAAATAAAAGATCATGGATTCCACTGATTGGCTGGATTTTGTGTTATGGGTTTCTTAACAACTGCGTGATTGCACCATATTTTGATGTGGAACTTGTAGATTGGGAGCAACTGCTGACCAGTCTGGGTATAATGCTTGGCATCAGCGGTGTGCGGGATATTGGAATGAGCAGGAGAAAAAAAGATGATGGAGATTCTAAAGAAATTTAAAGCGGTGGTTTTTGCAGCCATTGCTCTTTTTTTATATCTGTTTGGTTATCGTCACGCCAAGGAAACCGCAGAAAAGGAATATTTAAAAGGAGAAAACAATGCTCTCAAAATTGCTAAAAAAGCTCGCAACAACTTGTCTGATAATGAGTGTATTAACCGCCTGCACGGCAAATATAAACGGTAATTACTGCCTTTTATATGAACCTGTCTATGCTGACTATGAACATGACACACCGGAAACAATTCGGCAAATTGACAGAAATAACATAATATATGATGAAATATGCACCTCCAGTTAGCAATAGCTGGAGGACTTTTTTATATCTAAATTTTAGGAGAGTGATATGATTTACGGATATTTACGGGTAAGCACCGATAAACAGACATTGGAAAATCAAGAATTTGAAATCAAAACTTTTTGTGAAAGAGAACATATTGCAATCGACAAATGGATTACGGAAACAATCAGTGGTACAAAAGATTTTGAAAAACGCAAACTCGGAAAACTTCTTAGAAAATTGAAAAAAGGAGATGTTTTAATCTGTTCTGAAATATCCCGCCTTGGACGCAACCTTTTACAAATCGACTGCGCTTGTAAAATATTATCTTTATAAATCAATGTGTTAATCTTAAAAATTTTAGCGTTTTTTTTGCTGAGCTACCACCGAGCAACCACGCTAAAACAAGCTCCCACCAACTTATTACAGAGAAACAAGACACCGAAATTATTGACTTTGTATACAATAAAAAAGAGGAAGCATTAAAGCTCTCTCTTTTTTCTACTTTTTGATTATCACATAGGTCACTGATCTAAACATTCTTTTTGGTGATAATACATCTCTTGGGCTAGATTTCGATAGTCTGTGAACAGTAGGTATCAAAAGCCGTAATTTTAAGATTGCCACGATGAGAAAATTCATTGCCGACAATCACCACAATTCAAACAACCGGTAAAAGTAAAAAATAAAAACATTGCAACATAAGTTTCTATTAACTACAAACCAGCCATCCTAATTCTTTATTACGCATACAAATAGAATACATATGCCCATCTTTAAAACGAATTAACTGCCATTGATAACCAACATATGCTCCAAAACTATTTTTAGCATTATACTCCATCTCTATACACCATCCTAAAACAGGTGTAACCTCAGAGTTCTTAGATGGAAAATCGCACTTATATGGTTTTCCCCAAATAAATTTAGCAGAATCAGGATCTTTTAAAAGTGTTCTTTGAGAAATCTCTAACAATTTTATATCATTTTCGGTTGGTTTATTGCCAATCATCATCTTTAGCATTCTGTAATAATGCTGTTAAATTCTTTTGATATTCCTGAGCAGTAAAAGAACAAGCACATAGAAAAAAGAAAGCAAATAAAACTAATAATTTTTTCATGCACCCTCCAATATAGATATGCTAAAATGAAACAAATATCTTGATTCCCAAACGTTATTTTAAACGTATTATATAAAAATTGAAATGTCAATGTAAATTAGAATAATTTATTTAATAGAAAACACCTGAATTGTCACATTATAACTCAACCTCTTTATATGCAACGTCGTAATGTTTTCCAGCAGCTAGTTGTATCTATTCATTGTTTGAAACACCACCAAGAAGGTCCATTTGTTATTATACACTATAATGCTATCATTAGGGATATATTGATATTTGCAATTTTTCTGAATCAATATAAATCAACAGATTAATCTTAAAATTTTAGCGTTTTTTTGCCGAGCTACCACGCTAAAACAAGCTTCCACCAGCTTGTTACAGATTATTTTAAATATAAAAGAATCTAATTTTAATTAAAATACCCCGTGAGGTTTGCCATTTGTAAATTCGGGGAATCCCAAGTGGAAAAGATTTCTCCCGATAAGCTATTGCCGTGAATAACGCGAACACTTAGGCCTAATAAGCTAAGTTGCGTATAAGTCATGCAGACACATAACTCATCAATATCAGTGGCCTCAATATATAATTTGCCGCCCAGCTTTTCAATCCCTCGATTTTGCAGACATTTAACCAATCCCAAAACCATAGCTCCAGATCCGCAGGTTGGCTCGGCAACGCGACAATATCCATGGAGAAATTCCGCCTTTAGCTATTGCCGGCGGCAATCCAGCAAAAGTATTCAAATATCGCGACAAAGTGCATTTTGAAAAATTAAAAGATGAAAAAAGTTTTAATTAGTATGGCGGCAATCATGAAAATATTTGACTTCAAACAAGGATTTCCAAAAACAAAAATCACCATTTTAGGTATTAAATTTTCTATAAAACATGACTACAGAAAGAAAGTTTCTGTGAATTATGCACGAAAGTTGACCGAATTACAAAAAGAGTTTAGAAAGCGCAAAATTAAGGTGGGCTTTTTAGTTAATGAACCGGCAAAGTGGCAATATCAATCCCTTTATGAAGAAATGGAAAAAAGCGATTATTTTGAGCCAGTAGTTTTGGTAACGCAATTGCTCCTGGCTTATAGAGGGAAAAAACATTTTTATGCAGCTATTGATGATTGCTATAATTTCTTCAAATCAAAAGGTCTAAAAGTGTTTTATGTTTATGACAAGGATCGGAAAGAGTATATGCCCGCCAAAGATTTTGGGGTCGATATTCTTTTTTATCAACAGCCTTGGGAGCTTGATGCTTCCCAACATCCTGTAAATGCATCAAAATCAGCATTGACATGCTACGTTCCATATGGATTGCATCTTATGGAAAATAGCGCAATTTATACTGATAATTTTCATAATTTTTTATGGTGTATGTTTGTTGAGGATAGCGAACAAATTAATCGGATAAAATTAATAACAGGTAAAAATAATGTTAATGCTTGTTATGTGAGCTACCTCAGGCTCGATGCTTATCGTAAAATCAAGGCTACTAAAAATAAAAAGAAAACTATTATTTATGCTCCACATCATTCTTTTGAAATTAATGGATTAAATTGTGCAACTTTTCATAAAAATGGCATGGATATTCTCTCCTTGGCGCAAAAATATCAGGGATATATCAATTGGGTGTTTAAGCCTCATCCGAGATTTAAGGCGGCAGTTGTTTGCAATAATATTATGTCGGAAGATGAAATTAACACCTATTACCGTCAATGGGAAAATCTAGGTACAATTTATGACAGCGGTGATTATATACAATTATTTGCGGATTCAGATGCTTTAATAACAGATTGTGTTTCATTTTTAGGAGAATATCTGCCGAGCAAGAATCCGATTCTTCATCTGATTTCTCCAGCGGCCAAATTTAATAATTTTGCGAAATCATTTATTGATAGTCTCTATCAAATTTATGATATTTCTGATTTGGAAGAAATTTTTAAAAAAGTTATTTTTGAAAATCAGGATATCAAAAAGGAGGAACGTCTGTCCAAGATACATATTTTATTCGATTCAGAAATTTCTTCTGCATCAAAAATTATTAAATTTCTGACAAATTCCTTGGAGCTGAAAAAATGAAAAGGATTTTAACAGTAGGTGTTTTTGACTATTTTCATTATGGACATTTAAAACTTTTTGAACAGGCAAAAAATATTGTTTCGGATGGATTTTTAATTGTAGCAGTACAAAAATCTGAATTTATAAAAAAATATAAACCAGAGGCAGATATTTTTTATTCAACTGATGTTCGATGTGAACTGGTTGGGGCATTACGTTGCGTAGATAAAGTTATTTCTTATACAGATGTTAGTGAAATAGTAAGGCATATTGACTTTGATATTTTTGCCGTTGGTGCAGACCAAAATCATTCTGGATTTATTAGTGCGATAGAGTATTGCCACCAAAATGGCAAAGAAGTTGTTCGTTTACAAAGAACTCCTAATATTAGTTCTTCATCTATAAAAAGTAATTTAGTAGAATAAAATATGATTATTTTAAAGTCTGTAAAAATTTAATTATAGTCTTTCTCGTATAAATTTTGCAACCGTTATTCTATGTACACCCAATATTCTAGCTATTGCACTTTTGGATATTTTCTGTTCCAGAAGTTCTTTTACTTTTGATTCTTTTCCACTAAGTTTAACAAAAGTACTTTGTCTCCCGAGAGGCCTACCTAAAATTTTACCTTCTGCTTTAACACGCATTAATGCTTCTTTTGTGCGTTGAGAAATAAGATTCCTTTCTATTTCGGCCGATAACCCAAAAGCAAAAGCTAAAACCTTGCTTTGAATATCAGTTCCTAATCTGTAGTTATCTTTTATAGTCCAAACTCTAACATCTTCATTCATACAAAAATGTAAAATACTCATAACTTGTAATAAATTACGCCCCAGACGTGATAGTTCTGAAGCAATTATAATATCTTCTGCTTTTAATTTTTTTAATAAACGCCCTAATTTTCTTTTATTTAAATCTTTTGTGGAACTAATTGTTTCTTTTACCCATATGTCCACTTGTATATTTTCTTTTTCGCAAAATTTCCTAATCTCAAACTCTTGATTTTCTGTTGTTTGTTTATCTGTAGAAACCCTTATATAACCATAAATCATGTTTTGTCCTTTCTATTAATGTATGAACTTTAGGATTAAAACATACGAAAAATATCCAGGTTCTAAAATTGGTATTTTTTCTAAACAATTTTTGTTATTAAGAAATGAGCGTTTTTGTTCGACAGAATGCGATAGCAATGGAATATACAAAGGACGCATGGGCAATTTTAAATCCGATTGAACAATCGATTAAGGCGAAAATAGAGAAATACGGAACACCGCTTAAAGATTGGGACATAACTATTAATTATGGTATAAAAACTGGTTGTAATGAGGCGTTTATTATATCCGGAGAAAAGCGTAAGGAACTTATCGCAGAAGATCCAAAATCTGACGAGATTATACGACCGATTTTACGCGGCAGAGATATCAAACGATATGGTTATGAATTTGCCGATTTGTGGCTGATAAATATAGAGTGTGGTTTTACCAATAAATACCGTGGAAATAAACAGCCTGAAGAGTTTATAAAAACAAAATATCCAGCAATTTATAATCATTTTATGAAGGTGGCTAGTGCTAAAACAAAAGGTAAAGGACTTATAAATCGTGATGATAAAGGCGATTATTGGTGGGAGCTTCGTAGCTGTGCTTATACGAACGATTTTTCTAAACAGAAAATTGTTTGGTCAGATATAGCTACAGAACCGACATTTGCCTTGATTGATGCTGGAATATATTTTAATAATACGTGTTATATGCTATGCAACGCTCCCCAATATATTCTTCAAATCTTAAATTCCCCTCTGATGGGATGGTACTTTAGAAAAATTTCTACAGATTTAGGAAATGGACAAAGATATTTTAAGCAGTTTGTAGAACTTCTTCCTATAATTAAATTAAAGGAGGATGTAGATATTAATTTACTTCAGAAAGAAACAAAATACAATCAATACAGATACATTTGTAGCCTATATCAATTAACGGAAGCAGAAACAAATTATATTATTGGAAGTTAATATATCATCCTATTCTTTTTTCTACATAGTCGTTAATGTATTGGATCTCGCATGTATCTAGTTTATATATTGTATATACTATTTCATTGATCTGAGATATCACTTCATTATATTCTTTAACATTGGAACAATTACATAGTTTTTGCATAACTATACGCGCTAAAATATCGGCATCTTTACTTGAAACATGTGGAATTTTAATTTTTTCAAAAAATATTTTACTCAACTCACGTGTCCCACCTTGTAACTCAGGACAATTATCTATAATCCATTTTTTTGCAATATTTGAATTCAAAAATGCGACAATATATTTTAGGTTCGTTTTATTGGAATTACTTAATAAAATAAAACATTTCTGATTGGTCATGTAACCATTTTCATCATATATAAAAGGCAGGTATTTTGTCATATTTGGATATATAATTTTCTGTTTAGAAAAATCGTTCCAATAAGCTATACTATCCTGTGTTTCAAACCATTTATTATTTGTTTTTTTTCTACATTTTTGCTTTATTCCATTGCTATCAATATATTCTTCTCCTGTTTGTTCTAGCTTTTTTCCAAAAGATTGAAGCCACTTTTTTACAGCAGGATAATCATCAATATCGTAATGCTTGCTTGGAAATGTTGCAATCAGCCACAAATCGGCAAATTCATAACCATATCGTTTGATATCTCTGCCGCGTAAAATCGGTCGTATAATCTCGTCAGATTTTGGATCTTCTGCGATAAGTTCCTTACGCTTTTCTCCGGATATAATAAACGCCTCATTACAACCAGTTTTTATACCATAATTAATAGTTATGTCCCAATCTTTAAGCGGTGTTCCGTATTTCTCTATTTTCGCCTTAATCGATTGTTCAATCGGATTTAAAATTGCCCATGCGTCCTTTGTATATTCCATTGCTATCGCATTCTGTCGAACAAAAACGCTCATTTCTTGTGACCGGTCTCTGAGGGTACATGAAAGTGTTTTTTTATCATAACCTTTTTTCTCGACAAGTAAGATGTTTGTATCGACGGTTGCACTTGTAAAAACATTAGCCCCTAAATCTATTAAAAGAGTAGGATTATACTTTATAAAATATGAACGCAATGATTCGCCGTATCCTGCTCTCATCCATTTGTTTGAAGTAATATAACATAAGATACCACCATCTTTTAGAAGTTCGATTCCTTTCTCATAAAATAGACAGTACAAATCGCCGGTGGCTTCATAGGTTTGATAGTTTTGATTTTTGTAAACTGTTTGTATATCTTTACCTTTAAATTTTTGTAATTGTACGTATGGAGGATTACCTATAACAATATCAAATCCATCTGACAGGTTAAACATCCAATGTGCATCAAAAAATTCTGAGGATGACGTTGGCTTATATGGATTCCAGCCTACTAATTTTTTAATTTCTTGTTCTGTTTTGGAGGAACGTACCTTATTTTTTTCTCTGTCAATTTCTCTTTTAATAGTAGAAATTTGTCTATCAATATCTTCACGTTTCTTTTTGTTTTCATCAAACGATAGCGTTTCTTGTCTTTCCATATCGTCAAAAAGATTTCCCATTATTTTTTGAACTATGGTTTTCATTTTTACATCATTGTATTTTTTCTTTTCATTTTCAAGTTCATTAATACGATGTAAGCGTACATTAATATATTCTTCATTGGGTTTTCCTATTCTGTCAGAAACGAGTAAAGCTACCTGATCACATAGTTGTTTGTCCGCAATCCTTAGAGCTTTCTTGTCTTTAAATGAAGCGACGTTAATCATTTTATGGACACGAATATCTAATAATTCCTGTTTTAATTCATCTAATCTCTTGTCCGGATAACGAATTTCATTTGTAATATCCTTTCCTAAAGATACTAATGTATTAGCAGCAACAAACTTAGTTTCTAAATTTGGTAGCGGATGAATTCCATAATTATCATTTTTATTGGTATTTGCTTCTTGTTCACAAATTAAAGAAATAAAGCATCTCAATTTAGAAATTTGAATGGCTATTGTTTGTATATCAACACCATATATACAATTCTCTATTAGATTTAATTTCAATCTATATCTATTAATCTGGGGATCAATTTTTGTAACAATTTCAACAATTCTATTTAATAATCCCATGGGAAATGCGCCGGAACCACAAGCTGGATCTAAAATCTTAATTTTTTGAAGATTATTAATCACATCATTACAAAGTTGCTTATTTTGCTGGATATCCTCTGGTAACTCTAAAGATGTTATTAGACGATGGATAGTATCTAAATTACAATCTATTTTTTTTGACAGATACGAGATTAAACTTTCATCGGTCATATATTGTACAATTGGACGAGGAGTATAAAAAGATCCAGAATCTTTTCTTGCAGTTTCTCTAGTTTCTGGGTTATATGTCCCAAGTAAGTTTTCAAAAACTTTTCCTAATAGTTCGGGATCTAAGGCAACCTCAATATCGGCAGGTGAGTTTTCTTCAATAGTCCAATTATATTTTTTTAATATTGATATAATACCATTTTCTTCATCAAAAAATAAATTATTAGCCAAAAATGAGCGTTTATTTTTGTCCCTGCTAAATCCATCATCTGGATCATTTTTATCTTCAACATTTGTTAAACACTCAAATAAGCCACCGTTGAGAAAAGGAATCGAAGCAAATAAAGATTTTATTTCATCATGAGATTTAAGAAACCAAGAAGAACCATTATTATCTCTATATTTTGTTTTAATATTATAATCGCTATTATATCCTCTAAAGGCACCTGTGCTATCTGAAGAAAATTGTCTATCTTCAATTTCACAATTCAATGTTGCAAAAAATAAATTTTGCAAAATAGCATTATAGTATATTGAGCTCGTTTTATCAAAGGGATTAAAATCTTTTAGAATTGTTTTTAAATACTCTACATCAAAAATCTCATCAGGTATTAGTTTTTTTTGTTTAATAAACCAAACAAACATCAGACGAGTAATCAAACGAATTATGTGTTCTTCTTTTTTTTCATCATTTTTAGGATAAGGAATAAAATTTTTTATAGCCTCTTCATACCAATGGAATAATTCATTATAAAAGTCTTTCGTTAAGACTTCTATAGAAAAGCGCTCTTTTAAATCATTTATATCTTTAACTTTTCCTCTATTAATGAGATAATCTTGAGGAGTTCTAATATGCTGATCTTTTCCTAATAAAAAGGAATATCTCTTAGGATTGGAATTTTCTACCTCTATCTTACCATTACCTGATTTATAGGACATAGAAATAAAAGAAAATCGATAAACAGATGGGTTGTCTGCTGGGACTAAAGCAACCAACGCATATTCTATGGCATTTTGTTTCATGTATCTAAACATTTCTCTGGACAGAGAAATACGAGCATCTGATGCAGAGGTATGTATGATTTCGAAACATTGAATTTTATTTAATGTTTCTGCACAGTGCCCTAAGCGAATAACTTTTTGGAATAATCCATGAGTGTAATTTATTGTTTTAATTTCTTCTTCAAAATCATCTGGCAAAAAATCAGTAATGAATTTTACAAAATCTTCTCTGTTATAAGGTTGTGCTAAGTTCATTTAAATTCCTCCGCTAATATCACATTTTCAGGTTCTTCATCTATTCTGTCAGAAGCGGCCATAATTCTTTCTAAATATTGTAACGATATATATTTTTGTAATTCTTCACAGGTTTTAGCTTTTGTTATTCTTGAATATTCCGGTAGCCCATCAAATTCAATTACACTCTGTAATAAATTTAAGTAGTCTTCTTGTTCTGGAAACTCATTAAGCCACACTTTTACTTTTGCTAACGCTTTTCCTCTCATTTTTGATAGAGGATTTTCATTTGAAGAAAATAGATTTTTAACTAGATGATTGTATGTTTTATAAAAGGAATTACTTACTTTTTCAGATTTTTCTTCCACCAATGCCTTTAATATGGGCAAAGCATTTTCAGGAATTAATGTTTCTATGTTGTCATCATATTTGTTAGACCATTTAAATACACACTCATCACCTCTTTTACCGAAAATTATAATACCATCACGTTTATCTGATGTTCTGGCTATTTTTGTTCTTTGGCATACTTTTAGGGCTTCTTCATAAAAAGGCGTTTGTTTTGCTTGTTCCCATTCTTCACGATATTCTGCGTCCCAAGATTTTTGTTCTTGTAAATTTTCCATTTCTCTAAATTTTTTATTAAACTCTGATAAAAATAACTCTTCATCGTCTGTTAAAATTTTCATATCTCCACCCATGATAGCATGTATCATTTTCATTTTTATGGTAGTAATTCGTTTTACCTTGACGTCTTTTTCACCAATAACAGAAGGAAAATAGTTACAAATATGGAGCTCGTCAAAAACTTTTTTATTAACACGATTTATACGTCCAATTCGTTGAATAACTCTTGTTGGATTATATGGAATATCATAGTTAAAAATTGTACCAGCTCTGTGTAAATTATATCCTTCAGAAATAGCATCGGTAGCAATTAAAACTGAATATGTATTTTGTTGTAGATTTTTAGGTACTCCTGCATCAAAGTTAGTACGTATTATTTTGTTTTGTTCAGATGCTTGTCTAGATGAATATCCAAAAACATCAACACCTCTATTTTTCAGCTCTTTAGTTAAATATTCAGCAGTATCAGCAAATTCTGTAAATACAACTATTTTGCGTAGAGGGTCTTCTTTTCGCATTGTAGATATTTCTTTATAAAAACTATCCAGTTTTGGATCGGCTTTGATTTTCCCATTTGTTCCGAACCATTCTAATTTTATGTTTTCCAATATACTAATATCTGTTTTTATATCATCAATATATTCAGGACGAATATCTTCTATATTGATTTCAAACAGTCCTTTATTACTAAGTTTTTCTATTTGTTCTTCAAATTTATAATTCCCTAAAATGTCAGGCCCCTCGTCATTTGATGTTTCGATTAAGCTTTCAATATCTGGTAAATCTCCTTTTTTGTAAATTGGAATTGTTTTACGTACATCTATCCAATTTAAAATATTTTTAGATGCATTAATCATATTTTCTAAAGATATTTTAAAAGCATTAACAGAACTTTCAAATCTGTGAACAAGTAGACGGCGCATAAAATCGGCCAAATTCTTTTGTGAACGCTGGAAGAAATCAAATTTAATTCCTTCCTCTTCAATTTTTTTTCTTATTTGTATGGTTCTATCTTCTTTAATATATTGTAAAGGTTTGTATCGAGCAGCTTTATAATAAAAACCGCTTTGCTCATCAATATTTTCATCATTATCTTTTTTATAAATAGCTTCTAGCGTACGAGCATATAAATCCCCCATATTTCCTAAATCATATTCTTTCAATTCAGGATCGTTAACTTTAGGAAATGATACATTTTGAGCTTCAAGATCTTTTTTGTATCTAGAAATTATTTCTAAATCTTTGCGCGAACGTCTTATGACAACGGGAGAAATAATATTTAATATCCTTTTGGCAATTTTTTTTGCATTATCATTAAAGGCCTTTAATTCGTCATTATCTTTTTTTGCTTTTTTTTCGATTTTGTTATATTCTGCAATTAGATTATCAAATTCAGCACCAAGATTATCAACATTCTTTAAAGTTGATTTACCTGGTATTTGGAATAATTTTAATAGCGAGTAAATATCGTGAGGTCTATTATTATATGGTGTTGCTGTCAATAAAACAACTTTATTCCCCTGACAAAGTTGATGCAGTTTTATGTAATCACTATTTTTTTGGTTTCTATATTTATGGGCCTCGTCGATTATAACTAATAGCTGTTGATCAAAATTTTCCGAGAAATGTTTTACGGCATCATCAATTTTTCCATTTGTATAAATGTGTGTTCTGTAATAAAATCCAAATTCTTGGCAATAATCTTCCCATTGATTTTTTAAATGGGGAGGGGTTATGATTACAATAGGTAAATTTATGTTTGCAGCTATTGTTGATGCAATAATACTTTTTCCTAAACCGACAACATCGGCAATAATTACCCCATTGTGTCGTTCTATCTTGTCTAGTCCACTCTTAATTGCATCTGTTTGATATTCAAAATCATTATACTTAGAATTTATCATATTCGGACTTTTAAAAGTTTTGTCTGAATGCTTAATTTCAAAAAATTCTTTTAGTACCCTTAAATAAATGGCATATGGTGACGGGAGTTTTTCATACCAAATGTTTTCAATTACATGTTTTTCAAATAGATTTATTGTGTTTGTATCAGCAATTGGTGTTGCTGTAGCCCAAAGTTTTTCAAAAAGGTCTTTACCCTCATTATAGTCAACATCATGGAAAACAACATTTAACTCATTACGTTTTTTTAATCCTTGCAACGATAAATTACTTGAGCCAACAATCATGTGACCAGGTAATGTAGGGTCATTTCCATTATCTTCAAACAAATACATTTTGGCGTGATTTGGTTCGGCTGTTTTTCTTAATTCTAAAGATCCCTCTTTTATTTTTTCATAAAATACTTTAAAAGCCTCCTGTTGTTCTGCACTGTCAAAAAAGTTTGTGTTGTTAAATAATTTAACTAATTTTTCATAGTATTGTTGTTGATCTCGACTTTTAGATATTCTTTTTTGATCAAATTGCTCATATTCCTTAACTTTATTCATAAGATCAATATCTATATCAAGCCCAACGAGTATGCGCATTTTCTTATCTTTAATATTTTTATAAAATTCAGGAAAGCCGGAAAAATAAAAATACCCAATTAAAAAGCATATATCTTTAGTCTGAGGTAATATGGATGAGAAAAGATCTGATAAAGTTGTTGTTTGGTTAGTTATTAGCTTTCCCGACATGGTTTTCCTCTCGATTTTTCATAGATTGGCTGTAATTTTACTGACCTTGCTATAAAAAAGCAAGAAAATATCTGATTTTTACATAAAAAACATCAGGAAATACTAAGTAAAAAGATAACTTAATGAAATCATTTTTTTATGTATTTATTATAAAATTGTATTTAAATTCACTTTTTTCTCCTAAACTTACATAACCTCTAGGATTACAAACCACGCGACAATTGCCTATATGATAGTCGCAGGCAGTATGAATGTGGCCATGACACCAAAGTTTAATATTGGGGCGGT
>ERZ779940.71-NODE-71-length-31569-cov-3.58225_pt1 | contig 31569 bp, 35 predicted proteins | sample MGYA00511063_ERZ779940 | MGnify/ENA primary metagenome ERZ779940 (study PRJEB29588, sample SAMEA2146682) | human gut metagenome | biome: human gut; feature: human-associated habitat; material: faeces | place: Denmark | collected 2008/2010 ...
GCGGCGAGCCAGGCCGGAACGCGCGGGTCCATCAGGTCGATCTGTCCGCCGGGAGCGGCGTCGGAGGTCAGCAGCGCCAGTCCCGCGATGCCCTGCTTGAAGGTCTCCGGGTTTTGCAGCGCCGCCGCCAGCTGATCCGCTGGAATCAGCGCATAGAGCGCGTTGATGAACGCTTCCTTATCCACCCATTCTTCCGTCGGTTCCGGCTCGGGAAGTTCGATGATCTCGCCGTCCACGATGTCCAGGCGCGAAAGCGGCAGCGTGCTATCGCAGCGCAGGTAGCCGCGCGCGGCGTAGTATTCCGCACCGCGATAGGGCGGGATGGGCGACTCCTCGACGTATCCGTTGATTTTTCGTATGTATCTCATTGGTTCCTCCTTAGTGTATTGTTACTGACCATCCGCGATCACGCAATGTTTGGATGTCCGCGTCTCCGGCGGATGTGCCAGTGCCGATGTGGAGCGTTTTCCCCGTTCCTCCGGCAACCACGCAATTATGCACCGTCTCGTCGTATTCCAGTGCAGTCGCTCCCGTCGCGTAAAAATAGATTGGCGTGTTGGTTGCCACGACTGATAGCGCACCAGTTACATTTGCGACGATGTAACACCTGCGTTCGCCCGTGTTTGCTGGCAAATCGGCTGTCGTTCCGGTCAACCCGGGAAGGATGTTGAGGATCAGATAGCTTGTTACTTTCGGCAAATCGGCTGTCGTTCCGGTCAACTCAGGAAGGTTGGAGAGGTACAGATGGTATGTCACTCGTGGCAGGTCTGCTGTCGTTCCGGTCAACCCGGGAAGGGTGCTGAGTTGCAGAGTGCTTATCACTCGCGGTAGATCCGCTGTCGTTCCTGTCAACTGGGACAGATTATTGAGAGTCAGAGAGCTTGTCACTCGTGGCAAATCGATAGCCCGCATTATAGATGATGCCAGTGCCGCGCTGTTGTTTATCGCCAGTTGCCCATTGAGCAACCCGACATACTCACACGTAATTACACCTGCCGCAACGGTTTGATTGATTGATGCCGCCGTGCTGGTGGAACCATCCGGGAACGTCCATCTGAGGTTTTGAAATCCGACAGTCGCAATGTTGATGTTCCCGGCAGATACCGGGATAACCCATCGCTTAACACCGCAGAGATAGGTAATTTGCTCGTAAGTCAATGTCTGTTCAAAAACAGCCAGCTCGCTGAGTGTATCAGTCGCCGCCCCGGTAAACGTCGCCGTCGTGCGATTCCATTGCGCCGGGTTGACAATGTATTCCCCGTTGATTTTTGCCAAAACCGTGCCGGCCAGTCCGGCGGGGAGCGCGGTTTTGATCGACCAGCCAAGCGCCGGATTTGCCGCCTCGAACGCTCCCCGGTCGGTGCGGACGTTCGTTTTCGTGATGAGCCGCACCCTTTCCGCTTCGGACGGATAAGACCAGACAACTTGATTGTCGGTTAAATCCGTGATTTGAATTTTATACACGTAGCCGCTGTTGCAATTTGGAAGCCCGACAGCGACGGTTCCGGTTCTCTCGAGATTGCTGGTTTTCTGAGCAACAAGAACTCCGTCCAGATAGGAGGAAAGCATATTGGCTTCAATTTTGCATTCGATTTGATGTCTGCCTTGAAGCTTGACGTCCGATTGGTAGTAGGCGTAAATGCTTGTAAAAGAGTCAGAGCCGCCGTTGGGTTTTAAAAGATTTGTGAAGAAGTCGATCTGGTTGTTACTCTGAAAGATAAGCGCGAACGGAGCATCGCTCAGACTTATGGAGAAAACGTTCCCGCTCGTTTTTGCCTCATCCAATTTGAAGTCAATGAGGAAACTGTAATCATGCGTCGGATCGAGTGCTTCCCGCACCACCGCCTGACAGTCATAGAAAGCCTTGGCCTTCTCGGCAAAGTTTTCAGGAACGGGCGACGGCCACGGATTCGACGTGTCGTACAGGTCGGAATATGCGGTCTGCCAGACGGCCGTTCCCGTCGAATCGTCGGTCAGGGAAACCGCGTGAAGCGTCACCGGGGCGGAGGTCGTCACCACCCGGTTGTAATCGGACGACTCCACACGTTCGCCGCTCTGCTCGTACACGGCCCCGGCCAGCGTGATCCGCAACGTATTTCCCGCAACCGACAAGGTCACTTCATGCCGACCGGCCAGCGAAGGTTGAAACGGTGTGAACACATACACACCACCGGAGAACGCAAAACTGCCAAAGGTGAACCGACAACCGCGCGCGTCCTTGTCCAGGGAGAAAACAATCCTGCCGTTGCTCTGGTACATGATCCAATAGCTGCCGTTTTCGAAATCGTCGGCAACCGTGAAGTCGAACGTAAAGTGATAATCATTCGTCCAAGGCAGCGACGAATACATGGCGGCCTGTAGCGCATCCCACCGGTATCCTTTGATGAAGTCGCGCGGCATCGCCGGACGCAAACGGCTCCACCAAGAGCCGCCCCGGTCGGGCGTCAGGCAGAGCAGGCAGGACGGGTCTTGCGCGGCGTCGGTGATCGGATCACGCATCATACTGCACCTCCAGAATGACGCTGAGGACGACCGCCGTGACGGGGGTGTTCCCGGAGTCTTTGAGAGTATCGCGTTCGTCGTCGGTGTCGCGCCGGAGCGCGAGCGTCCCGGAGGCGACTTCGAGTGCGAATTCCGCCACGGCCGGAGCCGGTCCGGCCGCGGAGCCGTTCACGATCGGCACGAGGACGATGTTCCCGGTCACGCCGGAATCGATACTGACCATCTCAAGCGAAACGCGCCGGAGACTCCGCACTCTCCCCCGGAAGCTCAGTTGTTGGAACGCCGTATCGAGATACCGGCAGTCGCCCCACGTTTCATCCGCCACCGCCATCTCCGTCACAGGGTCCGCGATGATCGCGGGACCCGTCGCTCCGCGCAACGGGATCGCCGCAGACCAGTCTGCCGATGTCGCCGAGTTCTTGACGTAGAAATTCCCCTCGTCAGTGGCGAAAAAGACGAAACCCTCTGCCTCCGCGTCATACTGCGCCCGTTCCGAAACCGGGCCCGAAGCGTCGAATGCCAGCCCATTGCCCGGATCACCCTTGATGTTGATAGGTGTAGGATTAGGCAAGTCCCCATCGTTTATCCACGAAATAACACCGTCAGAACTTACACTGGGGGTGTATGTAAACCCACGTGCAACAGCGTAACCCGAGCTCCAATCAGCCTCGATATTGGCAATCCTTTCACGGTAATAGTTATCATGCTCCTCAGATTGAGAATCAAACCACGTAATACCGTCTTCACTCCACTGCCGTTCAAGTGGATTACGAAAATAGGCATTAATAAACGAAATCGCTTCCGTGCCTGTAGGGGGAACTACTTGTGCAGAACTCCAATCACGGATTGTATTTTTAGCAATAAACGGTATCCATGCAATTGTTGAAGGATTTGACAATCCTTGCATATACTGCTTGACGTTGATGTATACGCCCGTATTGACGCTTACTTTGTCCGTTGTAACTTCTTTAAACTTAACGGTATCTGAATTTATCCGTATAGAAAGTTGTCCGGATGAAAAGTCCGCTGTCCCGCCGTCAACCCAGTCACCCTCGATATTGAACATATTGGAAGTAGGGTCTGCTTCATCAAACGGAATGACAGACTGGATAGATTTTGCCATCAAGTAGTCGTCATCATCAAAGTTGTTATCAGCGACAACCACAAATGAAGTATCTGCTGCGAATGAAATCGGAGTGAATGTAACAGCTCCGGCTTCATCCATCTGACGCTCACCGAACTGAATGCACAGGATTTGCCACTGGCCACGCTCAATATTGATATAGTCAGAGGATTTCGTGACAAAAGCCCCGTCTGCATACACCTGAGCGCGCGTATTTATGTCAATGTATGTAAGGGTCTTTTGCATATATGTCACCTCGTTTTAGCATAATATACTCCGATACTTTCAAATTTCAATCACTAAACAAAGGATATATCTACAATATCAGAATTATAGTCGGTACCACTAAAGCTAAGTAGAGTACCATCATACGACGGATCATCTACACTTCCATGCCCAAATGTTCCGGCAGGCGCTGTCCAGTTCATCCATGTAAATGCAGCACTACCGTTTCCCCCCCTACTTACTACATTATTCCAGCTAGCGCGGCCATCTCTACCATGAACGATGTAACCAAACGCGCTGCCGGAGATACCGCCACTTGGGTAGCCGCAAGTCACGCCTTCCGGTTTTTGTACTGTAACTGAAAGCCCATAATCTTGGGTAGCACTAAGCTCTGTCGCGTATTTAGACGCTGACACACTAAGCCAGTTACTCCCCGATATGCACCCACCTTTCTGATAGGCGTAAGACACTGTACCATCATCATCTACATACTTATCTTGTCTTACCCCATCAGGTAGTTGATCGATATTTCCTTGTGTAATTGCGACATCAACATTACTTGCCTGTGTAATTGTAATGCTAAATTTAGGTACATGCAACACAAAAGCGGAATTACGTATGCGGGTGAGCGGTGTGTATTTGCACGCATTATGTATATCTATAGTAGTAGCGAACGCAGCGTCTAAATGCACGTATGCTTTGCACCCCTGCAAATTCCCGCCTTGTCCATTATGCGGTATATTTAGTTGTATATGACTATTTTTTATACGACCTCCTGTAAACGTGAGAGAGCTTTGCATACTGCCGCTATCGCCTGCGGCGTCGATAGTAGTTCCGTTATCATGTGTGTAGGTGTGCTCCCCACCTTCCCCACCAGAACATTGTGTCAAATCTTGCAGTACTGTAAACGTGCACTCATTTACATTGCCGTAAGCCTTAATTTCTAAAGTAACACTGCAACTACCGCCATTCCCCCCGCGGCCGCCTACTAATGCGCCTTGCCCTCCATTTCCACCATGCTGCACAGGCGCACTGTTTATAATAAATGTACACCCAAAAGCTTTTGATCTAAGCCCTGAAGAAGTATAAGGTAAAATTGTAATTGAATATGCAGCAGATGCTCCTCCCCCTTTTCCAGCAACATAGGCATCACCTCCAGCACCCCCATTGCCACTACTGCCTACATTCACCGTGTATGCACACGTATGCAGCGCACAGGCTCCGGATTTCATTATATGTATCTGACCTCCGTTCCCGCCGCTGCCTCCGCCACCTCCTCTACTACTGCTGGCAGAATATGCAATTGCTCCTTTACCCCCATCACCCCCATTACCACAAGTGAAATCGAATGTGCACTCATAAAAATAGGCACAATCTCCACACACTAATGCTACTTCAGTACTGTACATTGGTCTATCATCTGATTCTGTTCCCCCTAAATATACACCTTTGGTAAGGGAATCCCCCCCACCCCCTCCATGTGTACCTGATGTACCCTTTTCATTATCTACACCATCTGTACCCTTTATGCCGTCAGGCTGAATCACAGTAAAATGACAAGAATGAAAGACCAAACCACCAACTGAAATACATGAAAGAATAGCTTCACCATATGTAGCACACAGAGAAGAGCTATCAACCCGTAAATCATAGTAAAAAGTACAATCATGTATAACTAAGTAACCGTAATAGTCAAGCACAGATTGTCTGCCGCCGAGTGAAGTGGAATATATGGGGTAATTAACTTCGCCCCGCACAAAAGCGTGTATTACCTGCCTTTGACTTACACAGGTGTAGTGAAGTACTGGATCATTTAAGAGATCATTTAAATTAGCATACGCAGTTTCCCAAGATAAACCATCACCACTTTCAGTTTTTGTATGATCCACATACACTCTATAACCTATGCAGTTAATTGTGCCTATTTCTTCAATGCCGGATAATCCAGCTCTTGGAAATCCCTTAGCTAGAGAAAGTGCATACCCACTCGCACCCGTAGTGTAAGATACTAAGGGTGATAAGTAATCGGACGTCAGCTTGCGACGAGGCACAAGAGCACCCCCATACCCACACACCGCTAATGATCCCCGCTTTGTCATATTAGCTAACATCTTAACTCTCTATAAATGAATTATCAAACAGCACACTTTGAATTGTATCAACTGTGGTACTTATCCACTTCACGTCTATAACACCCGATGCATTACCAGTGATTGGCATCACGGCATCGTATGAATTCTGTAAGTCATCATATGAACTAGATATAACCAAAGATGATGACTCGATTTGAATGTAGCTGCCTGACCACCCAGGTCTTGGGGCATACTGCGGAGCTTTCCAACCTACATATGCAGGAAAGTACCCCGAATCATTACTAAAAAAGACAGCTGAACGGGAAGCTACACCCCCTATTTGTCCATTAACGGTATACTCACCTGAACTTACAGTTATAGACCCTTTAGGGTTAATCAAGTAAGCATACGTGTACGCAACACCATCGCTGGATACGGCTGGCTGTGCCGGAAGGGTACACCATGGCCCAATATATGTAGGGCCAATATCAACAGGGGTGTTTTGCTTTAGAAGCTGTGTAGCTTTGAGTGTTTTTGTACTCTCATCCCACGTGTAATACCCTATCTGGATTGCACTCCCATTAACGCCTTTGACGTACTGTGTATTGTTTTCTAAAATGTATACAGCAGGAGTTTGTGTAACATCCATCACCAAAAACACGTAGCGAGTTCCGGGTGTCTTGGAAAGTGTATATGAAGATACATAAAAAATATCCCCATTACCAAATCTGCATTTACCTGAAGTTCCTGACTTTGGATCATTTGCGTCTACAACTACAATAAACGGAACATTTGACTTCGTGCCGTCTTCATTTTCAACTTCACGGATTTCAGTTGTAATTGTAAACTGATATTTCTCCCCTGCCGCGGCAGCTTTAGGGGTTTCCGTTTGCGGCAAAGAAGAAGCAATGCCAGTCGATGACGCGGGTTTCGGTTTTACATAAGCCTGAATTCCGGTTGAAGTTCTGCGCCACGTGACATCTGTTGAATCGACAGGTTGCAGAGCTACAAGTTCTTTGTAGATCATGCCCAAAACATGACCTAATCCTTGTGTGTAGGTAGTTGGTCTGAACCACTTAAGTTCCATACTTAATCCTCGACATACGAATCATCATACTTAGGATTCCAATACAACATAGTGAGCGCCTGAATAGTGCACGTGACATTTGTCCACGTTTCATTATAGCGGTCTACCGTCTCGTTAAGGCTGATATTCGTACCCTTATAGCTTGCAAATTTACTCGATTTGACATACTTTATCGCATGTTTATAGTATGTGGAAAATGAGCGTCTAAGTATAGTACGTGCATTTCCCCGATAATACAAGCTCACACTGCACTCAAACATTGGAATTTTTTTGTCGATGTAACTTTTATCCCAAAACCGATCTCTGCCATCCCATTGCGGATAATTTGTTTTGTGAGACCTTTCAAGTACGATAGGAGATACTTCCAAGCACTTCCACGGAATGAAATAGATATTTCGAATACTTTTTCCCTCCTGTGGCCAATCTTCTTTAGTAGTCCATGACGGCTGCGCGTACACGTAACCTGACATCACTAGATCAGTAATATCACCTTCCTTAATCGAATCGTACTTATTTTTAGGAATCCTACCAGTTACAATTGCCCCGCTATCATCCGTGTACTGACCTATCGGGTAGATAATCGTATCATACCCGATTTTTTTATCGCCCTTAACGGCATCTATAATGGCACTCTCTGTCCATCCTTGAACGGCATTGCTTGTCTCAGATGACATTTTGATAAATGTCTGAATACTCTGCTGATAGGTAAAAGTGGTTGTAGGAGGAAAGTTAATAATGTAGTAGTCTACACCGGAAGCACCCATAGCCCACCCGCACCACAGGGGTTCAATGACGATTTCGGTACTGCTCATTGAGATACCGATTTGATCTTCAAGTTCCTGCTGATCCGGGTAGTCGTCAGTGACGATGTTCAATTCATGCTCACCGTGAGCAACTGTATTTACAGAAACTTCACTGACTGTGCTTCCGGGAAGTCCCAATTCAAGTGCTTCCTGCCCGACAAGGCCGTCAAATGAATCTTTCAGTTCTTCCGTACTCTGATAGATGATCGTATTTGTAGTATTGATCTCTTTTCCATCTTTGTACGTCCGCTTATCTGTACGCACATGCCGCAGCGATACGTGACGGGCTTCAAATGTAATATTGTACCCGAGAACACCCTCTGCGGACACATTGATATTATTGATAATAAATCCGGAGTTCGCAGGGAGACCGATGTACTCGGAAGCGTCAGAACCGATCTCAGGCTTAACCCATGACTCATAGACCGAGTTTGAATACCGCCATACGGCAGTACGTGTTCTCTGCCCGAAGGCATCAACGGTCTCGGCAGGATTTCCGATCATCATCTTAGCCATATCTTTGGCTGTAAACGTAATCAAGTACCTTGTCTTTGTCTGAGCTTGGTAACTGGAATTCTCCATCAGAAAAGACGATCCGGCCCACGTTACGGTAGTACCGCTTTCGATCAGATAGTTATCAATCTCAAGTGGAGAAGCACTTGTAATGTCGATCTGATAAGAAATCGATTTTGTAATCTCATTATTATTTGTGACTTCAACCGATACGTTACCGACTTGTCTCATAACGGAAAGATTCTGCGCATTAGTGAATGTCACCTCGTAATGAGTTCTCCCGTCAACGCACACAATGTCGATTGACTGGCAGATGAATGCGCCATCTTCTTCAAATTCAAACGCCTCTCTTCCATCATTCTGCTGGATCGGCCGTTTGTACGGGTCTCCGATATTACCTGCCCACTCTTCAACTTCATTCTGAAACGCCAGCCATTTGACAAAAACATTGTCGCTTTCATCATCAATCAACATCCAAGTAGTTGTGATTGACATGAAACCTTCTTGGTCAATATTTATAGCGGGAGACCCCTTTAAGCTTACAAGCATCTTATTGCCCCTTAACTACAATCGTGTTGTTTGTTTTCATAAAGTTATAAATATCAAGAACCGTCTTCCCGGTAGACGCCTGCGCGTATTCCTGAGACCTGACATAAGCATCAAGAGTGCGGGCCACCGCGGTCTGCGCCGATTGAGCATTCTTGTAGTTTGGAATGCCCCGGGTTTCCACGGACGGCGGCTGCGCAAGTGCAAATGAGGCTCGCGGCCCCATCAGGCGCGTCATAAGGTTCAGGCTATGATAAAGTGCGTCTTGCGTTAAGCGGCCCTTAGCGTCCTTGTTAGAAGCAAATTGTTGTATCTGATTCAGCATGGCATTTTGTACTTCACGCTGCGCGGCCCCAAAACCCTTAGTTGCGAGGGCGGCATCAATTTGAGCATTCTTTAAACTCTCTGTCGCCTGTTGCAGTCGGAAAAACGATTCAACGGTGGGAGATTCGCGATACCGCTGTTCGAATTGCGCAACTTCCTGATTCGCTCTGGAAACCCGCCCACTGTACACTTGCCGGACACCGGCCTCGTATGCCGATCCCGAAATCAATCCGGCATTCTGTTCTTTTTCAAGCTGTTGAAGTCGATATTCTTCTGCCTCATTGATAGCATTAAAATACTTTTCAGACGCAGTATTGCGCTGCTTTATGAGCTCTCGAAGCTGTCGCTGCAAGATGGAAGCTTGTGATCCCCGCACCCCGTTCGACAACTGCTTTTCGACATACTCGATTTCATCTTGCAAGCCATCAAGGACAGTTTTCTGCATGTTTTGCCGGGCAATCAGCAGTGTGTAAGATACACGGGAAGTATCAAGCCCTGTACGGTAGAACTGCTGCTCCGCATATGCTGTAATGTCCTCGACGACAGACTCAATATACACAGAGGATGCTTTTTGAACTTTTTCGCGTGCGGCTGCAAGCTGCTTCCCCGCGTTGTCGATTGCACCAACAATTTTATCCCGCGCACTAGCCTCCAATCTGTCTTTAACCTTGTCGTAGGCGGTAACGATGGCAGACAGAAATTCTTCGTGTCTTGTCATCATTTCAGATTCGTATTCAAGCCTTGAAGTCAGGTCTTCAACCCTGCTTACGTCTCGATTCTGCAACAGGTAGCGGGCGCGAGATTCCCCGGTGTACTCTTTATTTAGTTTGTGGGCTTTCTCCAAATCTTCGATGTAAAAATTAAGATTCACGCCGATAAGATTAGACAGGGCGCTCGCCACTTTACGTTGCGCTTCCCTGAATCTCTGAGTACGCACAGCTTCCGTTTCAGTCGATTCCACTTTTTGTATTTGTGAATTCAGTGAAGAAATCACGTTGAACAGAATATTTGTTTGGATATCGCTAAGACCTTTAGCGATGTCAGCATCGCGTAAGGCGGCGACATCCTGCACATTCAGAAGTTTATTAAGTTCTGAATAATCACCGGAGCGTGTGGCGTCTGCCAGCATCCGTTTAATGGTATCTATTTGAGACGAAACGCCCCCTGCCTCTACAAATCTATTAACAGCAGAAAGGTGTCCAGCTGTTAATTGAGGATAGTCACTGAATTCTTTCTGCGTTTCCGGTGTGAGGCTGTAAAACCTTGAATAAGGACTACTGCGCTTCTGTGCCAGAGATACGTCATAAGCCGAAGCAAGTCTGTCGATAGCGGAGTAAAAAGCGGTACTGCGAGCCCCTACAATCGCATTAGCATCAAATGTTTCCCGCTGGAACCTAGCCAAGCCTTCTAAGGAATCCTGATAACCCCTCTGCGCGTTTTCAATAGATTGCGTGCGCGCCGTTCTGCGGTCGAGTTCCTCACCGTAAGATTTATTCAGTCTTGAAATTGTTTCCTGCAACTGCTCTTTCGTTTTTGCAATCGCTATTTCTGCTTTGAGATTTTCAGCTTCATAGCTTGTAATCTCATTAGCCATTTTCAAGCTATCAACTCGAGTATTTGCCTGTCTGCGCAGTGCGGCTACATTATGCTGCTCATTCTCTGTTTCCTGTTTATCGGTATCAATTCCGTAAAACGCATTAACAATGCTTTTAATGAAACCCGAATCCGCAAAATTGAATCTTTCTGCTATCGCTTTTCCGATATTGTACCCGATGTCTGCGACAGACCACGCGGCAATAGCAGAAAAGATGCTGTTTCCGATTTTAGACAACAGACTTCCTGTACCTGTAATTTCACTCAGTGTATTGGTTACACTGAATTTTCTCCCAACACGAGATGCCATTGAATTGGGATCACGCGGAAACCGAACACCATATGCTTTTGCATACTGATTCAGATCACCGGAATCGAGCATAGCCTTCTGTTGATTGAGCTGCGTAAGGCGATTACGCGAAATCACAAGTCTCTTAGTGGCAGCGTCAAGTCGATCATGTGTTGTAATAAATCTTCTTGTGTATCTGTTTTCAAGATTACGCAATCTTGTTTGCTCTCTAAGAGATGCATTCGATTCTTGCGCAAGTCTGCGTTGCATTTGCACATCAAGAAGATTATCAGAAGCTACTTGTGCCTTTTCTCCGGCAGACAACAGTCCTCTAAACGAAGAACGAACTCCACGTCTGGCAGACTGCAATTTACGATTAAGGGAATTTCTTTCAGCCTTCACCGCTTCATTTCTAGCCGTAGCAGCAATCGCGGTATTAGCTGCCTGCGCTCCACCTCTAGGTACAACAGTGGATTGTACAGAAGAGGCTGCCCCCGTAGCCCCCGTTGCGACGTTGTGAATAGCTGCCCGGATGTCATACAGCTCTTTTTTCAGGGCCCTGAGTGCCGTAACTACAATGTAAATGTAAGTAGCGTAACGGCTAAGGGGCTTAGTATCCCCGAATCCCTTCATGACAGCTTCCGCAAGCCCATACACCGATCGAGTTACTGGCTCGATATCGGAACCGATCTGAATCAGCGTCTTTTCCGTTTGAGCACGGAGCCTGACCAAATCCTTATAGGCGGTATCGATTTGCTTTGTAAACGCCTCTTCACCCGTTCCGGCCCCAAGCTCAAACTCCCTAAGGGTAGTCATGAAGTTATCGAATTGCCGCCCGGTAAGAGACAGCACAGCACGTCCGGCACGAATATTACCGAACATCTTTTCTAGAGCTTCAGTGTTACCGCCTACTTTATCGTGCAGCTCTTGCAGCGTTGCGGTAAATCCCTTAGCTTGGAGTGCAGAAGCCCCAAGTTCGATATTCCACTTGCGGGCTTCTGCCGCTGCCTGTAAAGTAGGCTTAATCAGGCTGTTGAGCATCTGATTAAGGCCGATCATCGATTGACTGGCCGATTGTGTACGAGACAAAATAGCAATTGCCGCACCAAGCTCGTTTAAAGATACGCCTGTTTCGGCGGCGTTGTTAATAACAAGACCAAGGGTACGGGCAAGCTCGTCACCGTGTGCCTTACCTTCCCGAACGGTCAGGTACAGGAAGTCAACAAGCTTTTGGGTATCTTGAATGGACAAGTCATACGCATTTGTGAGCGTAGTCATGACGTTGCCGGTATTTTCGATATCAGCTCGGATAGTAGTTGCCGCTTTACCGACAGCTTTCACGTAGTTAGCGACGTCATCAGTTGTGCCGCGCACACCGGAGGAAATCGTTTCGTAAAAAGTGGATGCCGTGTTTGACGGCCTGCCGAACACATTGTCAAGTTGCAGCAGCGACTTTTCTATCTTTTTGATCTGTAATTCTGTGATTGCAGAGATATCAGCGATGATTTGGTTGAACTCATTCGCCGCTGCCGTAGCCGCATAAAAAGTACCTGCCACGCCGCCAGCACCAAGCCAGCGACGGGCAGATTGGTAGATTGACGAAAGACTACTTTCTACACTGTCAGAAGTGCTATCAAACGCGGTGTTGAACGGCGAGACATCCGCGCTTACCCGTGCCAACAAATCAAATACAGTCGTAGCCATTTACCTTCCCTCAATCTTTTATTTTTGCTTGCCGTTCAGCCTCCCGTTTAGCCTCCTCAGTGACAACAGACTTCAACAAGTCTTTGTCCTCCCTAATTTTAGATTTTTGAACGTCTACAAGTCCGTCAAGGACAGATTTATCATAGCCCGCCGCCCGCCCGGTGTATGCTGTTAAGCTGTCTAGGGCATCAGCTTTCTCAGCCAACTGAAAGAGTTTGATTACATGACAAAACGGTGTATCAAGCAGAGTTTTTAAGGTATAACCTTTAAAAACTCGCATTATGTTCATCAATACGTACTCAAATTCTAATTTGTCGGGGAGGGCGCTTTCGTAGGGTTTTGCTTTTTACCCGCGTCTCCGTCATCTTCTTTCTCTTCATTCAGTGCAGCAGCTCCCCACAACATCAATTGAAGAACTTGAATAGTAAGTGCATCTTCACCTTTCTTCAAAAGTTCAATAATCGGAGTTCCTGCTACATATTTTCCAATGAATTCATGGATTTCATCCGTAAGTTCATGGCTTTTCTTCACAAGTTCGCCGATCTTTTTATGCGTGTCTTCAATGGCGAGCATGGCTTTTTCGATCTGATCGAGCGTAAACTTTTCTTTCAGTTCCTCCGCTCTTTCAGGATGCTCTTCAAGCTCTTTCTTAGCTTCTTCACAGGCTGCTGCCCGCTGCGTAAGTCGCACTTGAAGAATCGCATGCTGTGTGCGAAGGGACGAATGCCGAGAAAGAAACGTCTGTGCCATAGCCGCATCACGGGCAGTAATCAACGGGAGATCATACATTGTCCCGTCAGGGAACGGGATTTGCACCTGTTCCCTGTATGCTTCCATGTTTTCAAACGAGATGCCGGAAATTTTAGGCATGATAAATCCTTATTTATGATTACGCCTTGCTGGAAACCTTAAGATATGCGCCCGCACTATCAACATACGCCTTGAAGTTCAACGAAAGACCTTGAGGCGTAGTCTTCATGAACGAAATCCCATCGTCCATAAGTGGGGTAGCTTTCGGCAAGGTGTAAATTTTCGTGTCCGAAGAATCAAGCGGAACCAGTCTCAATTCAGAAGCAATCGATTTCATATCGATTCCGATAGGATCGCTGAATGTGCCGTTATCCGCACCCGGAATGAGGTTAAGATTTTCCTCGTTGACCTCACCAAGAATGCAATCAACTGACGCTTCCATCTCTGTGATAATGTCCTTAAGAGGAAGTGACGCTTGATCCGGCGTAATCGGTGTAGGTGTCATTGAAATATTGATCTTAACGCTGTCGTTAAGCGTATACCCAAGGCACCGACTATTGTAAAACAGTGCGGCAGGGCCCATGTGGATATCGGCAGGATTTCCTTGAAAAACATCAGCCATGGTAATACCTCCGTTATTTAGCTGTAATTCTTAAATTAGCCGAAACGGTATACGCCGTTTGCGTATTTACCATTATTTTTATCGGCATTGTAATGTACTCTATTTCAACATAGATTGCAAGTCCGTTACCTAGCGGGTCGCCATTTTTATTAAAATTTTCAGTTATTTTCTGAACATCCGTGACACACTCAGGGCGGCCTTTTCGATTTTCTACGATCCGTGCATTGCATTTGATTAATCCGTGCTGATCGCTCTCTTGTGATTGAATGTCAGTAACGTATGCGCTGCGATTAACAAGCTGTTCAGGATTATACATTTTATCACATACAATCCCGTCATTGAAAACCGTATCACAAAGATCACAAAGGTAATCTTCAATCAATTTTACGTTACTATTCATTCATCTCACCGTCTATCTGATCCGCTGCACGTTCAAGCATAGCATTAATTGCATCTTCCGACAAGTTTTCGTTATAACTGAAAAGTCGTTTTGCAATGCCCTTTGCAAGATTATTGCTCTGTTCGATGTCATACCAGGCACGAGTAAGGAATCGGCTCCCGACACGTTTACCAACGGCTGCTTCTTTCCTGTGTTTGCGTTTTAATCCATCTTTTGTTTCACCAATAAAATCATCATAATAGTCATGGATATACGCAATCAATTCAGGAGAAGAAGTCGGGAATCCTCCGGCAGCGGCTATCTTATCATAACTACTCTGCCAGGAATCAAGAACACCGACAATCGCAGTTATGCGCCCTCTGCCCTTGAGACTTGTAATTTCCGGTACAGATACCTTGATGGAATGCTCGAGCGCTCCCGAATAATGCGGAGCACGTGCAATCGCCCCCCTTCCGACTTCACGTACCGTACTTTTAATTTCCGCAAGGGCGGCTTCGAGCATCTTCTTCTTGATATCGTCTGTAAAGGTCTTCCAGCCTCTGAAATTATGGGAAAACGTGAATGAATAACCTTTTGCTTGAATGGAGAAAGATTCAGCATTGCGTATTGCTCTGCCAATAGGAGGATTGTAATCCGCTCCTCTTTCTCCAAATCTGCCTCTAGCCATTCGAACACCTTATTGTATAACCAACAAGCTCACCGTAAATATCGGGTCTCGGGCTGACGCCACTGACATAGTATTCTTTACCTCGCCACGTGCAAACGTCACCAATCTGTGGAGTTGCATGTGATCTAGGATTATCATCCGTATCCGACGTATAGTGAACCAGCGTACCAATGTTTGTAAAAGCGGCAGAGCCCATCATTGCGAACTCTTCCGTAGACTGACCCCTGAAAATGCCGTAACCAAAACCGATACGAACGCGGGAAATTTCCGCTTCGTCCCGGTCTTTTACGACTTCAAAGACTTCAATCTTATTTTCTTCTACAACTAAGTGATCTAGCATTACCGAATAATCCTGACATCTTGGCAGATCATACCGAGGTATTTACCTGCCGGGCTGTTTTTGATTACAGAAATGATAGCTCCACCATTATTGCCGCCGTTACCTGTACCGGAAACGTATGTTTCACGACCAATCCCGTCAACCGTTACGGATGTGGCTCCAAAAATTCGATTATTTGTAATCTGATTGAGTTTAGCCTTATTTGTATACATGTACACGGCCCACTCAAACACTGCCGCCTGATAAGCCGTGTAAGGCTTACTTTGGCTGATTACATTTGAATCGATGTTTGAAGTTCGCAAAGCGGCATTGATGTCATTTTCAGCGGTTTCAATCAGAATCGCCTTATCCTCAGCACTGATCTTATTCCACACGTCACGGTTCATAAAATTAGTGCTGAAATAATCATCTGCCATTTCAACGGTATTAAGCATTGGGTTTCCTCTTCCTGAATGTAGGAATGTGGCGATCCAGTTCGCTGTCGTTCTGTGGATCGTACTTCCCTTTACGTTCAGCTTCCTCAAGCGCCTTTGCCTTTCGTTCCCTTTCTTCTTGTGCCTTAATATCGTCAAATGGATCGACGAAACTTTTCTGCACAAGCCAACTGGAAATTTTACGGGCTTCATACTTTCTGTAATCTGGAAGCTTGTTTGTAAACTCAACCGGAAATTCAGCTGCATGAGAAGCGATAATAGGTTCAAACGCCTTTCTGTCTTTAACTGCGATGTACACTTTGTAGTAGTCATGGCGTGATGGATTATAATCTTTACGATTCATCCGATGATCCAAGTCCTCGTACAAAATGCTAAAGCAATTAGCATAGAATTGCGCCTGAGGAAATTCCGTAGGGCTGGCCAGTAAAACAATCCTGCGATCAAACATTATGCACTCCAAAATAGGGGCCTTTCGGCCCCTATCGGTTCACAATTAGGAAACGATACGAACGTTTGTAACCTGCGAAACCTCGTCAAGAGCGGCCTTCGACTTGATGAGGACACCAGCCGTAAGCTTTTCGGTATTGACCCACATCTCCCAATTCGACGAATTGGAAAGTTCCGAATCCGTAGGATTGGTTCCGACAGTGGATTTGAGCTGGTAGCCCTTGACATAATTCCACATGTCACCCTCACCTTGGAACAGGGACGAAAGGTTTTCGTTACCGACTTGGGTCTGCATGGCAAACTGTGTATTGCCATTATCCCGAAGCGTGACCGCGTTATCCGTAAGGAACAGGGTCTTGTACTTGGTAACGCCGCCGTCCTGATAGGTGAGCTCGAGGTTATCCGTAACGATAACCGGCTTATTCATGGTGGCCGGAGTGCCACCATACATCATGAGACCCTCGCCAAGCGTAAACTTGGTATTGAGAACCTGATCCTTGAACAAGGTGAAAAATACCGCCGAGTGCATAATCAGAGCCCGGAGACGACTGGCGGCATCACCAAACCGCGCCATCGCGTCAATTTCGGTGGCCATGCTGAAATTCTGCGAACCAGCATCAACGACACAATTTGTACGGCTCTCGATGGCGGCAGCGCAAATTGTAATTGCCTGTTTGACGGTGAATTCCACTTTCTTTTCGGCCAGCTTGCGGCCAACCATGAACATGACTTCATCATTTGTCATGTTGTCGGAAGTCTTGAATGCCGTCCACTGCCACGCAACGGGCTTGAACTTCCAGAAGGTCTTGAACGCGGTATGCTCGGCGCGTTCGATCTTTTCAGCAGTCTGCGCGCTGTCGGTAGTGATGTCGCGGCGCTCCATCGTGCCGAAATCACGGAAAAACGCCTCATGCTTTTTCGTGCCTGTGGTGTTTTCCGATTCAAGACGGAGCGTACCGCCGCTGGCGGCATTCAGAATGTTGACAGCGTAAGTGAGCTGCTCAATATAGCCTGTACGCAGATATTGATCGTAAGGCAGGAGGTCAGACAGAAATGTAAGTGCCATGACTGCAATCCTTTACTGTTCGGGAGATTCGCCTTGCTCTTCACGCACCAAATTCAGGTAGGCGTCATTCCCATTTTCTTTAATGTACTTGACTTTTGTAGCAACATCCCACTGGCTTACCGGAGTTTTGACTTCGGCATGGGCCGGAGGCTGATTGCCACTCCCCGAACCGCCATTGACCGGAACGAGGCACAATTCAGGCTCTTTCTCCTTAATTTCGGAGAGAAAGCCTTTGAGCTTTTCGGGATCGTTCACATCAATCCCTTCTTTCTGCGCTTTCCACACAAGATAGTCAGGATTCTTGAAAATGACACCAAGCTCATTTTTTGTAGCGAGTGTTGTGAACTTCAAGAGATTGCTTGTTTCAGACGCTTTAGTCCGCAATTCGTTATTTTCCGTAGTCAGGTTTTCAACCTTACCGGAAAGTTCCGAAAGTTGCGCATTGACTTGATCTTGCACTCGCTGTTCCGCTTCCGTTGCCGCAGTCTTGAGTTTCTCGTTTTCTTCTGTCAGTGTTTTGATTTGAGATTCGAGTTCGCTCTTTTTCTGAGACACTTCATTGAAGCGATACGTAGGACGAAATTCCCTGTCAAAATCAGCAATTTCTTCCTGAGTAAGTGCTTCTCCGCGCTTGATCTTCGCCATCAGTTCTTTGTAGTCCATACTGCTCCTTATCATTTTATACGCGGTTTTGTCCGCTAATCCTTATAATACACTGCAATTCAAAATTTTCAAGTAGGTTTTTACTTATTTTATAGATTTTCCCCCTTACTAATTGAAGCTGTTCTACTTTTATCATAATCGCTGCGGCTGCGGATTCCGTCAGGGGTGCTCCCACTTGCGTCAGTCTTATGCTTAGCCCTGCTGTCAAACGTCATCGGAGCGGCTGCCTGCGCATTGACGTCAATTTCCTTCTTGATCTTTTCATACACGTCATCAGGCACATGACGGATTGTGTCAAGAGTATCGAGGGCAGTGATCTTGATCTGTTTCTGATACTCATTTCCCGCGTCAAGGTTGGCAAACTCAACAATTGCCGCAATCACAGACTTCAGTTCATGGATATCATAATTCGTGTTGTACAAGACTTTCGGAATCTTGATCGAGGGATCAAACATGTTCATGAATTTCCACACTTTGTTCTCAAGTTCCTGCAAGCGGGAAGCGATCCCCGAAAGCTGCGCGGCAAGACTGATGTTGTCTGCGGATTTACTTTCCGCAGAAGAGCGCTGTGTTGTATCAACACCAACAAGAAATCCATACATCTTAATCAGTGTGTTGATAAGACGGTCGTCATGTTGAATGATACCTCCGATATTGGCCCCATTAGGTTGAATGTAACGAGAGATGCCCCGTTCTTCTGCGTCTTCCGGGATATGCTTGGTACGGGACAGCACTAAACTCGCTTCCTGAGCAATGATCTTTTCAACAGCCGGGTCGTTGATGTCCAGTGTGGGATTCTCCTGTTGGAGCTTCATCCGGATACGAACGATCGTAGATTGAAGGGTAGAGGGGAGAACCAGTTGCCCATAAGTCTGTTTGAGGATATTGGTAAGCAATTCAGATTCCCCCTTAAGTACGGAATCGTGAATTGTAAGAATATCATCGATTTCAGGTATATTGAAATATCGATTAAACATGATACTGGAATACGGGATGGCAGGAACGACACCAAGGGTATTCACATGCGGATCGCTTGCAATGATGAGGTCAACGGGGGTAGGATCATCTCCGTTGTCGATAATGTAATCGAAAGTCTGCCAGTATTCTTTTGTGTAAAGTGTTCTCCTGAACTTTACAACGGGCTTCTTTTTCGGGTTGTTTTTTTCGATGATGGTCTCTTGCCGGATCACCCAACTCAAGCTTCCGTCAGAATCGTAGTCCCAATCGGGGATATCCATAGGAGCAAGGGCCTCCGCATACGGTCTGATTTTGTCTCGCTGCTTCGTCTTGAGGTCAACAAGATTATAGTTGACTGCGGGATTATCGATGAAAACCCAAGCAAGACCATAAATTGTATGGTAGTCAAATACTTCACGCATGACGCTGTTAACGGATTTACTTTTCCGGTCGAAGTCGTCTGCGATATCCGCATTCACATTTTCTCTGCGCGGCGGTTTTGAAAAAATGTAATCCCCAAATTTACGAGTGCTGTATTTAATCAAATTGATGTTATATGAGTATTGTTTCCGATCGTTAAACTCTTCATCCGTTTCCGACGGGTGCTTCTGCAATGTATTCTCGATATACGCGCGTCCACCATTGTACGCGCGCGTAGCCTTACACCACAAAGGAAGAAGTTTACAATAGTACGGATGTTTTCGCGTGAAAACGTAAAAATTAGGGTCATTCGCACTGACAGACGGCACTAGCGAATACAAAGATTCAAGTTCCATATTCATAATTTTCTCCTTTAAAACACAAATGCATTCATTTTATCCACACCATAAGAAATATACCGCACGCAGTCGATAACGTCATCATCTATTTTTATGGGAGATTCCTTATTCGACACTTCGCTGCTGCTTTCATGCCAAGAATAGTTTTGAAACTCCGTGATGATGCTTTCACATGTGTTAAAAACTTGAAGTCTTGGCTTTCCGGTCTTACGATTGATCATTAATCTCTGGGCGATAGAATTAATCCCATCAGCCACCGACTTATGAGCGGGTTTCGTATAGATACCCTCTGATTGTAAGTATGCACGATCTGCCGCGGCATGGTCAGCCCATCTTACCATGTAAATATCTTTATTCCTTTTCTGATAGTCGTTGATCTCGTTTGCGGCTTCACGGATTGTAATTCCAGATTTTTTAAAATCATGGTAAAAGTACAGAATATCGTTCACAAAGTCATGCGCTGCGCATACAAATGCAAACGGGTGTTTGTAACCAAAGTCGATCGCTGAAAACTTAGCCCAATACGGGGGTATGGTAAAAGGCTCTACAACATGGATACGCTCATCAAATTCTTTGAAAATCTGTCCCTCACCCCCACACCACCTGCCGTGCAACATTCTTTCTCTTTGAATTTCAGGAAGTGCATCAAGCGTATCAATGTAACCCGGAGGAAGATTCTCTAGATTGTCATAGGCTGTCCAGTGCAACAGGGCATGTTTATCCGCATCCTTGAGCTTCTTAAACGGCTTGGAAGCAGGATCAAGTAGCTGAACTCCCCAAATGTACAGCCAGTGCCTTTCAGACTGCGGATTGCAGTCGAGAATCATCTTGTTTACCGCTACAAATGTTCCGGTAATGTCTTTCACTTTCTGCGCAAGACGGGTTTTTAGCATACCGATAACTTGATAAGTCATCTGCGTAGCTTCGTTGCAGAAAATCGTAATGTACTCAGTACCCAAGCATTTCTGCGCTCGATCTTCATCATCAAGACCACCAAGTACAATTACAGAACCGTTACTGAATTGAACTTTCAACTCAGACTTTACTAGCGTGTATTCACTATCAGGAATGTACAGATTCAGATATTTAGGAAGCGAATCATCCCAAATTGAATTACGTGTGTCAACCAAGTTTTTACGTACAATGAGTTGCCGACTTCCGGGAAACTGAAACGCTCTCCCAACCAGGTACTCCATAATAAGGAAGGTCTTGCCGGAGCGCGATCCTCCGGTAAACAAGATCGTTTCCTTATCAGGGTTTTGAAGCAGTTCAAGCCCCGTTCTCTGCTTAGCTGTCAGCTTTAGCGGCATCTCTTTCTTTATCCTTATTTATCTCTACCGTGAGTTGATGTACAAATTTTCTGTAAATCGATTCCATAAGATAAGTCAATGATTTGTGTTCTTTTTTGAAATCAATGTTGACTTCATCCAATATATTTATGGCGCAGTGTAAAACTTCATGTGCGAGTGCACCGTACTCACTGCATGATCCCGTAAATTCAGGCATCCAAATTACATATTTTGTACCGTAGTCCTTATGCTGAAAGGTGAACGCGCCTGCCGCCCACGTTGATGGCACTAACCCATCTGTATTTTCCAGCCCCTTGCACAGTCTACGAATATAGCGATAAAACTTATCGCGCAGCCCCACAAACAAATAACAGGGGGCTGAGTATATATCAACATAGTAAAAATAACTACTCTTCATATCGGGGCTCCATCGCTTCCACTACCCACACGTCCTGAAAGTTACCGGTATCCAATAGTGCGGTAGCTATCTCTTCTGCTTCCTCATAGCATGGGAACTCTGTTTTACGGTATCGTTCCGGTACCGTGACTGCTCTTTTATGGTGCATACATATATACAACCTGCGCGGGCTCAGTTTTCGTTGTACCGTAATAAACCATCTGCGGTTCATCGTAGGCTTCTCTACCGGAACTCCATGCTTTACCATGTTGGCATATGCGTGTTTGCCGCACAGAATGACGCAGGAATCGTCTTTAAGACTTTCTTCAAGAACAAGTTTGTACATGGTTATACTCTCCTGTTGCTCAATTCGGCATCAAGTCTGGCATTCAAGAAACACATCTGAGCATACCAGTTAGTTTTCACGCAGTAATTCCGGCAAACGTCGCATGACTTGTTTAGTCTTTTACAGTACAGGTCATCACCGTTGATTCTGATTCCGTACATGCAGTTTTTACATGCCACATCGCGTATGATTGTCTTGGTTTTCATGTGCCTCCTTTATAGTGTTATTTTAATATACTTATTTATGTTAATTTGTCAACCACTATAAAAATAAAAAGCAAAAATAAAGTAAAAACCGCAATTGACATTTTTCAGCCGCCATGCTATATTAGTTAACAAAGGCGGCTTAGCGGGCTTCAACGCGACAGCGCTATGGTCAAATTCCGCGTACCAACGGCGTTGCCGCCTTACTTTATCAGGGTTGCTATGTGGTTTAAGAAAAAGCATTTGTTTGTGTCTTATTTCGGATATAAAGATCATGCTAACGGCAGGGAGTGGGTATTTGGGAATTGTTTTGACTTTCAATTCGAAATCACAAAAATCACTCCCCGCACTTTGTCGCTTGCAGAAACCGATATTAAACAAAAAATGTGAACTTGATAACGTTGTTATAATCAATTTTAAGTTGTATTAAGCCGATTTAGCTCAGTGGTAGAGCAGCAGTTTTGTAAACTGCCTGTCATCGGTTCAAATCCGATAATCGGCTCCAAATATGGACGTATGGTGTAACGGCAGCACAGTTGATTTTGGTTCAACTAGCGCAGGTTCGAATCCTGCTGCGTCTACCATTAATCAAAGGAAATAACTATGCCTGTAAAGGGATGTCAGAGCGGAGGTAAGTCCGGCAAATGTTACGTAGGAAAAAGGAGGGAAAGCAAAGGCAGAAAGACAAGGCAGGACGATCAAGGGGAATCAGGAAAATGAGCAGTTTAATCGACTATATTGACGGTAAGGAGCCCCCTGTGAACGCTCCAAGCTGCCGGAATCTTGATTGCCTGTACAATGAGGGCGGCAAATGCACACAGGGGCTCGCGTGTAAACAGGATGAAACTTACGAAAAGAAATGGTTCAAACATGCGTGATCAGAAACAAAAACAACAATTTCACAAACTAGTATGCTACAACACGTGTGAGGCGTTGCAAATCCTAGACATGCTGGTACGGCACTGGGATTCAATCGGCATGAAAGTCGTAGACGAAAAATGGAATATCAAATACCGCATCACAACCGTAGAACTCATTACAGAGAAACACAATGAAGATTAAATTTAAGAAACTCAGCGAAACTGCTGTTGCCCCCATTCATGGCAGTGAGTTTGCCGCAGGATTTGACTTGACAGTCGATACCTGCGAAATTTGCGGTGCAAACAGCTATTTTACGTATAATTCAAACATTGCGGTGGAGATTCCAGAGGGGCATGTTGGCCTCCTGTTCCCCCGAAGCAGCATTTACCGTTGCGACTTATCCCTAACAAACAGTGTTGGGGTAATCGATTCTGATTACCGAGGGCCGATCAAGGCAGTATTTAAAGGCAGCTCCCCCTATTACAAGGTAGGAGAAAGGTTCGCGCAGCTCGTGATCATGCCTAATCCTAAAGTAGAGTATGTCGAAGCGGAAGAACTCAGCGAGACTACGCGCGGCACCGGCGGCTATGGGAGTACCGGAAAATGAGCAGAAAACTGTGTAAGCATAGAGTTGCGGTCATCATCGAGACTAATGTTCCAATCGACAAACAAGACGCCCTGAACTATGTGAATCACGTGATGCAGATAGCACTGGACAATATGCCGATTGACGAGTTTGTGTCTGAACCTAAACCAAAAACATATGTGGAAATTGAAGATGTTACAGTTGGATAAGTATGAAGTTGTGCCGATACTTCTTACGTTTGTGGGTATCGGATCAGTAGCTGTTCTTTTATCTTTGATATTCTATTACCTGCAAAACAGTTCCAAGTCAGGAAACGGATGTTGTTATCGAGACTATTGAGTATGACGGTTGCGAGTACCTTAAGTATTCCCCAAATCGCGGCTCATCCTACTGCTGCCTGACCCATAAAGGGAACTGCAAACGCTGTGCAGAAAGAAATGGTAAATAGATTTCTAAAAATTAACGGAATCGTAGCTTGATTTATCGTAATTACAGGCTATTTTATACGTAAAGAGGTTGCCGTCTCTTTTCTTGCCTTCGGGGGAGGGAGGGTTTGTTGGTTTTCCTTCCCTCCCCCACCTATCGCGCCCCTCAGTGAACTTTTATTCATAAATCAGGAATAAAAATAGTAACTTTGGGGCTTTTTATTTGCAATTCTCCAATTCAATGTTATATTGTAGTATAGTGCAGTAGAAAACAAGGTGTGCTGTACTTTTACCCACAACTAAAATAAGGAGAGTTATGCGAACGTACACAAAATACACAAAAGCAGGCGCGCTGGTGTCTAAATTTATGCGCACACAGGGCATTTCCTGCCTTTCCGTCTGCCAAAAGCTCGGTATCCACCCAAGCTACCTGAGCAATGCTCTGAGAGGACGATCCCCTTTCGGGATCGATCTCTACGACAATCTGGTACAGGCGTACAGCGATCTCTTTACCGAAAAAGAAAAAGAAGAGCTGTACCGCGCTGTGTGGGATGGGAAAAAAGAGCTGCGAGTTGACATATCCGGTTGGGATATTGATAGTAAGATTAAACTTGCAACACTTGCCGAATCCATTAAAAATGAAATTGAAAACTCAAAAAGGAATAAGTAATGAAACTCATCGAATTTAAGCTGACACTCGCAGTCCCGTGTGACGTTGACGAAGAAACCATTAAAGAAGCAAGTATTGTGAATATGATAAGAGACTATGCATCCAATTGTGATATCGAAGAGTGCGGAATTGAGTTAGCCAGAATGGACAACCCGCAAGCAGCATCAGAGCCCAAGGCACAGGCCGGTACCAAACAAGCAAACAAAATGAGGTGAAAGATGAGATTCAAATTCGAAATCACAATGCGCAACGACTTCTGCATCACGGAAGACGATATTCTCGACGCAATCGTTGAATGTATCGGTGTGGATGAAGATGACATTGAAGTAGCTCAGATCGATACGTGCGAATAACATGAATGAAATACTCCGATTAATAGGGATCATGGCGATATTGACGGCGTTTATATGGTTAGCCATAGGAGACGAATGGAATGAATACTGACTACACACTGACGGGAGAGGAACCAGCTAGAGTTGAGAAAGAAGTAGAGCACGTAACTGAAATCATTACTACGTATCCACATGAAGCTGTAAATAAAACTGAGGAAAACTAACAATGAACTGGCCTCAAGCTACTGTCGATATTGCAACCGGATTATTCGCGGTTCTTGTACTTTATATAGTCATGGTTAAAGCCAACTAAACCAAATACCCAATAAAATCAAATAGAAAATTCAGTATGCAGTACGCAAGTGTATGTTCTGGAGTGGAGGCGGCTTCCCTCGCATGGATGCCGCTCGGATGGGAGCCGGTATGGTTTTCAGAAATCGAGCCGTTTCCATGTGAAGTGCTGGCTCAGCGCTTTCCTGGAGTGCCGAACCTTGGCGATATGACGAAAATCGAAGGAGAGAAATATCGTGGAACAGTTGAACTTCTCGTGGGGGGAACGCCGTGTTTCGTGGCAGGAACGATGGTGCTTACACCGTGCGGATACAAGCCGATTGAAAGTCTGAAAATCGGAGATTCCGTTGTAACACACACCGGGGATGTGCGAAGTATAACCGCCATCGGAAGCAAAGAAGCGCAGACCGGGGAAGTAAAAATACTTGGACGGCCATCAATTCGATGCACCGGGAATCACCCGTTTTATTCTATTGAGTTGAAGCGCGACAACAAACGCAATTCATCTACCTACGGCCAAAAAGTAGAATATGGGGAATATGAATTCAAGGCAGTAGAGGATTCAGTCGGACGGTATGCCGGAAGAGTTGCGGCAAAACACATCAACGGGCATATCCCGAACGTCTACAACGCAACGCCAGAAGAAGTGATGGAACTTGCCGGATGGTATCTTGGAGACGGCTACATCAGGCGCTGGGCTGGCGAAAATAAAAAAGAGGTGGTCATTGCCGCCGTATGCAAGCGCAAAATTGAGCAGTTCTCGAAAATATTCAACGGTGCGATTCAATACAGTATTGCAAAAGACGGAAAAATCACCATAACCAATACGGTTCTTGCAGACTGGTTAATTGAGAATTTTGGTGAAAAATCGCAATCCAAAAAACTGCCATACTGGATTTATACCAGCGAACTGAATAACAGATTTATCGCCGGATATGAAAAAACAGACGGAAGTCGCCGCGCCAACGGAAACGTAAGGATTTCAACAACGTCTGCGGCTCTTGCATATGGGATGGCCGACCTTTATGGGAATGCCTCGGTCTACTTCTGCAAAAGAGAAACGCCTCACGTCATAATGGGGCGCAAGGTCTCACAAAGAGATACCTATATCATATATAAAGCAAAAGGAAAAACGGCAAGAACAAAAATGCTCTGCGGAAGATATGCAAGCATCATCAGAGGATGGAACAACGATGGGGCAATTAGAACTGTCTACAATATTACCGTCGATGGCGAACACAGCTATATCGCCAACGGAATCGCCGTTCACAACTGTCAAGGATTCAGCGTCGCGGGAAAGCAGGGCGGCCTCGACGATCCGAGAAGCGCGCTTTGCCTCGCCTATTGCAAACTTCTTGAAACAATGCGTCCCAGATGGTTCGTCTGGGAAAACGTCCCGGGGGTGTTCAGTACCAACGGCGGTGAAGATTTCCGGGCCTTCCTCCGGAAAATTGATGAAATCGGGTATTCTTGCGCATGGCGAGTGCTGGACGCTCAATACGTCCGAGTGGACGGATTCCCTCGTGCCGTTCCTCAGCGACGACGTCGTGTGTTCGTTGTCGGACATCTTGGAGCCGACTGGCGCTATCCCGCCTCGGTACTTTTTGAGCCGGACTGCCTGCCTCGGGATACTCCGCCGCGCCGAAAAACGGGGGCGGGCGTTGCCAGAAGCGCTACGGCAAGCACTGGAGGCGCAAGCGGGAAAGAGCAGCAGCTTGATTTCGTCGGAGGAAACGGAAGGCCGCTGAACGCGATTGAATCAGGGCGTGGATTTTATTCCGAATCAAAAACAGCGCAAACGCTGAAAGCGCAGGAAGACCAGCACCGCAGAAATATTGTTTGCATGGCGACCGGTCAAGGGAACGCGGAATGTCATGAAAATTGCGCGGTCAATTTGACGTGCAATCATGAAGCACCAATTGTCGGCGCGTTTATGCCAGGGCAAGGGGCGAAAGCTGGATCGATCGCATATAGCGAAGATCACGCTCCGGCGCTCCGGGCGGGCGACAGCGGGACCAATAGGGTCCCAGCGGTAATTTGTTATGAAAATCACATGCAAGACAGCCGGGTCAAGGAGTGCGGCGGATGCAGTCCGCAGATCAATGCCAAGGCTGGAACCGGAGGCGGGAATCTGCCGCTGGTGCAAGCGATCGCCATCGCTGAAAACATCATCGGACGGCAGGTTGAAAACGGCGGAAACGGAGTCGGCGCGAAAGAGGAAGTCGCCTACACCCAAAACTGCACCGGTGTGATGGGCGTGAGCCGGAATGAGACGGTTCGCCGCCTGACGCCGGTCGAATGCGAGAGGCTGATGGGATTTCCGGACAACCACACCCGCATTCCGTGGCGCGGCAGGCCGGCGGAGCAATGCCCCGACAGCCCGCGCTACAAGGCTTGCGGAAACAGCATGTGCGTGAATGTCATGCGGTGGATCGGAATGAGAATCGAACTGGTGGAGCGGAAGATAAAAGGAATTGAAATCCAACCGGAGGAGGAGGCGAAATGATCACCAAAGAAATGCTTAACCCACTTGTTGCTGCCATCGTCAACCGGGAATGCGGATCGCGGCAAGCAAGACCGTGAAGCGGTGATTGCTGCGTATCTGGAAATGGCGGCGGTCTGTGTCAACGAATACCGGTCGATGATCAGCAGTGGATCTACCGACTACTATCAAGCCGGGAAGATGCTGTCCAAAGCGGCTTATGCAGTACGACAGGCGTCGAATGCGAAACGGGCAAAAGAAAGGGCCGAGAAATGAGCGATGAACTGAAACCGTTGCTTGATTGCGGATGCGATCAATTCAAGCCGGAGAAGCCGCGCCTGACCAACGGCGACAGGTTCCGAGCGATGAGCGATGATATCCCATTTTAGCAACCTTCCCATCAAGATATAAACACGAAAGAACGAAAAATGAGCAATGAAAAATTCACGCCGGGGCCGTGGAATGTTTTCGACAACGGCCTGATTTTCGTCCAACCGCCGCCCGACAGCGGAACGTTGGTGATAGCCGGGTGCGGAACATCATTTATCGGCGATGGAGGAGAACAGGCGCAATGGCAGATCGACCGCAACCGCGCCGGAGACGGGGAAATGTACCAGTTAAAATACAGAGATCCACCATCAGTCGGATGCGCCTGTAATGTTGGCATGTACGGTTGCGGCTGCCTTGATGACAGGGTGTGTCGTATAGTATTGGAATGGGATCGTTATTGGGGAAATACATTTGATGAGTGATTATTATGAGGTATGCTATGCCATGTGGCTTCGTGGCTTGCCAAGCCCCCCCCCCCTATTGACAGCTATGAATACCTGCACTTGTATTGTGGTATGGATGATGAGGCCATTGTCAATCATTTTGAAAAACAGACAAGGGATGCGGAATGGGATCATTATCAGAAAAAGGAAAGCGAGTATTCAAGAAAGGAGCAAGAATGCGTTGCCCGGATGTTGCGGGATGGCTATGATATAGATGATATATTTTGATAACTACTTACTATTTTATAAAATGATAGACAGCAATGAACGAGAGGCATTTATTCTTATTGGAATTACAGTTTTAATTTCAGTAATTATTATTGTTTTAATTTGTTATGGATGTGCGTGTCACGTTGGTTTATGACTAAATAAAGAGGTTGAAAGAGATGATAGATGATGAACATGAAGACGTAAATTTTTATGGGATTACTATTTTGTTTACGTTTTTCATTGTGGTGGCGCTGGTGGGTTGGTTGCTTTGTCGAATGAATATAAGTTAACGATTCTAAAAGTTGGGGGCGAGTGTGTGTACAACACTAACCCGACCCCGCCACAAAAACTCGAGCCGATTTGGTGCTCCTAATAATTAGGGATTCATAACCAAATCGGCTCGGCCTTGATACCCCATTCGCTTTTTGATTTTTAACTTATTGCTTAATCCTCCGGTTTACTTGCTTCGATATCGTTTATAGGCGCTGCCGGATCGTTTGATCCCGGTTTTCGGTTTTCGTACACCCGGCAGCCTGTCCGCTTTTTTGATATAATATTTCATACGACCGCCGGACGCAACATCCGGCCCGATAACGATTACTTTCCAGCTTCCGGGGCGGCCGATTCCTTACCGTCCTCCTTACCGGCTCCCTCCCCGGCTTCCGTCCCCTGTTCGGCGGGAATCGGAAAATTGACCCGGCCACGCAAATAGACCAGCGCGGGCGACGGCTCCGGCACCTGGATGTAACTATTGCGAACGGCGGCAATCAGGGCTTGCGATACCGTTCTCGTGGCGGCTAGTGCCATTTCTTCACCCGTTGCATCACGCATGACACGGACGCACGCCCGCGCAAAAGCTTCTACTTCGCCGCGCTGCCCATTGAAAGAAAAACCCTCAAGGCAGACAAGCCGCGCTGCAATTTCGGCCATGGTAAGGGCCTGTGGCTTATTGGCCGCTTTAACCTTTTCGAGCGCCTTAGTAGCGGCCTGAACGGCCGCGGAGGCCGTCATAATCTTTTCAACGTCTCCGGAAGCGGCAACCGTCCGGAGATTGTCAGCAGCCTCAGACAAGGCAGCCTCCGCTGCCTTAACGGCGGGCGAAACGGCCGGTCTTGCCAGTTCCGCAATAAAACGCTGGTACGCGGCTTCCGGCTCAATCGTGGTCTTGACTTCATTGGCAATCTTTTCGTTTTTCATGATATCCACCTTTCATTGATTTTGGCGGTCACTATGCCCGCCTGTTAGCATTATATTTTAGTTAATTAATCCCGATTGCAATAATTAAGTTTGTAAACTTTCACGATTGCGCCGTCTTCATAGTACTTATCATAATCAAAATACATTTCGCACAACCCGAACACCTCAGCGGGCGGCACGTTGTTAAGGCTGCAATATGCAATCATGTGAACGGTTACGCACGAACACCAGAACGTTAACTCACAATGTACTATCTGTAAAATGCAATCAATACATTTATGCTTTTCAGCGTGTTTTTCTGCCATATGGCGGATATGCGATTCCGTATCGCATACATTGCTCTTCAGCGCTTTAATACGAGAACGGATAGCCTGAGCATATTCGTGTGTGCTGTCCTCACTAACGGTGTACTTAATGTTCATGATTGCCTCCCTTGTTGTTTGTTTGTTGTTTGTTGTTTTTCTGTTACAGTATATAAAATACATGCTTTTCAGAGTATTGCAAGCATGTTTTCAAAAAATTTTTAACTTATTTTTCGATAACAGAAAATTTCAATTATTTCCATAGTTTATTGCAATTTTCACTTGACTTTACGGAAAATATGTGCTATCGCGCGCATGTACATTATATAGGGCGGCGGCCGGGCGAATTTAGTCCATAAATTGACTATCTCGGAATGGATAGTCCAGTTATGGATCGTCCAGTTATGGATCGTCCAGTTATGGATCGTCAATTTATGGATAGTCCAGTTATGGATCGTCCAGTTATGGATCGTCAATTTATGGATAGTCCAGTTATGGATCGTCAATTTATGGATAGCCCGCGCCCCGGGCTGCGATTGTGTAATCCTATGGATATGGATTATTTTATATGCATTGGCATCTAAGTTAGCGGAATAGCACAAAACGATCATTCTACGATACCGCGTGAAAAGCGGTATATAGGTTAACGAAATAGCACAAAACGATCATTTTAATAGCACAAAACGATCATTTTATGATTTTATATGGATGGCGGCCTATGGTACTGAAATGATACCATGATTCGGTTTTGTATACATCGGCATCTAAAGTTAAGATTGGATACAATGTTTTATACCAAATAACACAAATGTATTTAGCTTTCCGGTGGTGATAATATCACAAAATGCAATGTGGTTATGGTGATTTTGTGCTACTTTTTCGTGATTGACTATTGAAATTGCCGGAAATTGGGCGTATATTTATATGTTGAGGGGCGGGATATAGATTAATGTAAACCATTTACAATGATGTAGATACAAAATTGTATGCATTGGCATGTAATGTACGATTGCCGTAAAAGATTATGATTGTGCGGGCGTCGGACGAATGGTGATTTCGTACTATTTATTTATCACATTTTACAATCACAAATAGCATATAATTATTACCAAATATGACAAACGCTATACGCTCATGAAACGGTTTCAGACTTAATAAAGGTACTTAATAAAGGTACTTTATAAATTAACTTTATAAAGTATTTATGGTGCCAAAATAGCACAAAACGCCAAAATAAAGTAACGAAAATAGCACAAAACGCCAAAATAAAGTAACGAAAATAGCACAAAACGCCAAAAT
>ERZ779940.72-NODE-72-length-31428-cov-1.85669_pt1 | contig 31428 bp, 33 predicted proteins | sample MGYA00511063_ERZ779940 | MGnify/ENA primary metagenome ERZ779940 (study PRJEB29588, sample SAMEA2146682) | human gut metagenome | biome: human gut; feature: human-associated habitat; material: faeces | place: Denmark | collected 2008/2010 ...
GCATACGTCAAACCCTTCTCCCAAGTATTCTTGGCAACGGTCCAAACGTTCTTTCTTGCACCAAAGTAACCTCTGGTCAACTTCAAAATTTTCTTTCTTCTTGCTTTAGAAGCAACATGATTTACTGATCTTGGCATAGTTTTTTCTGTTTTTGAATGTTAGCGCCATTGCTCCACGCAACGGACTTCAAGCTAATGCATTCGGTTAATAACTTTAATTTCTTTAGCAGCTTTCTCTGATTACTTCATAGCCAAAAGCTCCTTCACCTGGCTCACATTCGTAATGTCTACCAATGTAGAGTAGCATAAGTTTCTTTTCTGCTTTTTAGTTTTCTTAGTCAGGATGTGACTGTGAAAAGCATGCTTTCTTTTGATTTTACCCGTTCCGGTAAGAGTAAATCTCTTTTTTGAACCGGAGTTAGTCTTGATCTTTGGCATCTTACTTATTTTTAAATTATTAAAATTAGATGGCAACGCACTATACCTGCGGCGTTACTCATTATTTTCATTTTCAGTGGCAGCGTCCTTCTCTTTCGGCTTCAGCTTTAGGAGCGGCAGCTTTCTTGGGGGCTCCCGGTTTCTTCGGCGAAAGCTGGATGGTCATGCGTTTCCCTTCGAGAACAGGCATCTGGTCTACTTTGGCATAGTCTTCCAAATCGTTGGCAAAACGGAGCAGCAATACTTCGCCCTGCTCTTTGAACAAGATGGAACGTCCTTTAAAGAAAACGTACGCTTTTACCTTATCACCGTCTTCCAGAAAGCCTTTGGCATGCTTCAACTTGAAGTTGTAGTCATGATCATCGGTTTGAGGTCCGAAACGGATTTCTTTCACGTTGACCTTCACCTGCTTGGCCTTCTGTTCCTTCTGACGTTTCTTTAACTGATAAAGAAATTTAGAATAATCAATAATACGACAAACAGGGGGTTGTGCATTGGGAGAAATCTCTACCAGGTCCGCTTCATGTTCTTCAGCCAGTCGCAAAGCCTGACCGATGGGATACACTTTGCTTTCCACTTCGTCGCCCACAATACGGACTTCTTTGGCACGAATCTGTTCATTGATTCGGTGTTGCCCTTTTAAGCTGTCATTCTTCATTCAATAATGTTACTACCTCTTTTTGTTTTTTATTCGTTACTACTAAATTGGCCGCAAATTTACCACTTATTTATCATATTCTGAACTTCTTCACTAATTTTTTTAGCGAAATCTTCAACTTTCACGGTTCCCTGGTCGCCTTCACCTTGCTTACGTACAGAAACTTCGCCGTTCTCGGCTTCTTTCTCGCCCACTACCAGCATGTAAGGAATGCGCTTCATCTCGTTGTCGCGGATCTTACGCCCGATTTTCTCGTTGCGCTCGTCGACCAGCGCACGGATATCGTATTTCTTCAAGGTTAGACGCACTTCGTTGGCATAGTCGTTGAACTTCTCGCTGATAGGCAGGATAGCTACCTGATCGGGAGTCAGCCACAAGGGGAACTTACCGGCTGTATGTTCGATGAGCACAGCCACAAAACGTTCCATAGAGCCGAACGGTGCACGATGGATCATGACCGGACGATGCTTCTGGTTGTCGGCGCCGGTATATTCCAGCTGGAAGCGTTCGGGCAAGTTGTAGTCTACCTGGATGGTACCCAGCTGCCAGCGACGTCCGATGGCATCCTTCACCATAAAGTCCAACTTCGGGCCATAGAAAGCGGCTTCGCCGTATTCTCCCTTCGCTTTCAGCCCTTTCTCTTCGCAAGCCTCGATGATGGCACGTTCGGCCTTTTCCCAATTTTCATCGCTACCGATGTATTTGTCACGGTTCTCCTTGTCGCGCAACGAGATCTGTGCTTCGAAGTTCTCGAAATCCATCGACTTGAACACGATGGAAATGATGTCCATCACGCGCAGGAATTCATCCTTCACCTGGTCGGGACGACAGAAGATATGCGCATCATCCTGCGTAAAGCTACGTACACGGGTCAGTCCATGCAGCTCGCCGCTCTGTTCGTAACGACATACGGTACCAAACTCGGCCAGACGCAAAGGCAGGTCCTTGTACGAACGGGGTGAGTTCTTGTATATCATGCAGTGGTGCGGGCAGTTCATAGGTTTCAGGAAGTACTCCTCTCCTTCCTCCGGTGTGTGGATGGGTTGGAAAGAGTCCTTGCCATACTTCGCATAGTGGCCGGAAGTAATGTAGAGCAGTTTGTTTCCGATGGGCGGACACATCACTTCCTGATAGTCGTAACGGGCCTGGATGCGACGCAGGAAGTCCTGCAGACGGATGCGCAGTGCCGTTCCTTTCGGCAACCACATGGGCAGACCCTTGCCCACGGTATCCGAAAACATGAACAGGTCCATTTCCTTACCAATCTTGCGATGGTCGCGTTTCTTGGCCTCTTCCAGCATCACCAGATACTCGTCGAGCATTTTCTTCTTCGGGAAAGTGATGCCATAGATACGGGTCATCATCTTGCGGTCTTCTTGTCCGCGCCAGTAGGCACCGGCCACCGAAGTCAGCTTGATTGCCTTGATGGGAGCGGTTGTCATCAAGTGAGGACCGCGACACAAGTCTGTGAAAGCACCTTGTGTATAGGTCGTGATATGGCCGTCTTCCAATTCCGAAATCAGTTCGCATTTATAGGTTTCACCCCGGTCACCAAACATCTTCAAAGCATCGGCCTTAGAGATATCCTGACGAACCACGGCTTCTTTCTTGGCGGCCAGTTCGGCCATTTTCTGTTCGATAGCAGGAAGGTCGGACTCCTTGATAGGAGTTTCACCCGGATCGACATCATAATAGAATCCGTTCTCGATGGCCGGACCGATACCGAACTGCATGCCGGGATAGAGTTCCTGCAAGGCTTCGGCCAACAAGTGGGCGCTGGTATGCCAGAAGGCATGCTTGCCTTGCTCGTCTTCCCATTTATAGAGTACAAACTCGGCGTCGTTCTGGATAGGACGACCCAAATCATACGTTTCACCGTTCACACCGCAAGCCAACACTTCTTGAGCCAGTCTTGCGCTTATACTTTCTGCAATCTGCAGTCCTGTTACTCCTTCGTTGTATTCACGAACGGAGCCGTCTGGAAATGTTATCTTTATCATAATGTCAGGTATTTCAAATTCTGCACGCAAAAATAGAGATTTATTTTTTGATAACCACTCATTTCACAAAAAATGTTATTCGCGGGTATCGGTAAAGCGTTTGATGATGTTGTAGGCAGACACGATACCCAGTTCGCCCGCCTTACTCAAGTCCATGATTCCCTGTTTGTTATTACCCAGGAAGATATGGGTCAACCCTCGGTTGAAATAAGCTTCGGCAAACTCCGGATCCATTTCGATCACCTTGTTATAGTCTTCCAACGCCGAACGATAGTCTTTCAAGGCCGAAAAGACATTGCCACGGTCGTAGTAGCCGTACACAAAGTCGGGAGCCAGCTCAATCACCTTGTCCAGGTCTTTCTTGACCACTTCGTAATCGACGCCTGTCACGCCCTTCTCCTGTTTTCCATCGCTTGCCGACGACGAATTTGTGTCGGACAAGGCCTCGGCCTTCTTGTATTCCAACTGCTTGAAGCGGACCAAGGCACGCATAAAATAGGCCGGGAAGAAATTACCGTCCAACAGGATACTCTTCGTAAAGTCGGCAATCGAACTATCAAAATCCTGTACCAGATAGAAATCCATGCCACGCGAAAAGCGTTTCAGGGCATTCTGCGGATCGGTCACGATATCTGACGTATGGGAGTCGATCAAGGCAAAATGATACTTCACCTGTTCCTCGGTCAGCGGAGCCTCCATGTTGGTGATGTGCAACGGCTTGGGCAACTTTTTCGACAGGTTCAACTCATCGATTGCCTTATAGAAATGGACCGTTTTCTTGATTTCACTGATTTTCTCATAATAAGTCAGCGCATACATGGGTTCCAGCTTGACCACCACATTTCGATCCTGCACACGTCCACGATAGTCGCTGGTGTAACGCTGGGTAGCTTCCGAGTCGTCGGCAATCACAATCTTCCGATAGTTTTCCATGTTCTTGTCCGACTTCTTGCGGGTCTTTTCGCCGTCATTCCCTTGGCCGTCGGCTTCGGCCACATCCTTCTTATCGCTTCCCTGCTTGCCGTTCAGGCGGTCCAACTGGGCTTGCATCAGTTTAAATTCATCCTGTTCGGCTCCCTTGCGGTCTCCTATTTTCCGACGGGCTTCTGCCCGGTAATGATACCCGGTCAGGAAGTTGGGATATTCGGCTATCACCTTCGAATAATCATCGATGGCTCCCCGATAATCTCCCGTCTGGGCGCGCAACAAACCACGGTTGAAAGTGGCCATCATGTTGTCCGGCTCCATCTGCAAGACAAAGTCGAAGTCTTCGATGGCCCGGTTATCATCGCCCACCTGGGCTCGAAGCAAACCACGGTTGTAGTGCCCGATAAAGTTATTGGGGTCAATGTCCAAGGCCAAGTCATAGTCCTGCATGGCTCCCCGCAGATTGTTCTGATGGAAACGGGCCAATGCACGGTTGATGTAATTGCCGGCATTTTTGACACTCAGACGGATGGCACGATCCAAATCGTCCTCCGCACTCTTATACTCTTTCTGCTGAAGTTTGACCATCGCACGGGCACTCCACGCATCGGCATCGTAGCGGTCCAGTTCGATGGCCTTGTCAAAATCGCGCAGGGCACTGATGGTATCGTTTTGCTTCAAATTGACCTCTCCACGCATCAGATAGGCGCGCGTGTAGCGGGGCGAGATGGCCAGCAACTTCTCCAAATCGTCCTTGGCGGCCGTATAGTCTTCCTTCTGCATGTGACAAAGGGTCAGGTTATGCCACAGCACCAGATTCTCGGGATCGTATTTCAGCGCCATCCGATAGTCTTCAATCGCTCCGTCGAAATTGTTCTGACGAATACGGGCCAAGCCTCTCACTTGATAAGCACCGACCACAAACGGATTGCGGCGGATAGCCTCATCGCAATCGGCTTCCGCCCCCTGATAGTCGTCCAGGTTGATTTTGGCCAAGCCACGGTAGAAATATGGTTCAAACAAGTAAGGCTTGGCACTGATCACCTGATTGAAGTACTGGATGGAAAGCACATAATCTTCGAAATACAGAGCATTACGGGCAATCATCATTACCCGCTCCGTATTGATCTGGGCACACAGACAGGCCGGGAAGAGCAGTATGGCTATCAGCAGTTTCTTGATCATTATTCTACCCCTATCACATCGTTTTTTATTTTACCCTCACCGTCTTGACCTTGTACGTGCAATGGGCCTTTCCTTTCAGCATGGCATTGAGCTTGCCCTTGATCATCTGCTTGCGCAGGGCCGACAGGTGGTCGATGAACATCTTTCCTTCTAGATGGTCGAACTCGTGCTGCATGACACGGGCCAGATAGCCCTCCACCACTTCGTCGTGCTCCTGGAAATTTTCGTCCATGTATTTCACGCGAATCTTGTTGCCACGCTTCACACTCTCATGAATGCCCGGCAGACTCAAGCATCCCTCTTCCATCGAGACCTCCTCGCCGGACACCTCTTCGATATGGGCGTTGATATAGGCCTTCCGGAAACCCTTGAACTCAGGCAGGTCGTCGGACAGGACATCCAGATTGATCACAACCACTCGGATAGGCAGTCCAATCTGTGGAGCGGCCAATCCTACTCCGTCTGCATGGTCCATCGTTTCGAACATGTCCGCAATCAGCTGTTTCAATTCAGGATAATCGGGAGTGATATCTTCGGACACCTTTCTCAGGACAGGTTGTCCATACGTATAAATCGGTAAAATCATATTTTGTTTCCTTTCAGTTGGTTTTGTTCTCTATATTATCTAAAACTTCGGTTCTCCAGATAGCTCTGCAGAATGATGGTGGCACTGATTTCATCGACCAAGGCCTTGTTCTGCCGGTCCTTTCTCTTCAATCCTGCTTCCAACATGGTCCGATGAGCCAGGACGGAAGTAAAACGTTCGTCCACATACTCCACCGGCATGTCGGGCAATCTTTTCTGCAACGAACGGACAAAGGGCTCGATGCGCTTCATGTTCTCCGAGGCCTCGTTGTTCATCTGCTTGGGCAGCCCCACCAGGATGCGCTCGACTGGCTCCCTGGCCACATAGTCCAGGATAAAAGCCAGCAGTTCGTGAGTGGGTACCGTCGTCAGCCCGTTCGCAATCAGTTGCAGGGGGTCGGTTACCGCAATCCCCGTACGCTTCTTTCCGTAATCTATAGCCAGCAGTCTTCCCATATCGGCCACAAAAATACAACTTTAATTGCTTTTGCCAAACAATCAATAAACGAGTTTCACATTATCTATCCAAAGGGAGTTGCCGGGCGAACCGATATAGGCTCCTCCGTGACTGGACGTAAACTGAAGTACCATGTGGGTGGGAACATCGTCTTTCGTTCCCCATGCCACCTCGTGGATAGGTACACTCTCGCCCTTGCTGTTCATGGCATAACGCTCCTCTACCTGCAAGCGCATCATGTGGGCCTTATAATTGGGATTCCCCGTAATGTCGCCATACATAATGTCGTATGTGGCATTGTTTTTCCAATCAGGCGTAGTCGTATAGTAGCGTACTACCATCGTCCCCACACGCTTGGCATAGATGTTGCCGTCCTTGTCTTCCCAGCGCTTCTGCAACAGGAGGATGACAGCCGGAAAGTCCTTGCCTTCCACATCCGTGATGCGGCTGAAGCCTGTAGCACGGATGCGTTTCTCGCGGTCGGACATCTTGACCTTGTAGTCGAACTGGATAGCTACCGGCTTCTTGGTGAAAGGAATGCCCGAATTCAGCATCTTCTGCGGGTTTTGCGTTCCTTTGATTGGCTCGTGCACATCACCCAAAAAGATGGAGCCAGCAGCCAGCACCGTAATATTCACCAGTCCCAGTACCTTAACACTCTCCATGCGGGTATCGAGCCGGGCACAATACCCGTCTCCCCTCTTTTCGGGAAACACAGACGTATTGGTCTTTGTAATGCCAGCTACCTTGGCCATCACGTTCGAGGTAGCCCATGGCGACCCTCCCATATTGGTATACGGCTCGTCGCCCACAATTGTCTTCGTAGGTCCGATAGCATACACATGCTTGGTTGCACCGCCAATGATGCCCGACTCCTTGATTTGCCGATCCACCCATTGGTTCATATCACCAAAAGCGATGGCTTCTACCCGAGGCTGAGCTTGGGCAATCCCGCCCCAAAGCAAAGCAATACCCATCAGTATATATAACATAAAAAATCTGCGAATCATCTTTTTACCATTTTCCGTTTACAACTCATACTTCCACTGCTCCAAGGCAAAGCCCCAGTTCTCCTGCACCAGATGCACCGTTCGGTCATCGTATTTATATTTGTTCTTCTTATATCCCTTCTTGCCTCCCACATACTTCTCGATGTCGGCACGGGCTTCCTTGAAGCCGGGGAGGGACAAAGCCTGATAGATATGTTCGGTCATGCCCATGGCATCGGCCTCAAAATCCTCGAACTTCACTTCTATCAGATTGCCGGCAGGGATGCAACTCTTGTCCGCCTCGTACTTATGATACAGCTTGGCGTAGATGGAGAGGATGTTCTTCTCCAGTTCTTCGTTACTGATGTCCTGAAGCTTCAACGGCTGGATGGTGTTGGTAAAGAAGCTGCGCGTACTCTCGAACACCGTATAGGGATTGCGCATCAGGTAGATGAACTTGGCGTTGGGGAACATCTTCACCAGCTCCTTCACACGGCCCGTGTGGGGAGGATTCTTGCTGAGGAATTGGGTGCCGTGTGTATTCCACAAGGAAATCTTGATGAGTTTCACGAATGTTTCTTCGAACACCTTCAGCTCTTCGGCCGTAATGTCATCGAAGAGCAGATACTTGTCGGCATACTCCTGCATGTATTTGGGCAGGAACCAGAAGTTGTAATAGGTGTAGGGCATCATATTGGCCAGTGCAAACTCCTCCTCCTGAGGCAGATCCACGGCCAGCTCCATGTTGTCCGTCGGACGTTTGTCGGGCATCAGCCAGCTCATGTTCTTCTTGAAGAAAGGCTGTCCCCACATCATCAGGTGCGGAAAAACGGTCTGGTAGGTGGTGTTGTAACCGAAGTGCTTGTCGCACGAAAAGACGTTGTGCACAAACGTCGTACCGCTCCGCCAATGCCCCAGGATGAACACAGGATCGTGCTCCAACGGCTTGTCAGCCAACAACTTCTCATATCTTCTGTCCTGCAACGGCACCAGTGTCGAGAGCAGTCGGCACACCGCCTTTGTCAGGCGGTATTTGCCCTTGTAGGCAGGGTCAATGGTACGTCCGGCGGTTATCTGGTTGAAGGTTTTCCAGTCGGCACCCACCAAGGTATTGATAGGCAGTTTGTTAAATTCTAATAAACCCATATTATTTCCTCAAATATTCACTCTGTTTTTTACTCACAATGCCCCACCTGAGAGAAAACGATCTTTTCGCCACAAGAAAACAATGTTTTCGCCAAGGCAAAGCATCCTTTTTTCCTTACCAGGTCTTTTTTACTTTACAATCCGAATGCCAAACCCCTGACGTTCGAGTTCCTTAACCGCTTTTTCTACCGCTTCATAATGCTCAGGAGCAATGCCCAGTTTCGGCAGGTCGAGAACAGGCAATTCCATCTGATTGTGCATATCCTTGTCGGCCACCTGGTCGATAATCATACCTACGGCACTGGTGTTGTTGCTGATGGGGTCAATCAAGATGAAGGCGCCCGTAGCCTTATTCTTCGTATAAGGATCGAAGAACAATTCCTTCGAAGAGGTCAGTACCACATGAGCGATTTGATTGAGCTGCATGGGAACATCGTCTTCAGCCAGGCGTCCGTTCTCTACAGACAGATGTTCCATCGTGTTGATATCCACCTTATACTTGATGCTGTCGATGCGCGTACGGCTGGTATTGGTGGTCTGCTTGAGGAAGAAAGATTTTTCCATATCCATTTTCTCCTCGTCCATCCACACCAGCATCGCTTCGAAGTTACGGCCAATCATCGGCAGGTTGTCGGGATGTACCAGCATTTCACCGCGCGACACATCGATTTCATCTTCCAAGGTCAGGGTAACAGACATCGGAGGGAAGGCATAGTCGAGTTCACCATCATAAGTCACGATGCTCTTCACATGCGAACGTTTGCCGGAAGGCAATGCCACCACTTCATCTCCTTTATGGATTACACCAGAAGCAACCTTTCCGCAGAAGCCACGGAAATCAAGGTTCGGGCGAAGCACATATTGTATCGGGTAACGGAAATCCTTCAGATTATGGTCGTTGCCGATGTGCACGGTTTCCAGAAATTCCAGCAGAGCCGGTCCTTCGTACCACGGGGTGCGGTCGGACTTCTCTACTACATTGTCGCCTTCGAGAGCCGAGAGCGGAATGCACTGCACATCGGGCACGCCCAGCGGAGTGATGAAGGCGGTATAATCGGACACAATCTTGTCGAACACCTCCTTGGAGAAATTCACCAGGTCCATCTTGTTGACGGCCAGTACTACATGCTTGATGCCCAACAAGGACACCAGATACGTGTGCCGACGGGTCTGTGTGATGACACCCGTACGGGCATCTACCAGAATCACGGCCAGGTTGGCGGTAGATCCGCCGGTAATCATGTTGCGGGTATATTGTTCATGCCCCGGAGTGTCGGCGATGATGAACTTGCGGTTGTTGGTCGAGAAATAGCGGTAAGCCACGTCGATAGTAATGCCCTGCTCACGTTCGGCCTTCAGTCCGTCAAGCAACAGGGCGTAGTCGATGTGCTCGCCCGCATTTCCCATGCGCTTACTGTCGCGCTCCAGGGCATCGAGCTGGTCTTCATACAATTTCTTACTGTCGAAAAGCAGACGCCCGATCAGGGTGGATTTTCCGTCGTCTACTGAACCTGCGGTCAGGAAACGGAGCAGGTCCTTCTGTTCGTCTTTCTTCAGGAACTCTTCGATGGACATCTTGCCTCTGGTCTCTCCCTCCATCGGATTTCCCGACTTGCTTTTATCTAAATGTTCCATGTCGTTGCGTAATTAAAAATATCCTTCACGTTTCTTTTCCTCCATACTGGCCTCCTGATCGAAGTCGATGACACGGGTCGTACGTTCACTCTTGGTCGTGGTCATCATTTCCTCCACAATCTTTTCGATGGTGTCGGCTTCGCTTTCGATGGCGCCGGTCAGTGGCCAGCACCCCAGGGTACGGAAACGGATTTTCCTCATTTCAATCTTGTCACGATACTTCTCCGGCAGACGGTCATCATCGGGCATAATCAGCTGTCCGTCGATGTTGACCACCGGTCGCATTTTGGCGAAATACAACGGCACGATGGGAATCTTCTCCAGGCGGATGTATTGCCAGATGTCCAGTTCCGTCCAGTTGCTCAGCGGGAATACACGAATGCTTTCTCCCTTACGGATACGGGCATTGTAGATGTCCCAAAGCTCTGGGCGTTGGTTCTTGGGATCCCACTGGTGAAACTCGTTGCGGAAAGAGAAGATACGTTCCTTCGCACGAGACTTCTCCTCATCGCGACGGGCTCCGCCAAAGGCTGCGTCAAACTTGTATTTGTCGAGGGCATGCAGCAGGGCCTGCGTCTTCATCAGGTCGGTGTGTACCTTGCTGCCATGCGTAAAGGGGCCTACCCCTGCCTTAAAGGCTTCCATATTGCTTTCCACAATCAGGTTCCAGCCATATTTCTTGGCATATTCGTCGCGGAACTGAATCATTTCCTTGAACTTCCACTTGGAGTCGATGTGCATCAACGGGAAGGGAACCTTGCCCGGATAGAAGGCCTTCTCGGCCAGACGCACCATCACAGACGAATCCTTGCCGATACTATAGAGCATCACCGGATTCTCGAACTCGGCCGCCACCTCACGGATGATGTGGATGGACTCGGCTTCGAGTTCCTTCAAATGACTAAGCTTATACTCTTCTTTCATTTTTTTCTCTTTCTATCTTATTTTTTCTGAATTCTGGGTAATATGAGCTCCAACAACCGATGGACGGATTCTTCTAACGAAAGCACCGACGTGTCGAGCGTCAGAGACGGGTGTTCGGGCGCTTCGAAAGGAGCCGAGATGCCCGTAAAGTTCTTGATTTCTCCCCGACGCGCCTTGGCATAGAGCCCCTTCACGTCCCGTCGTTCACATTCCTCGATAGGAGTGCTGACGTATACCTCCACAAAATCATCCTTACCGATGATATCGGCCGCCATCTCGCGGATGTCGTTGCTGGGACTGATAAAGGCGGCAATGGTCACAATGCCCGTATCGACAAAAAGTTTGGCCACTTCGGCAATACGACGGATGTTCTCCACCCGGTCGGCCTCCGAGAAGCCCAGGTTGTTGTTGATGCCGCTACGGATATTGTCACCGTCCAGAATGCGGCACAGGATGCCCCGCTGATGCAGCTTATGCTCCAACGCAATGGCAATGGTACTCTTGCCCGATCCGCTCAGCCCTGTAAACCACACCATGACGCTGTGCTGCCCCAGCAAGTTTTCCTTGTCGGCCCGCGTCATCATTCGGTCGAATATCGGATATATGTTGTTATTTTCCATAATAGCTTATTCTTATTTATTACACATTTAAAAAGGCCAAATCACTGGTATCAGAAAGACGGATATCAGAAAGGTAATGATGTTCAGCGGCAATCCGATACGCACAAAGTCCGTAAACTTATAGTTGCCGATACCTTGCACAATCAGGTTCGTCTGATAGCCGATGGGCGTGGAAAAACTGGCCGAGGCCGCCATGCAGATGACCACAAAAAACGGTACAGGACTCACCCCCAGCTGTGTCGAGATAGACAGCGCCAGCGGGAAAGCCAACGCCGCCGCCGCATTGTTGGTAATCAGCTCTGTAAACAGGTTGGTGATGATGAATACAGCCGCCAGCAGCACGTGAGGTCCATAATGGTCGCTCAGGCCGATGATATACCTGGCCACCAAGTCAGCCACGCCCGAATTGACCATCGCCTTGCTAATGGCAAAGGCACAGGCAATCGTAATCAGCACGTCCCAAGAGATGTATTTGGTGTATTTGCGCGGCGGAAATATCTTCGTCCACGCCATGATGATGGTCGTAATCGAAACAAAGAAGAACATGTCCAGCTGCATGTCGGGCACGGCCTCCTTGACGAAAGGCAGCTCCCCAACCGTGGCCCCCACAATCATCAGCACCAACAAGGCCAGCGCCAACCAGCGTTTGCCCCGTCCGGGAACCGGCTCGTTGTCTTTGCCGTTGGCTATCATGACGAAGACCGAAGACTCGCCCCACGTCTGGATGAACGAATCATCGGCCATTACCACCAACGTATCTCCCTCGCGAAGGTATCTGTTTTCCAGGTTCTCCGTGATGCTCTGGCCACCACGCTTGATTTCCTTTACCTCCGCCCCGTAATGGCGTTTGAAGTTGAAGTCCTTCAGTCGCTTGTTGATACCTGGGAAACGCGGGCCCAGAACCGCCTCTACCCGATGCAGGTTTCCTTTCTGTTCCTCCAGTTCCTCTTCCACCTCGGCCGAATCTTTGCGGACGTCAGGCAAAAGTTTCGATGAGAAAGCAAACAGATAAAGAATGCCTGCAACGGCAATAAAGATGCCCACCTTACCCAGTTCGAACATCGTGAATCCTTCGTAACCGGCTTCCAGAATCATGCCATGCACCACCAGATTGGTCGACGTACCAATCAGCGTACAGATACCTCCCAAAATCGTGACATAAGACAAAGGTATCAGGAATTTTGTGGCAGGCAGCTTCACCGAATCAGCCCACCGCTTGATGATGGGAGCAAAAATAACCACTACCGGCGTATTGTTCAGAAAGGCGGATATGAAAGAAATGGTAGGCAGCATGCGAAGCTGAGCCTTGAAAACCGTTGTTTTCTTCTGGGGCAATAATTTCTTAATCAGCTGTCCCAACGCCCCCGATTGCCGGATGCCCTCGCTCACCAGATAAAGCATGGCCACCGTAATCATACCCTTGTTGCTGAAGCCTTCGAGCATCTCCTTGGGAGTCAGAATGCCGGCACAGAGAAACAGGACCACCACCGACAGCAACACCATGCCCGGACGCATCTTGTCCAGCACCAGTGCGGTCACCATGCCCGCCAGCCCTAACAGTACGAATACGATTTCAAACGTCATCACTCTATCGTTTTATCATTCACAACCGCTTCGGCTCAACGATGAACCACGGATTCAACAAATCTTCCTTATTATATACCAGCGGAGTGTCGGTACCTGCTCGATACACCTCCCGCCCGGCAGCACGCGCAATGGCATGCCCAGCAGCCGTGTCCCACTCCATGGTCGGAGCAAAACGGGGATACACGTCCGCCGTACCTTCAGCCACCAGACAAATTTTGATGGAGCTGCCGCTCGATATCAGCTCAACGGCCCGATGCGAAGCCCGGGCCTCCTCGATATATTTCTCGGTCTCGGGAGTCGAGTGCGAACGCGAAGCCACAATCACGAACCGGTCATGTCCCGCCTCCATCGGCAGCCTGACTGCCCGCGCCGTCAGTTCCTCCAGCGAAGCTCCGTTGCGAGAAGTCACATCGGACAGCCGGTAGGCTCCGATGCCTTCGATGCCGACATACAGCACCCGCTTCACCGGCACATAAATCACTCCCATCCGTGGCACTCCCTTCTGCACCCAAGCGATGTTGACGGTAAACTCTCCATTTCGCTTGATAAATTCCTTGGTACCGTCCAGCGGATCCACTATCCACAAGTCGGTCCACGTCTTGCGCTCGGCAAACGGGATAGCTTTCCCCTCCTCGCTCAACAGCGGGAAAGGCGTATCAGCCAGCAGGCGGCTGATGGTTTCGTGTGCCGCCCTGTCGGCAATGGTCAAAGGAGAATTGTCTGCTTTCCTTTCTATCTGAAAGTCAGATGCAGGATCGTTGTAAATGGACAAAATGTTTTCTCCTGCCGCCAAAGCTGCATCAATCGCTTTTAATATATATCGTTGCTCCATACCTTTCTCAAAATAAGGCGTAAAATTAGAAACTTTTCCCTTGGCAAAAGTTTTCCTTCTTTATTTTATAACTTATTTTAAGCGTTATTCACCTATCAGAAAGCACTAAAAAAGGCAGTGACCTTGAAGTCACCGCCTTCTTTTTTATGAATGATACCATTGCTCGTCTTTCTCAATTGAGGCGATACAGCAACCACGCACCCTGGAAATCCTTCCGATTGGGATATTTAGCCTTGAAAGCATCACGGGCATTTGCAGCCGAAGCTCTATCGTGATAAGTGGCCACAATCACACGATACATGGCGATATCAGCATTGAATGCAACCGTCGCATTATATCCTTCTTTATCCAAGAAATCCTTCAGACTTTCAGCATTGGCCTTTACAGAAAAACTGCCAGCTACAACATTGAAATCTTTCAGCTCGGAACCAGATACGACGGAAACTTTTTCCTGACGTACTCCAGTACTTTCTACCACCTTAGGAGCCTCTACCGGAGCACTAACTACTGGAGCAGCCTCTTCGACCGGAGCAGTTTCCTGTGGGGCCGTTTCAGCCAATTCCTGTTTCTTTGCATTTTCATACGCTTTTTTATACGCACTTTCACTTGACTTACAAGAAGAGAATGCCAGTGCTACACAAACACTCACTCCCAATACTGCCATTTTTTTCATTTTCATTATCATTTTAAAAGTTTATTGTTGCATATTAATAATTACGGAAAACGTATATCGTATCATGATAGTTCAACCGGATTCTCTTCGATGTCAGTTCTTCCACCTTGAAAGTACGCGAATTGTTTTCCCATCCGAACCATTTCTGGTAGGTTGCATCCCCTATAGACGGTTGCCAAAGATTGATAGTAATTTCATCGTTCCCTTCCTCATAATAACCATACATGGAACGATAATTACCATCCGTTCCCATATAATAAGTAAGGAATGAACCCTTCTGAAAACCATAGAACACACTGTCGACCTTTGCCGTAGATCCATTAGGATACTGATACTCACGCAACTGCCACTTCCCTACCCATGGAGAATCTCCCCCATTCATACAAGAAACGCAGCAGAGCATCCACATTGCTACAGATGCCGCTTTTATACCAGTTTTCAGCTTTTTCATACTTATCTTTATATTTGAATGACAAAAGTACAGCGAAGCAGTTATCCGACACGCTCCTCAGCCGTTAAATATATTTAAAACGAGCAACATATATCTGGACAAGCCTATATTTCCCGACAAAATATAGTGAAGAAATAAAAGGATATTTGTAGATTTGCAGATAAACCATTAAAAAAATAAATATTATGAAAGGATTAAATGTTTTAGCCGCTTTTTTAGGCGGAGCTGCCGTAGGCGCGACATTAGGCATATTGTTCGCACCTGAAAAAGGAGAAGACACCCGTGCCAAAATCGCAGATATCCTGCGCAAGAAAGGTATCCGTCTGAACCGCAACGAGATGGAAAATCTGGTAGATGAAATTGCAGCAGAAATCAAAAATGAAGATGCTGAATGAGCCCCAATCAGGAATTAAAGCAGAACCACCATGTTTTCCAATGACCAAAATATAGAAACACTCCAGCAGCTGTTTGTTGAAGTCAAAAAATATCTGTCCCTTCAGAAAAAGTACACCCAACTGGAGATTGCAGAAAAATTAACCGTGCTGCTTTCTACCCTAATTTTGGTATTGATAGTCATTATTTTGAGCATGGTGGCTCTGTTTTATATGTCCTTTACATTTGCTTATTGGCTGGCCCCTGTTTTTGGGAGTATCATGGCGAGCTTTGCACTGATAACCACCGTCATCATACTGCTGATTATTGCAGTTATCACTTTCCGCAAGAAACTTATTATCAATCCGATGGCCAAATTCATTGCCAGCCTATTCATTCAGGAACCGTCAAAAGAAGAGAAGCATGAATCCTAAAAGCAATCTCCCCAGCACATTGGACGAAATCCGTGTTTTGAAGAAAAAAGCATTGGCGGACGTACGGCAACAACGGAAGACCCTGAATGCCACTACACGCAAATTGTTTGCGCCGCTTGCTCCTGCCGCCAGTAAAAGCAGCGCTATAACGAGAGCTTTCCATACAGGAATGGCCGCTTTTGACGGCCTTATGCTTGGCATACGGCTTATCAAGAAGTTTCGAAAAGCATTCAGAAAATAAATTTTCTACCATTATAGGCAAAACAAAAAGGCACCGCCCTCCAAAGGAAGAGCAGTGCCCACTTTTATGCAACCTATATATCGGTCAGACATAAGCTTCCAACAATTTTACTTTTCCATCTGGAATGATATGAACCGACTGAGTCGTAGCAGGGAACAAAACCGTTTCGCCCGCACATAAAGTAATTTCATTCTGCACATCGTCTACCATACGACAAGCTCCCTCCACACAAACGAATATAACAAAAGAATCGAGTTCCGAATAGTCGCAGGTAATATCCTCCGTCATATCATACAAAGAAACCGAAAAATAGGGAGTGGTCAATATTTCAACCGGTTCATTGGGGACAGCTTCATACTCTGTTCGAAAATCATCTTGCACATCAGCGAAGTTAATGGCATCCAGTGCCTGACTAACGTGCAATTCGCGCAACTTTCCGTCCTTATCCCTTCTATTATAATCATAAATACGATAAGTGACGTCAGAAGACTGCTGCACCTCGACAACGAATGCACCGGCACCAATTCCATGCACACGACCAGCCGGCACATAGAAAACATCTCCCGGCCGAATAGCACACGTCTGAAGCGCTTCATCAAAAGTACCATTATGCACCCGCTCTTTATACTCCTTCGGCGTAATCTGACGAGAAAAACCAGAAATCAGTGTAGCCCCTTCATCAGCAGAGACCACATACCACATTTCATTTTTACCAAAACTGTTATGCCGTTTTTTAGCCAGTTCGTCACCCGGGTGAACCTGAATGGACAACTTCTGCCGAGCATCAATAAACTTAACCAACAAAGGGAATTTATTACCAAAACGGGCATAATTGCCCTCACCAACCAATTCCTCACGATACCTGCGAACCATTTCGGGCAAAGTGAGTCCCTTATCGGCACCATTGGCCACAACCGACTCGCTACCCTCTACGGCAGACACTTCCCAACTCTCTCCCACGTTGGGCAAATTTTCATTCAAATGTTTGAAAGGAATAATCTTGTCGCCCCCCCAAAGCGTCTGCTTCAGAACAGGCTCAAATTTCAAAGGATACATTTATTAAATTATTATGTTTAAAAAGTTTTTCATATTATTATCAATCAACAAGAGCCTGACATCCACCCAAACACAAGCTATTTTCCCCGCATCAGGGCATGCGACTCCAGTCAAAGCCATTTTTATGGTGACAAACATACAAAAATTATTTGTTATTACTTGGGAGAACAAAAGAATTTCTGTTTATTTGCAAGAAATTTAATGAATACCATGGATATGACAACGTCTAATATTTACGAAAGCAACCTTTCCGGTCTTGAAAGGAAAAACTTTCAAAAAGAAGTAAACAACAAGCAGACAGACCTATACTTCCTGAAGAACAAGCAAGGTATGGAAGTGGCCGTTACCAATTATGGATGTGCCATCCTTTCTATTATGGTTCCTGACAGGAAAGGCCAATATGCCAATGTAATTTTAGGGCATGACAGCATCGATCATGTAATCAACAGCCCGGAGCCTTTCCTCAACACTACGATTGGACGATACGGAAACCGAATTGCCAAAGGACATTTCACCTTGTATGGTGAAGAGCACCAACTTTCCATCAACAACGGTCCCAACTCTCTGCATGGTGGTCCTACAGGATTTCATACCAGAGTATGGGATGCAACCCAACCCAACCCGGCAACCATCATCTTCAACTACACCTCAGCCGACGGCGAAGAAGGTTTCCCCGGAAAACTGGAAGTAGAGATGACCTATCGTCTTGAAGAAGAGATCAATGCTTTGGTTATCGAATATCGAGCCACGACAGATAAGGCTACCATTGTAAACTTGACAAATCACGGATTCTTTAACTTGGCAGGAATAGCCAATCCTACCCCGACCGTCCTCAATCAATCAGTGACCATCAATGCAGATTTTTATGTTCCGATTGACGACGTTTCCATTCCTACAGGCGAAATATTAAAGGTGGAAGGTACACCGATGGATTTCCGCACCCCGCATACAATCGGCGAACGCATTGACGAGCCATTCCAACAACTAATCAATGGAGCCGGTTATGACCATTGCTACGTACTTAATAAAAACGAAGCGGGCGAACTGAGTCTGGCCGCCACTTGTACAGATCCGGAAAGCGGACGCCAAATGGAAGTATATACGACTGAAAACGGAGTGCAATTGTATACAGGAAACTGGCTTAATGGGTTTGAAGGAGCTCATGGAGCAACATTCCCTGCCAGAAGCGCGGTATGTTTCGAAGCTCAATGCTTCCCCGACACCCCCAACAAGCCGCATTTTCCTTCAGCCATTCTCCTGCCTGGAGACGAATATCAGCAAATAACCATCTATAAATTTGGAATCGAAGATAAATAATAAACTCTTTATAAACACTTTTAAAACTAAAGAAAAACCATGACACAACAAAAAAAGAACGGTAATCTCATCGCAATCATTACGATGTTCTTTCTGTTTGCGATGATCTCTTTCGTGACCAATCTGGCTGCTCCGTTTGGTACTATCTGGAAAAATGAATATGCCGGTGCCAATACCTTGGGTATGATGGGTAATATGATGAACTTCCTGGCCTATCTGTTTATGGGAATCCCTGCCGGCAACATGCTTGTAAAAATCGGCTATAAGAAAACGGCCCTCATCGCAATGGCAGTGGGCTTTATCGGCCTGTTCATCCAATATCTCTCCAGCCTGTTTGGTGCAGGTGTCGGAGTTTTCACCATGGGCGAATATACCATCCAGCTGAACTTCATTATCTACCTGTTGGGAGCTTTCATCTGCGGTTTCTGTGTATGTATGCTGAACACTGTAGTAAACCCCATGCTTAACCTCCTCGGCGGTGGTGGCAACAAGGGTAATCAGCTGATCCAAACAGGTGGTGCACTCAATTCTCTGTCGGGTACTTTGACTCCCCTTTTTGTTGGAGCATTGATTGGTACCGTCACTGAAAAAACTGCCATGTCCGATGTTACACCGCTGTTATTCATCGCCATGGCCGTATTTGTAGCAGCCTTTATCATCATTTCGTTTGTATCCATACCCGAACCTCACCTCAGAAAAGGAGGCGCAAAGAAAGAAAAGTTCGAATACAGTCCTTGGAGCTTCCGGCATACAGTGCTGGGTGTTATCGGCATTTTCATCTATGTAGGTATCGAGATTGGTATCCCCGGCACACTCAACTTCTACCTGGCCGATGCTTCGAGCAAAGGAGCCGGAATTCTCATCAACGGTGCCGCTATCGGTGGTGCTATTGCGGCCATCTACTGGTTGCTGATGCTTGTCGGACGTTCGGCCAGTAGCGCCATCAGTGGTAAGGTAGCCACCCGCTCCCAGCTGATTGCTGTATCGGCCACGGCTATCGTACTCATCGTCATCGCCATGTTCTTGCCCAAAAGCGTAGGTGTCAATGTCCCCAAAATAGTTTATGACCCCGTAGCCAAAACCACGGAAATACTGACCAACGCAGGTGTTCCTGCCGAACAGATATCGGCCTTCATTGCCAACCCAACTTCTGTAGACCTCACTCCGTATGCCAAAGCGTTGAAGGAAGAAGCCGCTATGGCTCCCGAAGAGATGGTAGGTTCACTGGCTACCCCCAAAGTTCCTCTGAGCGCATTCCTGCTGGTATTGTGCGGATTGTGCACATCGGTCATGTGGGGTGGTATCTTCAATTTGGCTGTTGAAGGACTGGGAAAATACACCGCCCAAGCATCAGGAATCTTTATGATGATGGTAGTAGGTGGAGGTATTCTGCCGCTCATCCAGAACGCCATAGCCGACGGCATTGGCTACATGGCAAGCTACTGGCTTATCATTGCCGGCCTGGCCTACCTGCTCTACTACGGTATAGCAGGTTGCAAGAACGTCAACAAGGACATCCCTGTAGAATGAAACATATATAGGTAATTATAATTATTCACCTTAAAAATATCAGTATTATGGATATAGAATACGTAAGAAGCCGTTTCATCAAACATTTTGATGGAACAACAGGAGCAGTTTACGCTTCTCCGGGTCGCATTAATCTGATCGGCGAACACACCGATTATAACGGCGGCTTTGTATTTCCCGGTGCCATCGACAAAGGCATGATTGCCGAAATCAAGCCGAACGGCACCAACATTGTAAAGGCTTACTCCATTGACCTGAAAGATTATGTTGAGTTTGGTCTCAATGAAGAAGACGCTCCTCGTGCCAGCTGGGCAAGATACATCTTCGGTGTATGCCGTGAGATGATCAAGCGCGGCGTAGATGTAAAAGGCTTCAATACCGCTTTCGCAGGCGACGTTCCATTGGGTGCCGGCATGTCTTCATCCGCAGCATTGGAAAGTGCATATGCTTATGCGTTGAACGATCTCTTTGGAAACAACAAGATTGACAAGTTTGAGCTTGCCAAAGTTGGCCAGGCTACAGAACATAACTATTGCGGTGTCAACTGCGGTATCATGGACCAATTCGCTTCTGTATTTGGAAAGAAAGGAAGCCTCATCCGTTTGGATTGCCGTTCCTTGGAATACCAATACTTCCCATTCGATCCGAAAGGCTATCGCCTCGTGTTAGTTGATTCTGTTGTTAAACATGAGCTGGCTTCTTCCGCCTACAACAAACGCCGCCAAAGCTGCGAAAATGTGGTTGCTGCCGTTCAGAAGAATCATCCGCATGTAGAATATCTGCGCGATTGTAACATGGAAATGCTGAATGCAGTCAAAGCTGACATCACAGAAGAAGACTACAAGCGTGCCGAGTACGTTATCGAAGAAATCCAACGTGTACTTGACGTCTGCGATGCATTGGAAAAGAACGATTATGAAACAGTGGGTCAAAAGATGTATGAAACACATCACGGAATGAGCAAGCTTTATGAAGTAAGCTGCGAAGAGCTGGACTTCCTGAACGACCTTGCTTTCGATTGCGGAGTCACAGGTTCCCGTGTAATGGGTGGCGGTTTTGGCGGATGTACCATCAATCTGGTAAAAGACGAACTCTACAGTACCTTTGTAGAGAAAGCCAAAGAAGATTTCAAGAACAAGTTCGGCAGAAGTCCCAAGATTTACGATGTAGTAATCGGAGACGGTGCTCGCCGACTGGAATAAAACTTCTGAAATTTCATCGCACATAAAAGCAATCCCTTCCTCCAACACTGCTCGGAGGAAGGGATTTTTTACATTTACCCCCTTGATGGTAAAAAAGGCAGGCAAGAACGATGGATATTCACGCATAAAAGCCTATCTTTGTCCGTACGAAAAAAAGCTAATCTTTTAAACCGTTAAAACATGAACGACAACAAGCTAATGAATCGCGCGGCAGACAACATCCGTATCCTTGCCGCCTCCATGGTTGAAAAAGCCAAGTCCGGCCATCCCGGTGGTGCAATGGGCGGTGCAGACTTTGTAAATGTACTGTTTTCCGAGTTTCTGATATACGATCCCGAGAATCCGGCATGGGAAGGACGCGACCGTTTCTTCCTTGACCCAGGGCACATGTCACCCATGCTCTATTCACAGCTGGCTCTGACAGGCAAGTTCACGATAGATGAACTGAAGGAATTCCGCCAATGGGGAAGTCCAACCCCCGGACATCCCGAACGCGACATTATGCGTGGTATTGAAAATACATCCGGTCCCTTGGGACAAGGGCATACCTTTGCCGTAGGCGCTGCCATTGCAGCCAAATTCCTGAAAGCTCGCTTTGGGGAAATCATGAACCAAACCATATATGCCTACATTTCAGACGGCGGCATTCAAGAAGAAATTTCACAAGGTAGTGGCCGCATAGCCGGTACTCTGGGCCTCGACAATCTCATTATGTTCTATGATGCCAACGACATCCAGCTTTCTACCGAAACCAAAGTTGTCACTTCAGAAGATACAGCAAAGAAGTATGAGGCTTGGGGATGGAAGGTCATTCTCATCGACGGCAACAATCCCGATGAAATACGTCGGGCACTCAACGAAGCCAAAGCTGAAACAGAACGCCCCACGCTTATCATCGGTCATACCATCATGGGCAAAGGAGCACGCAAAGCTGACGGCAGCAGCTACGAAGCAAATTGCGCTACCCATGGTGCTCCCCTTGGAGGCGATGCCTATATCAATACCATCAAAAACTTGGGAGGAGATCCGGAAAATCCATTCGTCATTTTCCCCGAAGTCGCAGAACTATATGCCAAAAGAGCTGAAGAACTGCGCAAGATTGTAGCCGAGCGATACACACAAAAAGCGGAGTGGGCCCAAGCTCATCCTGAACTGGCTGCCAAACTTGAATATTTCTTCTCCGGAAAAGCCCCACAAGTAGATTGGGAATCCATTGTACAAAAGCCGGATGCCGCAACTCGTGCCGCATCGGCCACCGTACTCGGAGCACTTGCCACCCAAGTGGAAAATATGGTGGTAGCATCGGCCGACCTTTCCAATTCGGACAAGACGGATGGATTCCTGAAGAAGACCCATGCCTTCCAGAAGGGCGATTTCAGCGGAGCTTTCTTCCAGGCAGGCGTTTCTGAACTGACCATGGCCTGCTGCTGCATCGGCATGGCTCTGCATGGTGGTGTAATTCCGGCCTGTGGGACCTTCTTTGTATTCTCCGATTATATGAAACCTGCTGTCCGTATGGCAGCTTTGATGGAAGTCCCTGTCAAGTTCATCTGGACACACGATGCTTTCCGCGTTGGCGAAGACGGTCCTACTCACGAGCCGGTTGAACAAGAAGCCCAGATACGCCTCATGGAAAAACTGCAAAACCATAAAGGCCACAACTCCATGTTGGTACTCCGCCCTGCCGACGTAGAAGAAACGACCGTAGCATGGCGTCTGGCGATGGAAAATACAACGACTCCTACAGCCCTCATTTTCTCCCGCCAGAATATTACCAACTTGCCGGCAGGCAACGACTATGCGCAGGCAGCTCGTGGAGCATATATTGTAGCCGGTTCCGAAGACAAACCGGATGTAATACTTGTAGCTTCCGGTTCCGAAGTTTCCACTCTCGTGGCCGGTGCCGAATTACTCCGTAAAGACGGTATCCGGGTACGCATTGTGTCGGCACCTTCTGAAGGTCTTTTCCGCAGCCAACCCAAGGAATATCAAGAAAGCATCATTCCCACAGGTTCCAAAGTGTTTGGCCTCACAGCCGGTCTTCCTGTGACCTTGGAAGGCCTGGTAGGCTCTAACGGCAAGGTATGGGGTCTCCCTTCCTTCGGTTTCTCAGCTCCTTATAAAGTCCTTGATGAAAAATTAGGATTTACTGCAGAAAACGTATACAGACAGGTAAAGGATATGATTTGATTTATTCAGCGGGAGAATGGCAAGTGATTTAACGAGGTAATCAGACAGATACTCTATATCACTTGCCATTTCCCATTGTTATTTACATTCTTTTTTCGCAAAAAACATGAAAACGATAGGTTTAGCTTCCGACCATGCAGGATTTGAACTCAAGCAATACGTCAAACAATGGCTCGATGCCAAAGGATGGCCTTACAAGGATTTCGGCACGTATTCTACCGAAAGTTGTGATTATCCCGATTATGCCCATCCGTTGGCTCTCGCTGTCGAAGCCGGCGAATGTTATCCGGGAATAGCCATCTGCGGCAGTGGCGAAGGCATCAGTATGACACTGAACAAACATCAGGGAATTCGTGCAGCTTTATGCTGGATACCCCAAATCGCTCACTTGGCCCGCCAGCATAACGACGCCAACGTACTCGTCATGCCCGGCCGATTCATCACGCCGGAAGAAGCCAATCCCATTTTGACAGAATTCTTCAATACACCGTTCGAAGGAGGACGACACCAGAAACGCATTGATAAAATTCCGGTTCGTACCGCCGAATAGTTTTTGAGGAGACATCGCATGATTTCGGAAGTCTGAACAAGACACATAGACAAAGAGTTACGATTTGTCCAAATAACGAGTGACCATGCAGCAAACCAGTCTGCGTGGTCACTCGTTCGCATATAAAATCTGACGATATTCTTCTTTTTCTAAAAGAAGAACTCCTATTTTCTCATTTTTCACACCGAAAATGACCGTTGTCCGAGATAAAAAGCTATCTTTGTGATTTGAACAAAGAATCAGAAAATGGAACGACTGGACATCATCAGAGAATACATCAGCCAAGGAGAAGTAGAAAAGGCCTGCCACGAACTGGATATTTATCTACAAACATCAGACACAGGTAAGGACGAAGCCTATTACCTCTATGGCAACGCCCGACGAAAACAAGGCAATTGGCAACAGGCCCTCAACAACTACCGACGCGCGATGGACATCAATCCCGACAGTCCGGCACGTCATGCCTATCAGATGGTGATGGACATCCTGAACTTCTACAACAAGGACATGTACAATCAATAACAATTCATATAAAGGAACGTATATTATGGCAAAGATCAAAGGAGCAATTGTAGTGGACACCGAACGTTGCAAAGGTTGCAACTTGTGTGCCGTGGCTTGTCCACTCCATGTAATAGCCCTCACCAAAGAGGTGAACATCAAAGGATATAATTACGCACACCAGGTACTGGAAGACACCTGCAACGGTTGCGCATCATGCGCCACGGTTTGTCCGGACGGATGTATCTCGGTGTACAAAGTAAAAGTTGAATAAAAAATCAGTAAGCTATATGTCAGAAGAAGTTGTATTAATGAAAGGGAACGAAGCCATCGCTCATGCAGCTATTCGTTGTGGAGCCGATGGATACTTCGGTTACCCGATTACTCCCCAATCGGAAGTACTGGAAACGCTGGCCGAACTGAAACCCTGGGAAACGACCGGCATGGTAGTACTCCAGGCTGAAAGTGAAGTGGCCGCAATCAATATGGTATACGGCGGTGCCGGAAGCGGCAAAATGGTGATGACCTCATCGTCCAGTCCGGGTGTCAGCCTGAAACAGGAGGGTATCTCCTACTTGGCCGGTGCCGAACTGCCCTGCCTCATAGTCAACGTCATGCGTGGAGGCCCCGGATTGGGTACCATCCAGCCCAGTCAGGCTGACTATTTCCAGACAGTGAAAGGTGGCGGACACGGTGACTACCGCCTCATAGCCCTGGCACCCTCCTCTGTACAGGAGATGGCCGATTTTGTAGGGCTGGCTTTTGAACTGGCCTTCAAGTACCGTAATCCTGCCATTATCTTGGCTGATGGTGTCGTTGGACAGATGATGGAGAAGGTTGTTCTTCCCCCCATCAAGCCGCGCCGCACGGAAGCCGAAATCATTGCCCAATGCCCTTGGGCCACTACTGGCAAATCCGGACGGAAGCCCAACATCATCACTTCACTCGAACTGAAACCCGAAGAGATGGAAAAAAACAATCTCCGCTTCCAGGCCAAGTATCGTAAAATAGAAGAGAACGAAGTACGTTTCGAGGAAATCAACTGTGAAGATGCCGATTACCTCATTGTAGCTTTCGGATCAATGGCCCGCATCGGACAGAAAGCAATGGAACTGGCCCGTGAAGAAGGTATCAAAGTAGGAATTCTACGCCCCATCACCCTTTGGCCTTTCCCCACTAAAGTGATTGCGTCTTATGCCGATAAGGTGAAAGGCATGTTGGTTACCGAACTGAATGCCGGACAGATGATTGAAGATGTCCGCCTCGCCGTTAACGGCAAAGTACGGGTTGAACATTTCGGCCGTTTGGGAGGCATCGTCCCCGATCCCGATGAAATCGTAGCTGCATTGAAGGAAAAGATTGTTATCAACTCATAACCATCCAATCACGGACAATCCACCATGGAAACGGATAAAATAAGGAACATACTGAACATCATCTTCCTCGTGCTGGCTGTAGCAGCCGTTGTGACCTACTTTGTGTCGGACGACTTCATGGACTTCGTTTATGTCTGTGCGGCAGCCATCTTCGTCAAAGTGATGGAGTTCTTCATACGATTTACCAACAGATAAGAGAAGAGAGGAGAATCAATTATGACAAAAGAAGATATCATCAAACCTGAAAACCTGGTTTACAAGAAACCGACGCTGATGAACGACAACCCGATGCACTATTGTCCGGGCTGCAGCCACGGCGTAGTACACAAACTCATTGCCGAAGTCATCGAAGAGATGGGTATGGAAGACAAGGCCATCGGCATCTCGCCCGTCGGCTGTGCCGTCTTTATCTACAACTATCTGGATATCGATTGGCAGGAAGCTGCCCACGGACGTGCACCAGCATTGGCAACAGCCATCAAACGTCTTTGGCCCGACCGTCTTGTATTCACTTACCAAGGAGATGGTGACCTTGCTTGTATCGGTACGGCTGAAACCATCCATGCCTTGAACCGCGGTGAAAACATCACCATCATCTTCATCAACAATGCCATTTATGGCATGACTGGCGGACAGATGGCACCTACCACGTTGGTAGGTATGAAGACGGCTACCTGCCCATACGGCCGCGATGTACACCTGCATGGCTATCCGCTGAAGATGGCTGATATCGCTGCCCAACTGGAAGGCACAGCCTACGTGACCCGCCAAAGCGTACAGTCGGTACCCGCCATCCGCAAGGCCAAGAAAGCCATCCGCAAGGCTTTTGAAAACTCCATGGCCGGCAAGGGCTCCAATCTGGTAGAGATTGTGGCTACCTGCAACTCCGGCTGGAAGATGACACCTGCCGCAGCCAACAAATGGATGGAAGAGAACATGTTCCCCTTCTACCCGCTCGGCGATTTAAAAGACAAATAACCCATTCGTAAAATTATTCTTATGAAAGAAGAAATCATTATATCAGGATTCGGCGGACAAGGCGTATTGTCCATGGGTAAGATTCTCGCCTATTCAGGACTGATGGAAGGCAAGGAAGTGACCTGGATGCCGGCCTATGGCCCCGAACAGCGAGGCGGTACGGCCAACGTGACCGTCATCGTCAGCGATGAAAAAATTTCATCGCCCATTCTCAGCAAATACGATGCAGCCATCATCCTCAACCAGCCTTCGCTGGAAAAATTCGAGAGCAAGGTAAAGCCCGGCGGCGTACTTATCTACGACGGCTATGGCATTATCAATCCGCCTACACGCAAGGACATCCATGTGTATCGCATTGACGCCATGGATGCTGCCAACGAGATGAACAACTCCAAAGCCTTCAACATGATTGTATTGGGCGGCCTACTCAAAATCAAACCGATGGTCACCTTGGAGAATGTCATCAAAGGATTGAAGAAAACCCTCCCCGAACGCCATCACCACTTGATTCCGATGAATGAAGAAGCCATCAAGAAAGGAATGGAATTGATCAAGGAAGTCTGATGATATAACATGAACCGTCCCTGCCAATCTGAAATTGTCAGGGACTTTTTTTTCACACCAAGTACATGCAGCTATTATTTAGGGACATTCAGTAAATAGGGACATTTACTGAATATCCCTACATTATATGTTATACAAATTCACTACTGTCCCGTAAAAGTGGATAAATAGTTCTTTGAAATTATTGAAATATAGTCAATTACACGGTTTTTTGAAATAAAACGGACTTGATTTTGCAACTTTGCAGTCTAATACAAATGGCTGCTATGTTCCAAGACAAATACGTATTCTCTCAATTAACCGCTTTTCTGAACAGGACTCAGTTCAACAACTATGTTCGCAAGTATGATGGCAACAGATATGTGAAACATTTCACTTGCTGGAATCAGATGCTCGCGATGATGTTTGGACAACTGAGTAACCGTGAGAGTCTGCGAGACTTAATCGTTGCTTTCGAGGCGCATAGGGCCAAGCAATATCATCTTGGTTTAGGTCGTGAACCGATAGCCAAGACAACTCTTGCCACAGCGAACCAGAACCGTGATTACAGAATCTTCGAAGACTTTGCTTTCTATATGATGAAGGAAGCCTGCGAGAAGCGGACGACCAACATCCTTGACATTTCCGGAAAGAAATATGCGTTTGATTCAACAACGATTCCGTTGTGTCTTGCAACATTCCCATGGGCAAAGTTCCGAAGCAAGAAGGGAGGGGTGAAAGCTCATGTCTTATACGACATTGAAGCACAAGTTCCTGCCTTCTATACTGTAACCACTGCATCAAAGCATGATTCCACAGCAATGTCTTCAATCCATTATGAACCAAATGCTTATTATATATTCGACAGGGCTTATGACTCCTTTAAAGAACTCTATAGGATACATCTTACAGACTCTTTCTTTGTTGTCAGAGCCAAGACGAACTTAAAGTATAAGACAGTCAAATGGAAGCGAAGAATGCCAAAGAACATAATGACAGATGCGGAAGTGAAACTGACCGGATATCTCTCCGAGAAAAAATATCCTGAGTCATTCAGACTCGTCCGATATTACGACGAAGAGGATGACCGTGAGTTCACTTTTTTGACGAATGCAAAACAACTTTCTGCACTGGATGTCGCCAATCTTTATAAGAAAGCTGTTCTTCAAATGGCTCAAGCAACATCTCAAGATAAAGAAATTCTGGGGCACAACAGAGAACGCTGTTCGCATACAAATCAGTGTGGCTATTATCACGTACTGTCTTGTGGCTATTGTCCAACATGATATGAAGTTGAAACGTTCAACCTATGAAGTTTTGCAAATTCTCAGTATATCATTGACTGACAAAACCCACTTGCGTGACCTGTTCGACAAGACTAATTTCAATGATGTCAAAGATCTAAATGATCCCCTGACTCCGAGGCTTTTTGATTAATTGTTTAACTCGTCCCATTTTAACGGGACACTAATGATACAAATTATTTATTACAAATAAATTCAAGCCGAACTTCACTTTACGAATCAGGGCACATGAGTCGTATATTCATGTACCATCTCTATAGGACTTATGCCACATCAGTCGTATACTCATGGTTCGACAGAAATGTCCATCTGATTATCAACGGCTTACAAAAGACGTATCCAAGCCCGAAGAACACAGAAAAAAGTGTACATTCACCGGGTTCCAAACTTGTACTGTCCACATCCCGATAAGCATAATATTCACTCAAGTGACAACAAGCAGCCGATAGGCTGTCACGATGGCCGCTTTCGCATGCACGTGCCAACGCAGCCCGGCACTCCGCCAGTTCCGGATCCGGCGACTGTCCCCATACTGCAACAAGCGGCAGCAGGAGGATCCATACAATCAGTCGTTTCATAAAATCATATCAATGGTTAGGGTATTGCAAAGATAAGGAAGTCAAGACAAACAGCAAGAAAGTGACCCGATATCTTGCTGCCCCACCATAAAATATTCCGTTTGCAAGCTGTTCTGTCAAATTATAATAAGAGTTGAAAACTCTGTTTTCGTTTTGTGCTTCACTTGGTTTCCATTATCTTTGCCGCATGAAAATGAAACAAATCATACTGATATATATACTGCTATGTCTGCTGGGAACGGGCCTGGCACAGGCGCAGCAAACGCTGACTCCCGTCGGAGGCGGGCAAACCCTGCGCGACCAATACGGCAACCAGATAGACCCTTCGACCCAGCCGGACAACCTGAACGACAGTACCAACGTAGACGTCCAGAGCCTGCCGCCCAAGCTGTACATGTGGCAATTGGACGAACTGCTGGGCGAACGCACCATCATACCGGCCGACACCGCCAATCTGAACTTCCAGAACACCAACCTGGTGGAAGGCATGGAAGGGCACTACAACTACCTGGGCAATCTGGGCAGTCCGCGTATGTCGCGCCTGTTCTTTAAGCGTACAGACTACGGGCCTACCATGTTCCTGACACCCATGTCGAGCTTCTACTTTCGCCCGAGCGACTTCAAGTTCACCAACAGCAACATCCCGTTTACCAACCTGACCTACTACAAGGCCGGCAGCAAACAGAACGGTGAGGAACGCTTCAAGTCCTACTTCTCGGTCAATGCCAACAAGCGCCTGGCCTTCGGCTTCAACATCGACTACCTGTACGGCCGCGGCTACTATACCAACCAGTCGACCGCCCACTTCAATGCAGGTCTTTTTGCCAGCTACATCGGCGAGAAGTACCAGATGCAGGCCATGTACAACAACTTCTTCATGAAGATGAACGAGAACGGAGGTATCACCGACGACCGCTACATCACCCGTCCCGAAGAGATGAGCGACGTAGGTGGAAGTTCGTACATTCCCGTCAACCTGGAAGAGACGTCAAACCGCAACCACAACTTCTACGTGCACCTGACCCACCGCTACCGCCTGGGCTTCACCCGCGTAACGACGAAGATAGAAGAGACCAAGGACGAAGCCGCCCGCCGCAAGGCCCAGCGCGACAGTACCGCCATTCCGATGGACACCATCCAGACCGAAGAGTACGTACCCGTGACCAGCTTCATCCACACGTTCCACATCGAACGTTCCAGCCACCGTTTCCGCTCGGGTACGGAACCTACAGGCGAGAACAGCATCTACGACAACACCTACCTGCAGGAAGGCATGAGCAACGACAGCACCGTAGCCCTGAGTGTAAAGAACGTGCTGGGCATCTCGCTGCTCGAAGGCTTCAACAAGTACGCCAAAGCCGGACTGACCGCCTACGCCTCGCACAAGGTGAGCCGCTACACCCTGATGAATCTGGGCAACGGGGAAGGAACGACGACCGATGAAAGCGGGCAGACCACCCGTCCCTACCTGCCCAACCAGATCTATACCGAACACGAACTGTACGTGGGAGGTGAACTGTCCAAACGCGAAGGACGGCTACTGCACTACCGGGCCAACGGTGAAGTGGGCCTGGCCGGCAAGGCGGCAGGACAATTCCGCGTCAACGACCTGGACCTGAACTTCCGCCTGGGCAAGGATACCGTGAACTTCTACGCCCGCGGCTTTGTGAGCAACACACTCCCCTCGTTCTACATGCGCCACTACCACTCCAACCACTACGCATGGGACAACGACCTGAGCAAGGAGTTCCGTACCCGTGTGGAAGGCGAACTGAACATCGACCGCTGGCGCACCAACCTGAAGGCCGGTGTGGAGAACATCAAGAACTACACCTACTTCAACGGACAGGCCCTGCCCCAGCAACACAGCGGGAGCATCCAGGTGATTTCGGCCATGCTGAAACAGGACTTCAAGCTGGGCATCCTGCACCTGGACAACGAAGTGACGTGGCAGAAGTCGAGCAACCAGTCTGTTCTGCCCCTGCCCGACCTCTCGCTCTACCACAACCTCTACCTGCTGACACGCCTGTTCAAGAAGGTACTGACCGTACAACTGGGTGCCGATGTACGCTACTTTACCGAGTACAACGCTCCGGCCTACCAGCCCGCCATCCAGCAGTTCCGCCTGCAGCCGGAGAGTGACCAAGTCA
>ERZ779940.81-NODE-81-length-29652-cov-2.66699_pt1 | contig 29652 bp, 28 predicted proteins | sample MGYA00511063_ERZ779940 | MGnify/ENA primary metagenome ERZ779940 (study PRJEB29588, sample SAMEA2146682) | human gut metagenome | biome: human gut; feature: human-associated habitat; material: faeces | place: Denmark | collected 2008/2010 ...
CAAGCGACCGCCGCAGGCGCGAGAATGTGCCAAGGCACATTCTTTGTTACGCAAGTAGCGAGAAAAAGTCTAGCAGAAAAGAAGGAGCCAAGTTTGTTTGAGCGAACTTCTTTTCTGCTAGACTTTGGTGAGCACTGCGATAACTTTAGAAAAAATTAATAGTTGTTTTGGGTATTTTCTGATATGATAGAAAAGTAAGAAAAATAAACTTATGAGGAAAGTAAAAGATGAATCCATTAGATTTTAGCAGAATAAAAGACGAGGCACATCCGGAGGATTTTTTAAGTGAGATGAAACCCTTTGGGGATTTGATGATGTATTACCGGTGTGCCATGATGGAAGTGGAAACAAAGTTTAAGGTATTAAATGAGCAGTTTTCCACACAATATAACAGGAATCCGATTGAGTCCATAAAAACAAGACTGAAGAAACCGGCAAGTATTATTGAAAAAATCAAACGGAAGAACATTGGATTTTCCATGAAAGCAATTGAGGAGAATATGTTTGATATTGCGGGAGTGCGTGTCATCTGTTCTTTTCAGGAAGATATTTATACTATGGCAGATTTGCTGCTGCAGCAGGATGATATTATTCTGGTAGAGAAGAAAGATTATATTGCACATCCGAAGGATAACGGATACCGTAGTCTGCATCTGATTGTAGATGTGCCGATATTTTTATCGAACGAGAAGCGCCATATGAAAGTGGAGGTGCAGCTCCGGACCATTGCCATGGATTTCTGGGCGAGTCTTGAGCACAAGCTTCGCTATAAGAAACATATTAATAATTCAGAAGAAATAGCAGATAAATTAAAGCATGTTGCAGATGTAATTACAGAAATGGACTGCGAGATGCAGGATATTCGTCATATGATAGAATTTATAGACGATAATACAGAATCGTAGTATACTATAGATATCTGGCACAAGGAGGAGGTAATAAGATGACAGAGGGTGGACTTCTGATTTTCCTTGGAATTTTAATCTTATTTGTAATAATTGTAGCTGTAATAGCGGTAGTAGCCGCAGTATCCGGGGCAGCAGCGGCAATTGCAGATGAGGACAAAGAAGAAGAGTAGAGAAAAAGAACGTTCCTGAATGGAAATTATTCCAGACGGGAACGTCCTTTTTTGTCTTTTACAATGTTATAAATCGATACCAAGTCCTTCAAAAAGCACTTTCATAGAGTCTATTTCAAGAATCAGAATCATGGCACTTTTAATCTGGGTATGGGCAAAACTTAACCTTTCATCAATAAAGAGAACCTGATAATCCAGTTTTGTAAATTCTTTTTCCGGGACAGCCAGAATTTCACCAATGGTACCAAGATGGTTCTGCGGTGGTTCAATATCAATAAAGGTATTTGTCATTTTTGCAATAGAATTTACATAAGCAGCAGTTGTGATGTTTGTCATTTCTCGCAATACGGATAAATCCATATCATCCAGTGAATCAATGGAATCGACATTTTTTTCATAAAAGGTGTTGATAAGCCGGCTGGTAAATTCTTTCTCCACAATCTGAAGCATAACACCATTCATGTCGCCTTTTACATTTACAGTCATACCAATAGCAGTTTTATCTGCCCCACCAAGATAATCTGCAGCTTTGGTATAATCCATCAGGCAGATATTTGGCACTTCAATATCTACCGGTGTATTTAAGAGGCCTGCCAGTGCAGTAGCAGCATTACCGGAACCGATGTTTCCAATTTCAGCTAGAACGCTTAAATGCATAGAATCCAGTTCTTTTAAATTTAGCATAGACATAAAAACTCTCCCTTTGTCATTACAGTATAAATTTTTCTCGTTTTCGTTTATTATAACATAGGATACAGGCAATGAGAATGGATTTTTATGGCATTTCGAAAGGAATTATAAAGAATTTTGAAGAGAATTTGAAGAATAAAAATTCTGCTTGTATTCTCCCTTTTTATTTGTTACAATCAGCACAAAGCATATATTCTATTTTTCGAATGGCAAAAGCCAATCTAAATTTCTGGTAACAATTCAATGAATTCTATGCTTTCAAATTCTAATTACAATTAACAAACGCATAGTGCATTGAATGGACGGAACATCAGAGGAAGAAATAGTGTATGCAATCCTGCTTTTCTATGTGCTATGGGAAAAGGAGGAAAAATGAGAACTTTAGAAGAACTGAATCTGGTGGATGACTTTCTGGTAAACAGCCTGACCAGCCACAAAGTTTATGGGGAACAGTCAGCAAGGTATATTTTGGAATGTATTCTGCACCGTCCGATTGGAAAGCTTACAGTGGTGCCGCAGCGATTCTTCGGTGGAGAAAATACAGAAGCCCATGGTATCCGGCTGGACGTATATCTGGATGAAGAGAATGGAGAAATTTTTGATATTGAGCCGGACCAGAATGACGGAAAGGGAGATCTCGCAGCACTTCCCCGTAGAGCACGTTTTTATCATGCAAAGATCGATGCAGGAAATTTGCCGGCAGGCGAAGAATATGGAAAGCTTCGAAATGTAATTGTGATTTTTATCACAACCTATGACCCTTTTAGTGAGAACCGAATGGTATATACCATTAAGAATAGCTGTGTAGAAGTGCCGGAATTAGAGTATGAGGATGGTGCAAAGACCATATTCTTGTATACAAGAGGAAAAGAAGGAAACCCACCGGAAGAATTAAAGCAGCTGCTGCATTACATGGAACATTCGTCCATAGAGAATGCTTCCACCGAAAGCCTGAAAAAGCTTCATCGGATGGTAACTGCAGTAAAGCGGGATGGAGAGGTAGGTCTTGCATATATGAAGAGTTTTGAGCGAGAAGCGAGAATCAGAAGAGAAGGTCAGACACAGGAAATCATAAGACTTGGTCGCAAATTCGGAAAATCAGAGGAAGAGATTTTGGCGTTATTGCAGGAAGAGTTACAGATAAGTGAAGAGTGGGCAAAAGAGTTGTTGGAAAAGTATACTTTATAAAACTCACCCTTGACAAAAGTGCCTGGCAAATTTAATATAATGCCTAGAGATAAAGGTAATGAGAAAGAGGAGTACATCGGTACGGTTCTAAGAGAGGACAGCTCATCGGCTGAAAGGTTGTCTGAATACGACAGATGGAAGGTAGCTTTTGAACCGGAAGACCCAGAAAGCCTGTAACCGGAATCATATAAAGAATTTCAACAAGGCATAAGTTTTCCCGACACCCCACGTTACGGAGAAGAGATATGCATAGATACTATGTATAACGAAGGTGGTACCGCGCTGATTCGCCCTTCTTATCCAGCTGGATAGGGAGGGCTTTTTAACTTTACAGGAAATTGCTTTTCTGTAAAGAAAAACATGTGCCTTTAGAACAGCAGTATTTCCTATCAAAAGTCCTATACCTTTCAGATAACTGAAATGTCTATGAATAAAAATAATGCTTTTACAAATTACGAAACGTCCAATTTAGAAAAAGGAGAACAATTATGAGCAAAGAACTTGCAAAAACCTACGACCCAAAAGGGATTGAAGACCGACTTTATAAGAAATGGGAAGACAATGGATATTTCCATGCACAGGCTGACCGCAGCAAGAAACCGTTTACCATTGTAATGCCGCCGCCAAATATTACCGGACAGCTTCATATGGGACATGCATTGGATAATACCATGCAGGATATATTAATCCGTTACAAGAGAATGCAGGGATACAATGCATTATGGCAGCCGGGAACAGACCATGCAGCCATTGCAACAGAGGTAAAGGTTATTGATTCCTTAAAGAAACAGGGAATTGACAAGAATGACCTCGGAAGAGAAGGCTTCTTGGAGAAATGCTGGGAGTGGAAGGATGAGTACGGCAGCCGCATCATCAACCAGTTAAAGAAAATGGGTTCTTCCGCGGACTGGAGCAGAGAACGTTTTACCATGGATAAAGGATGCTCTGATGCAGTTCTTGAGGTATTTATAAAATTATATGAAAAAGGTCTTATTTATAAAGGCTCCCGTATTGTAAACTGGTGTCCTGTCTGCAAGACATCTATTTCCGATGCCGAGGTAGAACATGAAGAACAGGATGGCTTCTTCTGGCATATCAATTATCCGGTAGTAGGAGAAGCGGGAAGATTCGTAGAAATCGCAACCACCCGTCCGGAGACTTTATTTGGTGATACTGCAGTAGCAGTAAATCCGGATGATGAACGTTATCAGGATATTATCGGAAAAATGTTAAAGCTTCCGATGACAGACCGTGAGATTCCGGTTATTGCAGACTCCTATGTAGATAAAGAATTTGGAACCGGATGTGTAAAGATTACACCGGCTCATGACCCGAACGACTTTGAAGTTGGAAAACGTCATAATCTGGAAGAAATCGTTGTTATCAATGATGATGCAACCATGAACAGCAAAGCCGGCAAATATGCGGGCATGGACAGATACGAATGCCGGAAAGCACTGGTAGAGGATTTAGAGAAGGAAGGACTTTTGGTAAAAGTTGTTCCGCATTCCCATAACGTAGGAACCCATGACCGCTGTGGCACAACCGTAGAGCCAATGATTAAACAGCAGTGGTTTGTAAAAATGGATGATTTAATCAAACCGGCAGTAGAAGGTGTAAAGAATGGAGATATCAAGCTCCTTCCAAAACGTATGGAGAAAACCTACTTTAACTGGACGGATAATATCCGTGACTGGTGTATTTCCAGACAGCTCTGGTGGGGACATCGTATTCCTGCATATTACTGTGATGAATGCGGAGAAATGGTAGTATCTAAGAATGCACCGGAGAAATGTCCGAAGTGCGGCTGCACCCATATGACACAGGATCCGGATACTCTGGATACCTGGTTCTCTTCTGCATTATGGCCATTCTCAACCTTAGGCTGGCCGGAGAAAACAGAAGACTTAGATTATTTCTATCCGAATGATGTATTAGTAACCGGATACGATATTATTTTCTTCTGGGTAATCCGTATGATTTTCTCAGGATATGAGCAGATGGGCAAAGCACCATTCCATACTGTATTATTCCACGGACTGGTTCGTGATTCACAGGGCCGTAAGATGAGTAAATCTCTTGGAAATGGAATTGACCCGTTAGAGGTCATTGATAAATATGGTGCAGATGCCTTGAGACTGACACTGATTACCGGAAATGCACCGGGAAATGATATGCGTTTCTACTGGGAGCGTGTAGAAGCATCCCGTAACTTTGCCAATAAAGTGTGGAATGCATCCCGTTTCATTATGATGAACTTAGAGGGTATGGAAGTAACAAAGCCTGCAATTTCTGACCTGGCACCGGAAGATAAATGGATTCTTTCAGCAGTTAATACATTGACCAAAGATGTAACAGAAAATATGGATAAATTCGAACTTGGTATTGCAGTACAGAAAGTATATGACTTTATCTGGGATGAATTCTGTGACTGGTATATCGAGATTGCCAAAGTTCGTACTTATAAGAAAGACGAGGATGCCAGGGCTGCCAACAGTGCACTTTGGACACTTCGTACTGTATTAGGACAGGCATTAAAATTATTACATCCATATATGCCATTTATCACAGAAGAAATCTACTGTACCTTAAATCCGCAGGAAGAGACCATTATGCTGGCTGACTGGCCGGTTTACAAAGAAGAGTGGAATTTCTCGGCAGAAGAAGAGATGCTTGCTCATGTAAAAGAGCTGGTAAAAGGCATCCGTAACTTAAGAACAGAGATGGATGTTCCACCATCCAGAAAGGCAAAGGTATTTATCGTATCTGAAGACAAAGCACTTTGTGAGACCTTCGAGAGCATGAAGAAAACATACCAGAATCTTATCAGTGCCAGCGAGATTGATGTCCAGTCCGATAAGGCAGGAATCGGAGAAGATGCAGTATCCGTAGTTATTCCGGGAGCTGTTGTATACATGCCGTTGGAAGACTTGGTAGATATGGAAAAAGAAAAAGAGCGTCTTTTGAAAGAAGAAGAGCGTCTTAAGAAAGAACTTGCCCGCTCCCATGGCATGTTAAATAATGAGAAGTTTGTAAGCAAGGCACCTGCTGCAAAGATTCAGGAAGAGAAAGATAAGCTTGCAAAATATGAGCAGATGATGGCTACCGTACAGGAGCGTCTGGCTCAGATGAAATAGTTACAAAAGTTAAAAGACAGGTATTGTCGATTCGCCGCAGTTTCTGCGGCGAAAACTTTTTATGGAAACAGGATAACCTCTTGAAAAAATTTTCCACTATATTATACTTAGAAAAGTGGTGACAAAAATGACTTATGAAGAGATTTGCAATTATATATATGAAATACCAAAGTTCACAAAGAAAAACAGTTTAGAGCATACGAAAGAAATGCTGCAGAGACTTTCTATCAGAGAGCATCAGTTTGAAATCATCCATGTGGCAGGAAGCAATGGCAAAGGAAGTGTCTGTGCATTTATCAATCAGGTGCTGGTGGAACATGGATGTGAAGTGGGACTCTTTACTTCTCCGCACCTTGTATGCATGGAAGAACGTTTCGTAATCAATGGCGAAAAGTGCAGTCAGGAAGAATTTGTAGAAAGCTTTGAGGCAGTGCAGAAGGTGGTAGAGCAGATGGAAGCAGAAGGACTGCCGCATCCAGCATTTTTTGAATATCTTTTTGCCATGGGCATGTATCTTTTTCAGAAGCGGAAAGTACATTATCTTATTTTAGAGACCGGACTTGGCGGAAGGTTAGATGCAACGAATGTATTTGAGGAACCGTTGCTTACGATTATTACATCTATCAGTCTCGAACATACACAGATTTTAGGAGATTCCATTGAAGCAATTGCAGGAGAAAAGGCAGGGATTATCAAAGAAGGCGTTCCTGTTATCTTTGATGGAAGTAATGAAACAGCGGCAGAAGTGATAAGGCAGACTGCAAGGGCAAAAAGAGCACCTTATTACTGTATTTCTTTAGAAAGTCTTAAAATTCATAAAATAACCGGGAAAACTATTGATTTTTGTTATTCCAATGGGTATGATGTTGTTGATTTGAAAATCCCGTTTCCGGCAGAATATCAGATGATGAATGCGTCACTGGCATATCGGGCGTTATCTGTCCTTCAGGTGGAAACCGGAATTGGAAAAGCAGAGATTATCTCTGCAATGGAACATACCAGATGGATGGGCAGAATGCAGCAGGCAGAGCCATTTATCTATTTTGATGGAGCACATAATGCAGATGGTATTGCCCACTTTGTGAAAAATGTGCAGAAGATTGCGGAAGAAAAGCCAGTTCTTCTTTTTTCCATGATGGAAGAGAAGAATCATAAAGAAGCAGTAAAAGTACTGTGCAAGGAAGTTTCGTGGGATAGTATTGTGCTGACCCGCATCCCGGACAGCCGTGGAATTGACCCGTTGAAATTGCAGGATGAATTTATGGCAAACGGCCGGAAAACAGTAGTAATAGAAGACTGTGCACAGGCATACAGATATGTAAAGGAATACAGGAAGGACAACCAGATGGTATTCTGTGCGGGTTCCCTGTATTTGATTGGAGAATTGGAAAAGATAGCAGGAGGAAATGAAGCATGATAGATTTTGAAGAAGAATTAAAGAAATTCAAACCAAGCCTGGAAGTAGAAGAGGCAGAGGAAGCTATTTACAATCAGGACTTAACGGATATGACAGACATTTTAAGAGAAATGATGAAAGAAGCAAGACGACAGTAGAATTCGTTAAGTGAGGTAAAGTATGAAATGTTATAATTGCGGAGCAGATCTGACAGGGGACAACCGTTGTCCGAACTGTGGAATTGACGTAAAAGTATATAAGAAAATTGTGATGGCCTCTAATTATTATTATAATCAGGGATTAGAGCGAAGCAATGTCCGTGATTTATCCGGAGCGATTGAAAGTCTTAAGAAGAGTCTTCGGTTTGATAAGACGAACATTCAGGCAAGAAATCTCCTGGGACTGGTACTTTTTGAGACCGGTGAGGCGGTAGCTGCCATGGGTGAATGGGTGATTAGTAAGAGCCTTCAGCCAAAGGATAATGATGCAGGACGTTATCTGGACGCTGTGCAGAAGAATCCGGCACAGTTAGAAACGGTAAATCAGACCATTAAGAAATACAATCAGGCATTGTTATATTGCAGACAGAATAGTACAGATCTTGCAATTATCCAGTTGAAGAAGGTATTGTCCTTAAACCCGAAACTGGTAAAGGGACATCAGCTGCTGGCTCTTTTGTACATGAAAGAGAATAAATTCGAGCAGGCAAAGAAGTCATTGCGGGCAGCTATGAAAATTGATTCCAGCAATACGATTACACTGCGTTACATGAAAGAGACCAATCAGATGCTGCGCAGTGCCAATAGCGGTAAGAAGAAAAAGAAAGAAGATGACCTTATTTCCTATAAGAGTGGAAATGACCTCATTATCCAGCCGACAAAATTCAAAGATACTTCAGGTTTTGCCACAATACTGACCATTTTGCTTGGGGTGGCAATTGGTGTTGCAGTCACCTGTTTCCTTGTAGTGCCAAGTGTAAGGCAGAAGGCAAAGAGTGATGCCAATACGTCAGTGGTTCAGGCAAATGATACCATAACCACGAAGAATCAGCAGATTACCAATCTGGAAAATCAGATTGATGACCTGAACCAGCAGGTGTCTTCTGCAAAAAACGATTCCGAGGAGACTTCCAATAAGATTAACAGCTATGACCAGCTGCTTTCAGCATATAAATCCTTCCAGGAGGGAGATATTACAGCAGCAGGAGATGCACTTTCCGGTGTGAAGGAAGAAAACCTTTCCGATACCGCAAAGGAAATTTATCAGAATATCAACGCAACTGTAAATGACCAGTATCTTCAGGTGACTTATGCAGACAGTTATCAGGCATACAGTAATTATAACTATGAAGAAGCGAAGACCGGATTTGAAAAAGTAGTAGAGATGGATGAGGCATACCAGGATGGCAATGCGATTTATTATCTGGCACAGACCTACCGGAATCTGGGCGAGAATGAAAAAGCCATCGAATACTATCAGAAAGTGATTGATGGTTATCCGAATACGGAACGTGCAGCCAATTCTTCCCGCTATCTGGAAGAATTACAGAATGCAGAACAGTAACAGAATAAAGAAAAACAGTTTACAAAAGACGTCAGGCAGATTGCCGGGCGTCTTTTGTAGTTTACAGGAAATTGCTTTCCTGTAAACTACAAAACGCACCGCGAGGATGCACACTGCGGCGTATAAGGTAGATGTCGCAAGCGACCGCCGCAGGCGAGAGAATGTGCCAAGGCAGATTCTTTTTTACGTAATGTATATGGAGGATAGAAGAATGGAATTTAAGTATGAATTAGAAAATGGATGTCTTACCATCCGGGTACCAAAGGAGTTGGATCATCATTGCGCCACACAGCTGCGGGCAGAGGCAGATTTACTGATTGATTCTTACCGGGTTAACAAACTGGTTTTTGATTTTGCCGGTACAGAATTTATGGACAGCTCAGGGATTGGCGTGGTAATCGGAAGGTGCCGGAACATGAATTACAGCGGCGGAAAAGTGGTGGCAGAGAATATGAATGAGCGGATCCGGAAAATTTTTGTGGTATCAGGTCTGCATAAACTGGTTCAGATGAAAGAAGGGGAGAAGAAGTAGGTATGAAAATGGAGGCTATAAATATGGGAAGAAGAAATAAGATGAAACTGGAATTTGAGGCATTATCCGTAAATGAAGGATTTGCCAGAGTAGCGGTAGCAGCATTTTGCGCCCAGATGAATCCCACACTGGATGAGTTAGAGGATATTAAAACTGCGGTATCGGAGGCGGTAACCAATGCCATTATCCATGGCTATGAAGAAAAGGAAGGAACGGTAGTGATGCAGTGCTGTCTTTCCGGAAGTACCGTACATATTACCGTAAAAGACAGCGGGAAGGGAATTGCGGATATTGAACGGGCAAAGGAGCCGTTTTTTACGACAAGGCCGGAGCTGGAGCGGTCCGGTATGGGCTTTTCTTTTATGGAGGCTTTCATGGATGAAGTAGAAGTATGGTCAAAGGTAGGAGAAGGAACTGTTATAAAAATGAAAAAAAATCTGGTGCGGGAAAGTTAAGTGGAGAATGGAACAGACAATTGCTTATATCAAACGGGCACACAAAGGGGATAAGCAGGCAAGAGATACGCTGGTGCTTGGAAATCAGGGGCTGGTCTGGAGTGTGGTACAAAGATTTTTAGGAAGAGGACATGATAAAGAAGAACTGTTTCAGATCGGATGCATTGGACTGATGAAGGCAGTGGATAAATTTGATGTAAGTTATGAGGTATGCTTTTCCACTTATGCAGTGCCGGTGATTATGGGAGAAATACGCCGCTTCCTGAGGGATGACGGCATGGTGAAGGTCAGCAGGAGCATGAAAGAAAAAGGCTATCTTATCAGCAATGCAAGAAAGGAACTGACAGACATGCTTGGAAGGGAGCCGGAGTTAAAGGAACTGGCAGAAAAAACCGGGCTTTCGGAGGAAGAGATTGTCCTTGCAGTGGAAGCCAATGGAGAAGTAGAATCCATTTACCAGAGCGTCTATCAGTCGGATGGCAGTGAAATCTATCTATTGGACCGGTTAAAGGATAAGAAGAATGCGCAGGAAGAACTGGAAAATAAGCTTCTGATAGAAGAATTGCTGCAACAGTTATCCGGAAGGGAGCAGCAGCTGATTAAGATGCGCTATTTTGAAAATGCCACGCAAAGCCAGATTGCTGCAAAGCTTGGCATCAGTCAGGTACAGGTCAGCCGCATGGAGAAGAAAATATTACTGCAGATGAGAAAATACATGAGTCAGGGTTGACAAACAAAGGGGGTGGAAATATACTAAAAAAGGATTAAGCGAGATTCCCTTGTCAAAGTGTTCCGGCTTTGATGGGGATTTTTTTTACAGGAAATGAAGAGAAAGGAAGTGGAAAGATGATTAAGTACTATTGCAGTGAACAGAACCGTATCACCGAAATTGAATCACCAGGGGAGGATTGCTGGATTTCCCTTGTAAATCCAACAGAGGCAGAAGTCGCAGCAATGGTAAATCAGTATGGAATTGATGCAGATGCTATGCGTTCCGCACTGGATACGGACGAGCGCTCGCGTATTGAAACAGATGAGAATTATACTATGGTATTGGTTAATATCCCGAATATTGAAACCCATAATGATAAGGAACTTTATGATACCATTCCACTTTCTATTTTTGTGGTAAAAAAAGCAGTCATTACAGTAAGTCTTGAGAAAACTCCAATATTAGAAGCATTTGCCAATGGCACGGTGCGGGATTTTAATCCTGCCATGCGTTCCCGCTTTGTGCTTCAGATTTTGTACCGGACATCCTCTCTTTTCTTACAGTACTTAAGAAGTATTGACCGCCAGAGTGAAATTGTGGAAAACAAGCTGCACAAGTCCACACAGAACCGGGAGTTAATCGAGCTTTTGAAACTGGAAAAGAGTCTGGTTTACTTTACGACAGCACTCCGCTCCAATGAGGTGGTACTGGAAAAATTATTTAAAAATGACAATATTAAAAAATATCAGGAAGATGAAGAACTTCTTGAGGATGTTATTGTTGAAAACAAGCAGGCAATTGAGATGGCAAATATTTACAGCGGCATTTTGAGCGGAATGATGGATGCATCAGTTATTTCCAACAATCTGAATGTGGTAATGAAGGTGCTTGCCATAATAACAGCTGTACTTTCTGTTCCGACTATGATATTCTCAGCGTATGGCATGAATGTGGCTGCAAAGGGAATGCCGTTCGCAGAGAGTCCTTATGGATTTGTTATTATCGTATTAATTGCAGTGATATGCAGTCTTATTGTTGCATTAATCTTTGCTAAGACAAAGATGTTTAAATAAAAGCAGGAAATGGAAGGTAATATGTACGACAATTATGTGTTTGACCTGTATGGAACACTGGTAGATATCCATACAGAGGAAAACGATGCTAAGGTATGGGAAAAACTGAGTCTGTTTTACGGATTTTATGGAGCTTTATATGACCCGCAGGAATTACAGGAATCTTATCTGGCATTGATTCAAAGCAAAGAGACAGATTTAAAGGGAGAGTTGGAAAAGGAGCCGCACTATGCCCATGAGGCATTTCCGGAGATTCGTATTGAAGAAGTATTCAAAGAGCTTTATGCGAAGAAGGGGATAAAGGCTGATGATGCGCTGGCAGTTCATACCGGACAGTTCTTCCGGGTACTGACCATGGAGTATGTGCGGATTTATGATGGCGTAAGAGAATTATTAAAAGCATTGAAAAAATGTGGTAAAAAGGTATATCTTTTATCCAATGCCCAGAGAATCTTTACGGAATATGAGATGAATTATTTGGATATTACAAAATATTTTGACGATATTTTAATTTCATCCGATTATGGAACCAAGAAACCGGACATCCGTTTTTTTGAACAACTGATAGAAAAGTATCATCTGGATGTGAAGAAAACACTGATGATAGGAAATGATGTACGCTGTGACATCAACGGGGCCAAAGAGGCAGGCCTTGACACTTTTTACATTCATTCGAATATTTCTCCAAAAGATGACAAAAAGCCGGACAGTACCTATTACCTGCCTGCAATGGATATGAAAAAAGTAAAAGAACTTATCCTGCAAAACGCTTCCGGTACTCACGGGGTGTAACATAAAAGCGTTTCTTAAACAGCCGGTTGAAGTAAGAAAGGTTGTCAAAGCCTACTTCAGCGGCAATGTCTAATATAGAAGCTTCAGACGAAATAAGCAGCCGGCTGGCCATGGGCAGCCGGTAATCATTTAAATATTCTGTAAAAGGAGTTCCCATGGTATTTTTGAAAAACTTCATAAAATGAGACTGGCTTAAGTCCAGCGCATCTGCCATTTCTTCAATGGAAATTTTACTGGCATAATTTGTCTCAATATATTTAATGATGCGTTTCATCTTTTCCAGGGATTTCTGGTTCTTGCGGGAGGCACTTGTTTCGCAGCAGTTAGAAATCAGAATGGAAAAGAGCAGGAAAAGCTGTCCTTTGATCACAAGCTGGAAGGCCGGGGGATTGGTCCTGCAGACTTCATCCGCAGCATTGATACAGCCGGCAACCTCGTTATAGAATGGCATACCCGGTGTAAAATGTGTGGTAAGCCGCAGTGTGCCGTCTAAAAGCGGTGTAAAGTAGCGGCTGTTACAGATGTCTGTCTGTTTGGCAAGGAGCATTTCCAGTTTAAAAATAATATTAATATATTCCATTTTGTAATCGAGATACTGTTCAATGGAATGAACCTGTCCCGGAAGAATCAGAAGAATACTTCCTTCCCTAACCGGATATTCTTCCAAATCTACGGTAATCAGTCCGCAGCCTTTTTTGATGTAGATAATTTCCGTTTCATCATGCCAGTGGGCAGGCACCCGCTCAAAATCTAAGGGAATTGAACAGGGATAGGTGATATATGGGAAACTTTCTGAACCATGTGATTTCTTTTCCTGGTAATTTTCATATTCGAGAATATTCATGGGAAACGCCTTTCGTCAAAATGTACAAAAAAGTGATTTTTTCTAAAATCACCGAAATATGATAGTATTGTACCACTTTTGACCGGTATATTACAAGAAAATGTAAAAGAAATGTTAGATAATGCATACATAAGAGAACGAACTGAATTCAAATTTTACGGAGGGTCAAAAATGAATTTACAGGAAATCGTAACAAAGAAATATAACAAGGGAATTGCTGATTGCTCTAATGAAGAATTATACTTCGCATTATTAGAGATGACAAAAGCAATGGCTGAGAAGAAAGAAAACCACAACGGAAAGAAAAAATTATATTATATTTCCGCAGAGTTCTTAATTGGAAAACTTCTCTCCAACAACCTGATTAATTTAGGCGTATATGATGAAGTGAGAGATGTACTTGCAGCAAATGGCAAAGACATCTGTGCAATTGAAGAGGTTGAGCCGGAACCATCACTTGGTAATGGTGGTCTTGGAAGACTTGCAGCATGCTTCCTTGATTCTATTGCAACATTAGGATTAAACGGTGATGGAGTTGGACTTAACTATCATTACGGATTATTCAAACAGGTATTTGAAAACAACCTTCAGAAAGAAACCAAGAATCCTTGGATTCAGGATGAAAGCTGGCTGACAAAGACAGATAAGAGCTATCAGGTACAGTTTGGTGGATTTAATGTAACTTCAAAATTATATGATATTGATGTTACCGGATATGAAAACACAACCAACAAGCTTCATTTATTCGATATCGAAACAGTAGATGAGAGCATCGTTGGGGATGGAATTGACTTTGACAAAGAGGATATCAAGAAAAACCTGACATTATTCTTATATCCGGATGACAGCGATGACAAGGGACGTCTCCTTCGTGTTTACCAGCAGTACTTCATGGTAAGCAACGCTGCACAGTTAATCTTAGATGAGGCAGTAGAAAGAGGATGTAACTTACATGATCTTGCTGATTATGCAGTAATCCAGATTAATGATACCCATCCATCTATGGTAATCCCGGAGATGATTCGTCTGTTAATGGAAAGAGGAATCGGCATGGACGAGGCTATTGCAATTGTTTCCAAGTGTTGTGCATATACCAATCACACCATCTTAGCAGAAGCATTAGAGAAATGGCCAATCTCTTTCTTAGAGAAAGTTGTTCCACAGTTAATGCCAATCATCTACGAATTAAACAACCGTGTAGTTGCTAAATATGATGACAAGTCTGTATACATCATTGATGATGAAAAACGTGTACACATGGCTCATATGGATATCCACTACGGATTCAGCGTAAATGGTGTTGCATACCTTCATACAGAAATCTTAAAAGATTCTGAGTTAAATAACTTCTATAAGATTTATCCTGAGAAGTTCAATAACAAGACAAACGGTATCACATTCCGTCGTTGGTTATTACACTGTGATAAGGGATTAACATCCTTAATCGAAGAACTGATTGGACCAGGCTTCAAGAAAGATGCAATGGAACTGGAAAAATTAGGACAGTTCGTAAATGATGATGCAGTATTAGATAAATTACTTGCAATCAAGACTGAGAACAAAGTTGTTCTTAAGAACTACTTAAAGGCAACACAGAACATCGACTTAGATGAGAACTCAGTATTTGATATTCAGATTAAGAGATTACATGAGTACAAGAGACAGCAGATGAATGCACTCTATGTAATTAACAAATATTTTGAAATCAAAGCAGGAAAGAAACCGGCAAGAAAGATTACTGCAATCTTTGGTGCAAAGGCAGCTCCGGCTTATATCATTGCAAAAGACATTATCCATTTAATTCTCTGCTTACAGCAGTTAATTGCAAATGACCCGGAAGTAAGTCCGTACTTACAGGTTGTTATGGTAGAGAACTACAATGTTACTTTAGCTGAGAAATTAATCCCGGCAGCAGATATCCATGAGCAGATTTCCTTAGCTTCTAAAGAGGCATCCGGAACATCTAACATGAAGTTCATGTTAAATGGTGCAGTAGCAATCGGAACCATGGACGGAGCAAACGTAGAAATGCATCAGTTAGTAGGAGATGATAACATCTACATCTTCGGAGAGTCTTCTGACGAAGTAATTGAGCATTACGCAAAAGCTGATTATGTATCACGCAAGTATTATGATAATGATGCAGATATCAAACGTGCAATCGACTTCATCGTAAGTGATGAAATGAAAGCAATCGGAAATGCAGAGAACTTAGAGAGACTTTTCAATGAGTTAATCAATAAAGACTGGTTCATGACTCTTCCGGATTTCGAATCTTATCGTGCAAAGAAAGATGAAATGCTTGCAGATTATGAAGATAGAAAAGCATGGGCAAAAATGATGCTGACAAACATCAGCAAAGCCGGCTTCTTCTCATCTGACCGTACAATTGAGCAGTACAACAAAGATATTTGGAAATTAGACTAAATTTTGATAAAAGTATTCTCCAACCTTTAAAAACAATGAGGGACAGATAGAAATATCTGTCCCTTGTTGCGTTTTATGAAATACGACTTAGAGCTTCAATCCCTTTAACAGTGCGCCAAGGCTGGTAGAAGCACTTTCATCAGAGGTGTAGGCGGATAAGTCTTCTTTTTCTTCTACAGAAGTATCTACCATTTCTTCTTCCAATGCACGCATGCTTAAGCTGATTTTGCCGTCGTTGGTATTTAAAAGCTTGGCTTTTACATGCTGTCCTTCCTTTAATACTTCGGAAGGCTTGTTGATACGGCGTTCACAAATCTGGGAAATGTGGACAAGTCCCGTAAGTCCGTCCCCAAGGTTGATAAATGCACCATATGGCATCAGGCTTTCCACGGTTCCTTCTACAATACTGCCCGGAACTAACATGGCAATCTTGTGATTCCTCTCTTCTGCTTCTTTTTCAAGAGCAACGGATTTACCGGAGAGCACCAGACGGTCATCTTCCTCATCTACAGTAATGACACGGACTTCTAATTCTTTGCCAACATAGCTTTCGGTATCTTCTACATAGGCTGTGGTAATCTGTGAAGCCGGAATAAATCCGCGAATGCCATAAAGGTATGCAACCACACCGGCTTTTACCGCTTCACTGACCTTTACGGTAACAACGGTTTCGTTTTCCAACAGCTCTTTTAACTTATCCCAGGCAAGCACTTCGTTGGCTTCCTTCATGGAAAGTAAAATGTTGCCTTCTCCATCATCCCGGCGGATGACCGTTGCTTCTAAGACATCTCCCGGATGAATGTGCTCGTCAATGACAAAGGATGGGTCGTTGCTGACTTCATCTGCTTTGATGATTCCCGGGGCATAATACTTTAAGTCCAATGTGATGGCGTCTTCATCCACAGAGATAACGGTTCCGGTTAAGATGTCTCCTTCGTTGATTTTCCGGAAGGAAGCCTCAAGCTCTGCTTCAAAGTCCTGCATGGTTTCTTTTGCTTCGTTTTCTGACATAGTAAAACCTCTTTTCTTATCTGATTCTGGTTAGGCGATTGCGAAAGGGGACAGGAGCTGCCGGTAAAGAAGTTTTGCGGTATTCCAAGACACTGTTTTTCGGATGATGAAATACCACCGTTCTAAGTGGTTCGTTTTTCTTTTTACGATAAAAACAGTATTTTCCATGTTTGAGCAGAATCGGGACACTGTCCGTCAAAGTACGGATGCCTGATAAGGGCTGTTAGGGGCACCCGGAATTTCATCTGGCAGCAGGCAACGCTGGTACAGGGAGGCACAATTGAACATGGATGTGAATTTGTGCCGGTTGCCAGATGAAAGAAAAAGTATGCCGAAATTCCCAGTGCCCCTTGCAGGCATTATGTGGCATCCGCCCTTGATGGACAGTGCCCCGATTCTGTCAAAGCAAGTGAAAAGACAGTTTATAATCAAGAAAAGTAAACCACTAAGAACGGTTGGCATTTCACATCAAAGAAAATCAGATTCCCTTGGAATGCCGCAAAATTTTTTTGCCGGAATTCTTTCTGTCCCGCTTCGCAATCGCCTAACCATATGCATGAGAATAACTCATGATTTTTCTTGCAGTGTATCACAGGAAACGAAGAAAAACAAGCCGGGGCGAGGTTGAAAGAAGAGCCTTAATTTGCTATACTAAAGCGGATGAAAGAGAGGCAATTATGAAGAAAATAAAATATATGGCAGTTGTACTTGCCACAGGACTACTGTTGGCCGGCTGTGAGGAGGATGAGACACAGAATAATAAAGATGCATATCGGCAGATAGGCATCAACTGTATGCAGGAGGGTGACTATGAGGGCGCCATTGATGCATTTCAGAATGCACTGGACCAGTCGCTGGCAGTTGTGGGAGAAGAAGAAATAGATACCTGTTATTATAAAGCAGCAGCACAGTATGCCGCAGGAAAGAAAGAGGATGCCATTGAGACCTATCAGGCATTAATCAATTATGACAAGAAAAATGCCCAGGCATATTTCCTGTTAGGAGAACTGTACCGGAAAGAAAATGACATGGATAAAGCAAAAGAAAATTTTAATCTGGCAGCACAGTATGCCGGCAGTGACTATGAAATGTATATTGCTTTGTACCAGGAGTGTTATGCCGCAGGAATGCAGACCGAAGGTCAGGAGTATCTGAAAAAAGGTATTGAAGCAGGTGGTAAATCAGCGGAGGACTATGCCCAGAGAGGCAGAATTTATCTATTACTGGGAGATTATGATAATGCGGAAACAGAGCTTACGACAGCCATTAATAAAAAGAGCACGGAAGCTTCTTTGTATATGGCACAGCTCTATGAAGTGAAAGGCGAAGATGAGAAGGCAGCCGGATTATATAAAGAATATATCGATGAAAATCAGGATAATCCGACAGCATTGGTCTGTCTGGGAGGAATGGAATTAGAAAAAGGTAATTATGACAGTGCAATAAACTATCTTAAGATGGCACTGGATTTAGATGCAGGCTCACAGAAGCAGGAGGCGCAGCGTAATCTGATACTGGCATATGAACAGAGCGGAGATTTCGCATCTGCAAAAAGCGAGATGGAGGATTATACAAAGAATTATCCGAATGACGAAGAAGCTGCCCGGGAATACTTGTTTTTGATGACACGTTAAGCAAAAAGGGCAAAATGTATGGGACAGGAAAACGAGGGAAAAAGGCAGAGAGGAACAATACAAAAATGAGCGAAACCTATGAGATTATCGTGCTGGATTTAGATGGCACCTTAACCAATTCAAAGAAAGTTATTACACCAAAGACGAAAGACGCACTGATGCGGATTCAAAAAGAAGGGAAAAAAGTAGTGCTGGCATCCGGCCGTCCTACCGGGGGCATCGTAAAGCTGGCAGACGAACTGGATTTGAAGAGCTATGGCGGATTTGTACTGGCATTTAATGGTGGAAAGATTATTAATTATGAGACCGGAGAGATTGTATACAATAAGACAATACCGGTAGAACTGGTGCCGGCAGTGTATGAGCAGGCATGCAGACTGGGTGTGGGCGTGCTTACTTATAAAGGAAATACCATCATCCATGGAAACGGAGTGAATGAATACAGCAGTATCGAGGCAAAAATTAACGGAATGCCGATGGAAGAGGTAGATAATTTCGCAGAATATGTAGATTATCCGGTAAATAAATTCCTGATGACAGGAGAACCGGAAAAGATTGCAAAAGCACAGGATGTGATGCGGCAGACCTTTGGAGAACAATTAAACATTTTCCGCTCAGAACCGTTTTTCTTAGAAATTGTTCCACCATCCATTGATAAGGCTTATTCTCTTGGAAAACTGTTAGAATATCTGGGAGAAAAGAAGGAGCAGATGATCTGCTGTGGAGATGGCTTTAATGACAAGTCTATGATTGCATTTGCCGGGCTTGGTGTGGCAATGGCAAACGCACAGCCGGAGGTAAAAGAGGTCGCAGATTATATTACCACTTCCAATGATGAAGACGGAGTGGTGCTTGTAATAGACAAATTCATGTAAGGAAGGCGTATGGCATGCAGAAAATAACAGAACTATTGTCAAAGGGAAAATCACCATATCATGTAACAGAATGGACAGGAAAGCAGTTACAGGAGGCAGGGTATGAAGAATTAAAGCTGCAGGAATCCTGGCGGCTTCATGCAGGCAGTAAATACTATGTAAGACCGTATTCCGGTATGGTAGCAGCATTCGCTGTTCCGGAACAGCTGGACAGAAAGACGGCACTCCGCCTGATGCTGGCCCATACAGATTTTCCATGTTTTAAAATAAAACCGAATCCTGAAGTGAAGACGAAGGATTACAGGCAGTTAAATGTGGAGCCATATGGCGGTATGCTCAAAAATACATGGTTTGACCGTCCACTTGGAATTTATGGGAAAGTGGTATTAGAATCGGAACATCCATTTGCACCGGAAGTAAAGCTTTTCGGAAGTGAGGAACCGGCAGCAGTGATTCCGTCATTAGCACCACACCTGAACCGTGAGGCAGGCGGAAAACAGGAATATGATATGCAAAGAGAACTGCTTCCACTGCTTGGAATAGAGCAGGACGGAGACGTTACAGAGAATTTTTTCACGGATTACTTAAAAGAACAGCTTGGGGCAGAGGCAAATGAGGTTTTAAGCTATGATTTATTCCTTACCAATATGGATGAACCGGAATTAATAGGAAGTGATAAGAAGCTTCTTTCTTCTCCGAGAATCGATAATCTGGCATCGGTAGCAGCAATTGTGGAGACAATGTGTGAAAAAACGACCGGAGATTCACTGGTTGTGGCAGGATTATTTGATAATGAGGAAATCGGCAGCCGCTCCAAGCAGGGAGCAGACAGCAGTCTTCTTAAGGATATCATAATGAAGATTGGTGCAGCCTTTGGAATGGAAGAAACAGAGGTAAATGATATGCTCCGGGGAGGCTTTCTCTTGTCTATAGACGGAGCTCATGCCGTACACCCGAATTACACAAATAAATCAGATATTACGAATGATGTGATATTGGGAAAAGGAATTACCGTAAAGACTTCTGCCAGCCAGCGGTATCTTTCTGACAGTGAGGCAACAGCGGTGGTGATGCAGCTTTGTAAAAAGACAGATATTCCATATCAGGTGCAGGTAAACCGTTCAGGTATGCCGGGTGGACAGACCCTTGGACCGATTGTGGTTTCCTATCTGCCAATGCAGGGAGCGGATATTGGAATTCCGATGCTTGCCATGCATTCTGCAAGAGAACTGGCAGATATGAGAGATTATCAGGCATTGGTAATGTTTTTGAAAATATTTTCTGCATAAAGAAATTGCAAAAAAAGTTGAATTTTTTGGAAAAATATCACAAAATGTCGTTGACAATCGGTAAGATTCAGTACAAAATTAGCAGTATAGCGTAATGCACAGAAAGTGCATTGATTGGAGGAAATATATGGCATTGGGAAAGAACAAAAAAATTGTAAATCTGGTTCAGTCAATCAGTGAGATGAAAGAAGAAAATTATGCTGCAGGTTCACCGGAACTGCAGAATATGTATGAACGCATGAGCGCTGGCAGACGTCAGCTTGCACAGGTATATGGGGAAGATATGCAGGCAGTTATGACAATGAGTGCCTTAGGCCTGAAAGTTGGACATGATACTGTAAAGATGACAACGGCAGCAGAGGATGTCAATACAGCAACAAAGGCAATCCATGATGCAGTAGCAGAAACATCCAGTATTGCAGAGGAAGTAAGAAATGCCCATGAGGGTCTGACCAATACAATTGTTGATGTATCAGAGAAAACTACTGATATTTATAAGAAGATAGAGAATGGCCAGGAAGAACTGACAGCTATCCGGGATTTATCCAAAGATGCAATCTCAGAATCCACAGAAATGAAGAAGAATATGGATGCATTGATGGATGTTATCAATCATATGAATGAAGTCATTGAAGGTATCAATGCAATTTCCGAACAGACCAACCTGCTGGCATTGAACGCATCAATCGAGGCAGCAAGAGCAGGAGAAGCAGGAAAGGGATTTGCCGTTGTAGCGGAAGAAATCCGTCAGCTGGCAGAGGGAACCAAACAGTTAACTGGAAATATGGGTGAATTCGTAGAAGGAATCCGCGATGCTTCTGAGAAGAGTTCTAAGAGTGTGGATGTTGCAATTACATCTCTTGACAATATTGATCAGAAGATTAATGCTGTATGGAATATTAATGACGAGAACAAGAAAAATGTTGGAACCATCAGCGAATCGATTGGTTCCCTCGCTGGTATCAGTGAAGAAATCAGCAGCTCCATGAATGTGCTGGAAACCCAGGTGTCCTGTATTGAAGACCAGTGCAGTAATCTCAGCAATGATGCAGAATTGCTGACCGTTATAAATGGAAATTTAAAAGGTTCGGTAGAACCATTAACCCAGGTTGAAACGGGTATGGATAATGTGGCGAAGGTTATAGGAGAAATGAGCCGTGATGCATTTTACCGTATGGATAATGCAGTTTTTGATGCTTATGTACAAAAAGCAATGGAAGCACATAGGGCATGGCTTGAGACTTTACATACCATGGTAACTGAGAAGAATGTCCTTCCGTTACAATTTGATGATACAAAATGCGGCTTTGGTCATTTTTACTATTCCATGCATCCGGAAAATCCGGCAATTGCATCGGTCTGGAATGCACTGGCAGAGAAACACAGAAGATTCCATGGATATGGAAAAGAAGTGCAGCAGGCACTGTTTGATGAGAACGCGGAAAAAGCAGAAGAAATTTATCTGGAAGCAGAGAAATGCTCAAATGAATTACAGAATGATTTTGCTGCAATTTTAAATATTTCTGCAGGATTATCCCAGAACGGACAGAGTGTGTTTGCATAAACAGAAAGTAAGAAAAGGATATTTTATGCCTGAATTTTTTGAAAACAATGAAATGGAAGAAAGAGTCATCCTGGTTGGCGTAAGCAGCCAGGATGGCGATGATACAGAAGACTCCCTGGATGAATTGGAGGAGCTGGTGAAGACTGCCGGAGCAGTAACGGTGGGCAGGGTAATCCAGAACCGTCAGACAATACATCCGGGGCTTTATATTGGTAGCGGAAAAGTAGAAGAGCTGCTGGATGAAATTGCATGGACCAATGCAACAGGAATTGTCTGCGATGACGAACTAAGCCCGGCACAGCTTCGGAATCTTTCAGATACCCTGAACGTAAAAGTGATGGACAGAACCTTAATTATCCTTGATATTTTTGCTGCCAGAGCATCTACCAGTGAAGGAAAGATACAGGTGGAACTGGCACAGCTTCGTTACCGCATGAGTCGTCTTTCCGGCATAGGAAAGAGTATGTCAAGGCGGGGAGGAGGAATTGGAACGAGAGGTCCGGGAGAGAAAAAGTTAGAGGTAGACCGTCGTCTGATTGCATCAAGAATCAGCCAGCTCAAACGGGAGTTAGAGGAAGTGAAAAGGCACCGGGAAGTGAATCGTGTGGCAAGACAGCGGAATCATGTTCCGGTGGCAGCGATTGTAGGGTATACCAATGCCGGTAAATCAACCCTTTTAAATGCTCTGACCGGAGCTGGAATTCTTGCAGAAGATAAACTTTTTGCAACCTTAGACCCGACTACCAGAATGTTAGAACTTCCGGGAAGCCAGAAGCTTTTGCTTACGGATACGGTAGGGTTTATCCGGAAACTGCCGCATCATCTGATTGATGCCTTCCGTAGTACTTTAGAGGAAGCTAAGTATGCAGATTTTATCATTCATGTGGTGGATGCATCCAATCCACAGGCTGCCAAGCAGATGCATATTGTATATGAGACATTGCACCAGTTAGAGGTTACAGATAAAAAGATATTGACATTGTTTAATAAGCAGGATGCCATTACAGACCGGGAACCATTGCGGGATGGCAGGGCAGATATTACTTTACGGGTATCTGCAGCAAGAGGTGATGGACTAGAAGAACTGAAAGACTGCCTCGCCCGGATACTGCGGGAGAACAAACGATATCTTGAGACAGTGCTGCCATATGACAAGGGTGGATTGCTGCAGCAGATAAGAGAAACAGGAGAATTAATAGCAGAAGAATATCTGCCGGAGGGAATCCGTATAGAAGCATATGTACCTCCGGAGCTATTTGAGAAAATACATGCATGAGCAGATTGCCCCAGAACTGCTTGTATGCTAAAATAGGAGCAACAGGAGGTATTCCACATGACAATCTTAATAAAAGGTGGCCGCATTTTAGATCCGGCTACGAAAACAGATGATGTAATGGATCTTTTTATAGAAGATGGAGTCATTACCAAAAGAGGGAAAAATATCAAGAAAAAGGCAGAGAAGACTATCGATGCCAAAGGACTGTATGTAATGCCGGGACTCGTTGATATGCATGTGCATTTGCGGGATCCAGGATTTACTCATAAGGGGGATGTTGAAACAGAAACCCGTTCCGCAGCAAGAGGCGGATATACCACGGTACTTGCAATGCCAAATACCAAGCCGGTGGTAGATAATGCTGATGTGGTACGTTATGTACATCATAAGGCAGAAAGTGTCGGACTGGTGCATGTATTACAGGTTGGTGCTGTAACAAAAGGACAGCAGGGAGAGGAATTAGCTGACATCAAAGAGATGGTGGAGGCAGGAAGCCCTGCAATCAGTGAAGATGGCAAATCAGTCATGAATTCACTTCTTGCAAGGGATGCCATGCTGGTAGCAAGAGACTGTAACATTCCGGTACTGTCACATTGCGAAGATAAGAATCTGGTTGGCTCCGGCGTGGTCAACGAGGATGAGAATGCAAAACGGTGGGGACTGGCTGGAATTACCAATTCCGTAGAAGATATCATGATTGCAAGAAATATCCTGTTATCCAAAGATACCGGTGCACACCTGCATCTTTGCCACTGCTCCACAAAGAACAGTGTAATCATGGTAAAATATGCCAAGTTAGAGCATATTCCGGTATCCGCAGAGGTATGTCCGCATCATTTTACACTGACATCAGATGATATGGTAGAGGGAGATACCAATTATAAGATGAATCCGCCACTTCGCCGTAAAGAGGATGTGGAGGCATTGAAAAAGGGACTTTCCGACGGAACCATGGAAGTCATTTCTACAGACCATGCACCGCATACAGCAGATGAAAAAAATAGCAGCATGGTAAAGGCACCATTCGGAATCGTTGGAATGGAAACTGCAGCAGCACTGACTTATACAGAACTCGTGCTGGGTGGATACTTAACACCGATGCAGATGGTAGAGAAGATGAGCTATAACCCGGCACAGATTCTTCATTTGAAGAAAGGAACTTTGGAAGAGGGAAGAATGGCAGATGTCATGCTTTTTGATCCGGAATGCACTTATGCCATTGATAAGAACAAGTTCTGGTCGAAAGCAAAGAATACACCATTCCACGGAAGAAAAGTAACCGGTAAAGTAATGATGACTATCTGTGAAGGCAAAATTGTATACGATGCAGCAGAAGAATAAGAAAAAGAAAGGCTTAAAGATATGATTAACAAATTAATTAAAAAAATCGAGAAAACCCATGCACCAATCGTTGTCGGCTTAGATCCGATGTTAGACTATGTTCCGGAACATATTAAGGCAGCAGCATTTAAGGAGCGTGGTGAGACTTTAGAGGGTGCGGCAGAAGCCATCTGGCAGTTTAACAAAGCAATTGTAGATGCCACTTATGATCTGATTCCTGCTGTAAAACCACAGATTGCCATGTATGAGCAGTTTGGAACAGAGGGTGTGAAAGCATATCAGAAGACAGTAGATTACTGCCACTCCAAAGACCTTGTGGTAATCGGAGATGTAAAACGTGGCGATATCGGTTCTACATCCGCAGCTTATGCAGTGGGACATCTGGGTAAAGTCCAGGTGGGAAGTAAGAAGCTTTCTGCTTTTGATGAAGACTTTGCAACAGTCAATCCATATCTTGGTTCAGACGGAATCAAGCCTTTCTTAGAAGTATGTAAAGAAGAGAAAAAAGGTATCTTCATTTTAGTTAAGACCAGTAATCCATCCAGTGGAGAATTCCAGGACAGATTAATTGATGGCAGACCACTGTATGAATATGTCGGTGAAAAGGTAGCGCAGTGGGGCGAAGAAGTCATGGGAGATAACTACAGCTATGTGGGAGCAGTAGTAGGAGCAACCTATCCGGAGATCGGAAAAGTCCTTCGTAAAGTAATGCCAAAGAGCTTTATCCTGGTTCCAGGATACGGTGCCCAGGGTGGAAAAGGAGCAGACTTAGTACATTACTTCGACGAAAACGGACTGGGTGCAATTGTCAATTCATCCCGTGGAATCATTGCAGCATATAAGCAGGAAGCTTATGCATCTTTTGGAGCAGAGCATTTTGCAGATGCATCCAGAGCAGCAGTAGAGGCAATGATAAAAGATATCGATGGAGCTTTACAGGCAAGATAGGAGAAGAAGATGGCAGAGAAGTTTAAAGAACAGGCGATTATTATCCGCCAGGAAGAAATTGCGGATGACATTTACAGTATGTGGCTGCGTACGGAAGAGATTGCAGCACATGCAAAAGCAGGTCAGTTTGTATCTGTATATTGTAATGAAGGAAGCAGGCTGCTTCCAAGACCAATCAGTATCTGTGAAATTGATAAAAAGGATAATGCCATCCGTCTGGTATACCGTAAAGTTGGAAAGGGAACAGAAGAGTTTTCCGGTATGCATACCGGTGGAATTCTTAATATAACAGGACCGCTGGGAAATGGATTTCCGAAGAAAGAAAAGAAAGCGTTCTTAATTGGTGGTGGAATTGGTATTCCGCCAATGTTAGAGCTGGCAAAAGAATTGGACTGTGAAAAGCAGATGGTACTTGGCTTCCGGGATGAGCTTTTCCTGATGGATGAATTTCGTGAAGAAGGAGAAGTCTATGTGGCAACTGAGGACGGAAGTGCCGGAACAGAAGGAAATGTATTGGATGCCATCCGTGAAAATGGGCTGACAGCAGATATTATCTATGCCTGTGGACCAAAGCCAATGCTGGCAGCTATTAAGGAATATGCAAAAGAGAAACAGATTGAGTGCTGGATTTCCATGGAAGAACGTATGGCTTGTGGAATCGGAGCCTGCTTAGCCTGCGTATGCCAGTCTAAGGACAAGGACGAACATTCCAATGTCAATAATAAACGTGTATGTAAAGAAGGACCGGTTTTCCGGGCTGAGGAGGTGGAACTTTAATGAATACAAGAGTAAATCTGGCAGGAGTATTATTGAAGAACCCGATTATGACAGCATCCGGAACCTTTGGCTCCGGTCAGGAATACAGTGAATTTGTAGATTTGAATAAACTGGGTGCAGTAGTGACGAAAGGTGTTGCCAATGTACCATGGCCGGGAAATCCGACCCCTCGTGTGGCAGAGGTGTACGGTGGAATGTTAAATGCTATCGGTTTACAGAATCCTGGTATTGATGTATTTGTACAGCGTGATATTCCATTTCTTACCCACTATGACACACGCATTATTGTAAATGTATGTGGAAAAACAGCCTCCGATTATATAGAAGTTGTGGAAAGACTGGCCGAACAGCCAGTAGATATGCTGGAAATCAATATTTCCTGCCCAAATGTCAAAGAAGGCGGTATTGCCTTTGGACAGAATGCAGCTTCTGTAGAAGAAATTACAAAAGAAGTAAAGAAATATGCCAAACAGCCGGTTATTATGAAATTGAGCCCGAATGTAACGGATATTACAGAGATGGCAAAAGCGGCAGAAGCAGGCGGAGCAGATGTGATTTCCCTGATTAATACACTGACTGGAATGAAGATTGATGTAAACCGCAGAAAATTTGCTTTGGCAAACAGAACTGGTGGGATGTCCGGACCGGCAGTGCATCCAATTGCAGTGCGTATGGTATATCAGGCAGCCCAGGCAGTGAATATTCCGATTATCGGAATGGGAGGTGTACAGAGCACTGAAGATGCATTGGAACTGATACTGGCAGGAGCAACCGCAGTATCTGTGGGAACTGCAAACTTTACTAACCCTACCGCAACGATTGATATTATCAATGGTATACAGGATTATATGGAAAATAATGGAGTTGAAGATATCAATGAACTGATTGGTGCAGTCACTGATTAATGGCTGTTTTTGGTGCTGCCGGAGAGCTAAAACAATACCCAGGGATAAAATGTAAGTAATGTAATTGCCGGAAAGGATAGAAGCAGTGGAAAAGATTTGGAATTTCTTTGAAAATCTTGATGAATTTGTATATGTGTCAGATGTTGATACATATGAGCTTGTGTATATGAACCGGAAAACACGGGAAAATTTTGGATTTCAGACCCGGGAAGAAATAAAAGGAAAGAAATGTTATGAGGTGATGCAGCATAATGCCGCCCCTTGTAGTATGTGCAATAATCAGGAACTGGTAGAAGGTGAGTTTAAAGAATGGAAGTATTATAATCCGGTTCTTGGCAAACATCTGTTGTTGAAGGATACTATGCTGCAACAGGATGGTCGACGTTACCGGGTAGAAATTGCACTGGATGTCAGCAACGAAGAAAAACAGGGAAGTCTGATTCAAAACTATGAAAATATGGAGGCTATTATAAATGAGGGCATAAGAATTGCGTTAAATGCCCCTACATCAGAACAGTCACTGGAAATTATTCTGGAATATCTTGGAAAGGCATTGAATGGAGAACGTACCTATATTTTTGAAAAAAACTTATTGGGAAATGACGATAACACCTATGAATGGGTAGCGAATGGTATCAGGCCTGAGAAAGATAATTTGCAGAATGTTCCGGCTGAAGTATGCGAGAACTGGTACCGCAATTTTAGTGAAAGCAAAAATATTATCATTAGTAATCTGGAAAATATACGTGAGAGTGATCCACTGCAGTATGAGAATCTGAAACAACAGAATATTTCAACACTGGTAGTAGTTCCACTGTATGAAGGTCAGAAAATCATCGGTTTTTATGGAGTTGATAATCCTCCTGAAAAAATGTTGGATTATACTTCTAATATGCTTCAGATTATGGGATATTTTATTGTCTCCAGCATCAGAAGGCGTAATCTGATGCGGGAATTGGAACGGATGAGCTATAGTGACCAGCTTACGAAACTTGGAAACCGGTTCGCCATGGAACGGTATGTTACAGATGCATCAGGGACTTCAGGCTTTGGTGTGGTGTATTGCGATATTACAGGACTGAAAAAAGTAAATGATACTTTAGGTCATCAGGCAGGTGACCAGCTCATTCTGCGTGCCGGCGAATTACTCCGTGAGGAATTTTCAGACTATGGACTGTTCCGTATTGGAGGGGATGAGCTTCTGGCATTGTGTGCAGGTATCGGAGAAGAGGAACTGAAGCAGCGGATTGAACGTATGAAGGCTGGCATGAAGAAAAAAGATGTAGTAATGGCAGTCGGAACAGTATGGCAGGAAAGCTGGGAGCGTGGATTTGACCTCTTGCTGATGGAAGCTGAACGCAGAATGTATCAGGAAAAAGCAGCTTATTATAAAAATGCCGGTATAGACCGGCGCCATTAAGAAAAACGCATTGAGGTTTTCAGGGAAGTATGGTAGCATAAGAAATTAGGTAAAAGAAAAAAGTGTGTAGTAATTCGTAGGAAGGATACGCCAAATATCACGAGTGGCAGTGAATTCGTCCATGTGTTTGTAGAGATACAGATGCATGGACTTTTTTTATTTTGGTTACCGGCACAGAGCAGTGAACAGCCGATAGAAGCTGGAAAACAGGAGCAAATGGAGCCGGAAGAGAATGAGTTTCTGGATTGCTCGTTTGGTGTGTCATCCGTGTGGGCTTGCTTTTTATTCGGATATTCGTATATAATGTATTGTATTGAGTATTATCCATGCGGATCCTCTCCGCATTGGAATTGGAAGCATCCGCAAAAAGGAAGTGAACGCTATGACCTGCGACGAGGCTTTATACCGCCAATATCTGAGCGGCGACGACGAAGGACTCAATGCCCTGATGAAAAAATACGGCGACCCCCTGACCCTGTATATCGACGGCTATCTGCACGACGTTCACGAGTCCGAAGAGCTGATGCTGGACGTTTTCGCCTATCTGTTCACGAAAAAGCCCCGCATCCGGGACGGCGGCCTCAAGGCGTATCTCTATAAGGCGGCGCGGCACATGGCGCTGCGCCACAAGAGCAAACGAAAGCCACTGTTTAGCCTTGATGCGCTGACCAACGAGCCGGACGGACGGCTGCTGGCGGAGGAGGTCATCCGGTCAGAGGAGCGAA